>JAAGKN010000578.1_pt1 | contig 301124 bp, 287 predicted proteins | sample 6206371 | NCBI WGS metagenome assembly JAAGKN01 (sample SAMN11533720, study PRJNA540317) | gut metagenome | isolation source: fecal pellets from male and female animal of same cohort | host: Peromyscus leucopus | place: USA:CA | collected 2017 | reverse complement strand
CGGCAACGAGATGACCGACGTTCTCACGGAATTTCCCGAAATCATCGACCCGAGAACCGGACGCTCGCTCATGGAACGCACGATTCTCATCGCGAACACGTCGAACATGCCGGTGGCGGCGCGCGAAGTTTCGCTTTATTCGGGCATCACGCTCGCAGAATATTATCGCGACATGGGAATGGCGGTCGCGATTATGGCGGATTCCACGAGCCGTTGGGCGGAAGCCTTGCGCGAGCTTTCAGGCCGCCTCGAAGAGATGCCCGCCGAAGAAGGATTTCCGGCATATTTGCCGACGCGCTTGGCGGAATTCTACGAGCGGGCGGGGCGCGTGATTCCGCTTTGCGGCGGCGAAGGAAGCGTCAGCGTAATCGGCGCGGTCTCCCCTCCGGGCGGCGACTTTTCAGAGCCTGTCACCCAGCACACGAAGCGATTCATCCGATGCTTTTGGGCGCTCGACCGCGACTTGGCGAACGCAAGGCATTATCCTGCCATCGGCTGGATTGATTCGTATTCCGAATATGCCGACGAAGTGAGGGAATGGTGGCAGGCGCACAATCCGAAAATGTTCTCGATACGGCAGCGCGCTCTCGACCTTCTCAAGGCGGAACAGCGTCTCGAGCAAATCGTGCGACTCATCGGACCTGACGCTCTTCCCGACGTGGAGCGGCTTGTGCTTACGGTTTCGGACATGATAAAGACTGGATTTTTGCAGCAGGACGGCTTCGACAAAATCGACTCTTATTGCGCTCCTGAAAAGCAAATTGAAATTCTTTCTCTGATAATGAAATTCTACGACAAGGCGGAACGCGTCGTCAAGGCGGGCGCGCCTCTTTCAAAAGTCGCGTCGCTTCCCGTGCGCGAGGAAATCATGCGCATAAAAAGTAGCGTCGAGAATTCCGCGCTCGAAAAAATCAAGGAAGTCGAAGGGCATCTCGAAAGCCAGATGGGCGACATCGAGCGGCTCTACGTTTCGTCGCTCGGAAACGATCGCAAGGTGGCACTATGAAGGGCATAGAATATCGCGGAATACATTCTGTTGACGGACCGATTGTCGCGGTGAAGCGCAGCGAAAACGTGGCGTATAACGAAGTCGTTTGCGTCCGCGACAAGTCGGGCGCGAAGCGCACCGGCCGCGTCATCGACATGAACAAAGACGCGGCGGTCGTGCAGATTTTCGGCGCGACAAGCGGCATAGACTTGGACAATTCCTCCGTGGAATTTTTGGGCGAGCCTTTGGAACTGCGCGTGGGCGAAGGCTTGCTCGGCAGAATCTTCAACGGGCTTGGCGAGCCGATTGACGGCTACGGACAAATCGTCTCTTCCGAAAAGCGCGACGTGAACGGTGCGCCGATAAATCCTTATGCGCGCGTCTATCCGCGCGACTTCATCCAGACAGGAATTTCCGCCATCGACGGAATGAACACGCTGATTCGCGGACAGAAGCTTCCGATTTTTTCGGGGAACGGTCTTCCGCACAATAAGCTCGCCGCGCAAATCATTCGTCAGGCGAAACTCAAAAATTCCAGCGACCAGTTCGTGATGGTTTTCGCGGGAATGGGAATCAAGTATGACGTGGCGAAATTCTTCACCGACTCTTTCGAAGAAAGCGGCGTGCTTTCCAAAGTCGTCATGTTCCTTTCGCTCGCGGACGCGCCCAGCATCGAGCGCACGATAACTCCGCGATGCGCGCTCACGGCGGCAGAATATTTGGCGTATGAAAAGGGAATGCATGTCCTCGTCGTGATGACCGACATGACGAACTACTGCGAGGCTTTGCGCGAGATTTCCACGACGCGCGGCGAAGTGCCCGGACGAAAGGGATATCCCGGCTACCTTTATTCCGACCTTGCAGAACTCTACGAGCGGGCGGGGCGCATAAAGGGCAGCGAAGGCTCTATCACGCAAATCCCGATTCTTACGATGCCGAACGATGACATCTCGAACCCGATTCCCGACCTCACGGGCTACATCACTGAAGGCCAGATTGTCCTTGACAGGGAACTTTTCCAGCGCGGAATGTATCCGCCAGTGGCAGGACTTCCTTCGCTTTCGCGCCTGATGAAGGACGGAATCGGTGTGGCGAAGGACGGCCGCGTGATGACGCGCGAAGATCATGCCAATGTCTCCTCGCAGCTTTTCGCGGCGTACTCAAAAGTCAAGTCCATCCGAAACCTCGCGGCGATCATCGGCGAAGAGGAATTGGGCGAGCTTGACAAACAGTATTTGAATTTCGGCGCGCACTTTGAAAAGGAATTCCTCGGACAGGACGAGCACGAAGACCGTTCTATCGAGCAGACGCTCGACATTGGTTGGAAGATGCTTTCGCTTTTGCCGCGCGAAGAACTTTTGCGCATAAAACCCGAATTCATCGAAAAATATATGCCGAAAGATGCGGACGGAAAATGAAACTTAACATCGCGCCAACAAAGTCAAACCTTCTCGCCATGAAAGAGCAGCTTTCCAGCGCGGAAAACGGCTACGATTTGCTCGAGCAAAAGCGCGAAATCCTTGTGATGGAATTGATGCACATGGCCGAGCGCGTGAGAATTCTCGAGACGAAAATCGACAAGGCGACGCAGACTTCTTATTCCGCGCTCAAGCGAATGCTGATGAATGTCGGAGGCGACCGCGTGGAACAGATTTCCCGCGCCGTAAAATACGATTTTCACATCGAGGAAAAGGGCGTGACAATCGGCGGAATGAATTTCTCTTCCATCGTGATGAATCCGCCGCAAAAGCAGCTGTTCTATTCCGCGCTCGGAACGTTTTCTTCGTGCGATGAGGTGATAAGCGACTTTTTTGATTTGCTCACGTTGCTTACCGAAATGGCTTCGATTCGGACGATAGTGTGGCGGCTTGCGGGCGAAGTGAAAAAGACGCAGCGCAGGGTGAATGCCCTCGACAAGATGGTGATTCCACAGACGCGCGAGACAAAGAAATACATCGAAAGCCAGCTCGAGGAGCGCGAAAGGGACAACACGTTCGTGCTCAAGGCGTTGAAGAACAAAAAGAATTCACAGGGGGAAAACAGATGCTGAAACCTTTGATTCACAATGTCGTGGTGGCCGTAAACGGCTCGGACTCTTCGGCGCGCGCCGCAATGTACGGAATCCTCATGGCGAAGCAATACCATCTCAACTTGAAATTCGTCTATGTCGTAGATACGGCGACCCTCAAGCGACTTACGATAAGCCATTTTTTGCTGGAAGAAGAAAACATCGGTTTCGCGCAAGATCTCCGCGCCGACGGACAAAAATATTTGGACTATGCGATGATGCTCGCCAAGAAAAAGGGCGTGAAGGCGCAGACGGAACTCCTTGAAGGCTCGGTTTGGGGCGAAGTGATAAGCGCGGCCGACAAGTTCAAGGCGGATCTCATCCTTGTAGGCGGCAGCGGAACAACATCTTCGGGACATGCGGCGGCATCCGGCTCGACAGGGCATTTTTCCCTCGCGGACAAGGAAATCATAATGAACGCGCATTGCTCGGTGATGGTCGTCCGCGAGCCGAAAATCGAACAGCTGTTCAGAATCTCGTAAGCGCGAAGTATGGAAGACTGCTACAAGATTCTCGGAGTCAAGCGCGGCGCGACGCTCGCTGAAATCCGCAGGGCGTACCGGAAGCGCGTCAAGGAATTGCACCCTGACACTTCGGGAACTACTGACACTTCCGAACAATTCCGCCGCGTGGTTCGCGCCTACGAAATCCTCACCGACGCACAGTCAAGGAAAATCTTCGACTCGTCGCTTGAAGAAATTTTCAGGCGGAAAAAACGCAAGGCGTGGGATTACCGCGAATGGCTTTTGGCGCGCGACGACGACGAGAGCCGCGCGCGGCTTGTCATTTTCGATTTGATGCATGGAAATGAAAGCGCGGCCGTTCAAGAATACAAGCGCATGCGCACGGAACGCGCCTCGTTCACGCTCAGGAGATGGTTCACGAAAGAAGAGTTCATGGACTTCGGCTTTATTTTGAGCGAAGAACTTTCGTTGCGCGGAGAATACTACGACGCGGCGATGCTCCTTTGCCAAATAATCGAGCTTGAGAAAAGATACGGATATTTCAGGCTGTTCTTTCCGGAAGTGATGGATTTTTTTCGCGGCATAATGCGAAATCACATCGAGGGAAAAATCAGCGACGAACTCGCGCTGGACTTTTTTGAAAACGCGCTGGAACTCCGCTTAGGCAGGGCGGACGATGCTTTCATACTGCGCAAGATGGGCGAAATCTACGCGCGAATCGGCGATACGCGCACGAGCAAGATTTGCTATGACGAGGCGGACAGGATGTCAATTATTTTATAATGGACACTGTTTATCCGCGTCTCATCCTGAATCAAAATTCTTTACAAAGCGTGTGTGAAACCATTTTTCTTATGTTAAAAAAAATTCAAATTCTGCTAAAAAATTCCTTGAAATAAATCCGTTTATGCGATATTATTATAAAAGGGGAATGTGCTTTCGCGCAATTCGCCTTTGTTTTCATTTTACCTTAATATTATTAGGAGAAATTATGACGATATCCGAAATGATTGGGCAGAGCGGAATCCTCACGCTTCTTGGAATGGGCGTGGTGTTCGGCTTTCTGATAATAATGATTTTGGCAATGTATTTGCTCCACGCGATTTTGCATGCCGTGGGCGCAGACAAAATTGAAGAGCCAACGCCCATCGCGCCGCAAGCGACAAGTGCCGCAACGCCTGCCGCCGCAGACCAGGGCGCGGTCGTGGCAGCCATCGCCGCCGCGCTTCACGAAAAGAATGTTTAGTTGGGTAATTAGGTAAAGAGTAATAAGTAATGGGCGGAAAATCGCTTTTTCAATTATGAAAAAAGCATTCGCGAAGGAGCGGGGGGGGGATCACTCTGATTGCGTCGCCGCGCGAGCGCGCATTTTTGACTTTTCGCCCACGCGATTGGGAGAATGTATTTTATATTTCATTTTTTGAAAATTCGAGTTAATGCTTAAAAAATAAGGAGTTTTATGATGTCAAAGATTAACATTTCAGAACTTGCGATTCGTGACGCGCACCAGTCGCTTCATGCCACGCGCATGACTACCGCGGACATGCTTCCGGCTTGCCCGATGATGGACAAAATCGGCTATTGGGCAGTGGAAGGCTGGGGCGGCGCGACGTTTGATTCGTGCATCCGCTTTTTGAACGAAGATCCGTGGGAACGCCTGAGAAAGCTCCACGCCGCGCTTCCGAACACGAAAATCATGATGCTTTTGCGTGGTCAAAACCTTTTGGGCTACCGCCATTATGCCGACGATGTAGTCGACAAATTCGTGGAGATGGCTGCAAAGAACGGAATCGGCGTTTTCAGAATTTTCGATGCATGCAATGACCCCCGCAACTTGGAGCGCGCCACTAAGGCCGCCAAAAAGACCAACACGCATGTCCAGATGGCGATTTCCTACGCCGTCACTCCGTTCCACACTGTGGAAAAATACGCCGAGCTTGCCAAGACTTACGCGGAATTCGGCGCGGACTCAATCTGCATCAAGGATATGTCGGGCCTGCTCAAGCCATTTGATGCCTACGATATGGTCAAGGCAATCAAGGCGGTCGTGGATTTGCCGATTGAAATCCACACGCACTCTACGACGGGACTTTCCGTAGCGGCGGAACTCAAGGCGGCGGAAGCCGGCGCGGACATTTTGGATACGGCGATTTCTTCTATGTCAATGGGCACTTCGCATTCGCCCACGGAAACGGTCGTCGAAATGCTCAAAGGCACGCAATACGACACAGGGCTTGACACGAAAGCGTTGCTTGAAATCTCGGCTTATTTCCGCGAAATCCGCAAGCATTATTCTTCGCTCGAATCTTCTTTCCTCGGCGCGGACACGCGAATTCTTCTTTCGCAAGTCCCGGGCGGAATGCTTTCCAATTTGGAAAGCCAGCTAAAGCAGCAGAACGCGGCCGACAAGATGGACGAAGTTTTGGCGGAATTGCCGCGCGTTCACAAGGATGCGGGCTATGTTCCGCTCGTCACGCCGACAAGCCAAATCGTCGGAACGCAGGCTGTAATGAACGTTCTCATGGGTCGCTACAAGACGATGACTCAGGATTTCCGCAATTTGATTACGGGGCGTTTCGGAAAACTTCCCACGGACGCGAACGCGGATCTCGTGAAAGTCGCCCTTGAACAGAACAAGATGGACAAGGTGATGACTTGCCGCCCTGCCGACGAGATTCCTGCGGAATGGGAAAAGATGATGGAAGAGTCGAAGAAAAACGGCGGCGACGGAAGCGAAGAGGACGCGCTCACTTACGCGATGTTCCCGAATGTCGCTCCGAAATTTTTCGCCGAGCGTTCTAAAGGTCCTGTGGACGCGGAAAAGGCTTTCGCGAAAAAAGAAGTTTCTCAAAGCGCGGGCGGAAAGGGCGGTTCGTATACAGTTAATGTGAACGGCACTGCCTACAATGTGACGACTTCCGCCGCATCGGACAACATGAGCGTTACCGTGAACGGCACTCCTTACAACGTGAGTTTCGGTGCTGCCGGAAGCGCGGGCGCGGCGGCAAGCGCGGCTCCTGCCCAAGTCACGGGCGGCGTTGAAATCAAGGCTCCTGTGGCAGGAACGTTGCTCCGCCATGTCGTGAGCGCGGGAAGCAAGGTGAACAAGGGCGATACCGTCATAATGATAGAATCGATGAAGATGGAGCTCGAAGTGAAATCGCCCGATTCGGGCACGATAAATTTCGCGGTGCAGCCCGGAAGCCAAATTCAGGCAGGACAAGTTCTCGCTACTTTGGGCGGAGTGGTCGCCGCGCCAAGCGCGCCCGCTCCAGTTGCGCCAGCCCCTGCTCCTGCCGCTCCCGCACCTGCGGCCGCTGGAGGAAAGGCGGTGAACGCTCCTGTGGCAGGGACTTTGCTTCGCTATGTCGCGAACGAAGGAGATTCAGTCGGCGCGGACACGACGATTGTCATGATTGAGTCGATGAAAATGGAGCTTGAAATCAAGGCTGGCTCGGCAGGAAAAGTGCATTTCCTCGCGACTCCCGGAAGCCAGGTAAACGCGGGGCAAGCCATCGCGCAGATTCAGTGAGGCATTTTATGGAAATGACAAACGACAAGACAAAAATTCTCAAGGCCACGTTCCTGATTATGGCGGCGGCAATGTTCATCTCGTTCTTCGTAAAGCCCGTCGTTCAGGCGCAAGTGGGCGATGAAAGCGCGAGTGCTTCCACGTATTCTTCGGGAAGCGGAATGAGCCGCGTCATAAAAAATTCGGGAAATATTCCTGAAATTTCCGTGGAAAAATTCCTCACGAACATTTGGCGCAACACTGGAATCTACAAAATCATACACACCGAAACTGCGGAGGAATTGGCGGCGGAAAAAGCCGAAAAGGCGGCCGAGGAAGCGGCGATGGCGGAAGATCCTTTCGCGAACACGACCGTTCCCGGCTGGCAAAAGCTTTTTATGATAGCCATCGGATTCCTCATCGTGTATCTCGGGGCGGGGCGAGGCTTCGAGCCGCTTCTTTTGATTCCGATTGGATTCGGCACGATTTTGGTGAACATTCCCGGCGCGGGAATGGGAGACGCTCCGCACGGAATGCTCCACATCATTTACAGCGCGGGTGTCGGCAACGAATTTTTCCCGATGCTGATTTTCATGGGAATCGGCGCGATGACGGATTTCGGTCCGCTCATCGCAAACCCGAAAATGGCGTTGCTCGGAGGAGCGGCACAGTTCGGCGTGTTCTTTACGCTTTTCGGAGTCGCCTTGATGAACTTGATTCCCGGAATCAACGTTGACTACAATATGATGGAAGCGAGCGCGATTGCGATTATCGGCGGCGCGGACGGTCCGACTTCGATTTATGTTTCGGGAAAGCTCGCTCCTCACATGATGGCGGTCATCGCGGTGGCGGCGTATTCTTATATGGCGCTCGTTCCGATGATTCAGCCTCCGATTATGAAGGCGCTTACCTCGGAAAAGGAGCGCAAAATCAAGATGGAGCAGCAACGTCCCGTGAGCAAGACGGAAAAGATTTTGTTCCCGATGTTGCTTTTGTTCCTCACGATTTTGCTTTTGCCGCCTGCCGCTCCGCTCATCGGAATGCTGGCGTTTGGAAATTTCGTCAAGCAATGCGGCGTGGTCGAACGACTTTCCAAGACGATGGAAAACGAACTGATGAACATCGTTTCGATTTTGCTTTCGCTCGGCGTGGGAAGCCAGATGACTCCCGAAAAGATTATGAACGGAAAGTCAATCGGAATCATCATTCTCGGGCTTGTGGCGTTCTGCGTGGCGACAGCGGGCGGACTTTTGATGGCAAAATTGATGAACCTTTTCCTCAAGAAAAAAATCAATCCGCTCATCGGCTCTGCCGGAGTGAGCGCGGTGCCAATGGCTGCCCGCGTTTCCAACAAAGTCGGGCTTGAATACGATCCGTCGAATTTCATTTTGATGCACGCGATGGGACCGAATGTCTCAGGCGTAATCGGAACGGCAATCGCGGCGGGCGTTTTCATCGCAACGTACGGCCATTAAGGGGAAAGAAAACCCTCTACTCGGAAGCGGGGGGGGGGCTCTCCCCTTAAGCCCCTCTTTTCCCCAGCACCGCTTGGGGGCAAATGCCCCCAAGCCCCCTTTTTTCGTTGAAAATAAATCGAATTTGTTTTACAATATTCCTATGAATGAAAACGACTATCGGCTTAAAGCGTATGCGAATGCGGGAAAATCTGGCGGCGCGGACGCGGGCGACAAAGGCGACGTTTTTTTTACGCCGTTTAGTTTTACGCAGAAAAAATTCACGCCGAATCCTTCGCAAGATACCGTGAAAAAAACGCCGAGCCAAAACTTGCCACACGGCTTTCAAAAGAAGGCTTTGGAAAATTCCGCGCAGGAAAAAAATCGCATTCTTGACGCGAAAGATTTTTTTGAAAAAATTCCGCAAGATTCTTTTATGAAAAATCCCGTGCGCAAAGACACGGACGAAAAACTCGATGTCGCCGTTTCCGCGATAAAGCAAGGCGGCCTTTTGAAAGTGGGGCGCGAGGCTTCGGGCGAAAAGGACGGCGTTCATCGGCGCGTCGCGAAATTCCTTTTGCTGATTGGAACGGACGAAGCCGCCGAAGTCTTGAAGTTTCTTCCCCAAGACGACATCGAAAAAATCATTCCGCAGCTGGCGACGATTCAGTCTGTCTCGAACGACGAGGCCGAGGAAATTCTTGCGGAATTCCATTCGCTCGTCGAAAAGAAGGTGGAAGTCGCCGGCGAAGATGCCGCGCTCGACATTTTGGAAAAGGCGTTCGGTGCGGGCAAGGCGCAAGCCTTGATGGAGCGCGTCGAAAAGAAAATCGAAGTCGAGCATCCGTTCACTTGTCTCAAGGAAAAATCCGCAGAAGAAATTCTTTCGATTTTGGAAGGCGAAAGCGCGCAAGTCATTTCGATTGTTGTCAGCCACCTTGAGCCAAAAAAAGCCGCCGCCGTAATCAGTTTGATGGATTCGGACAAAAAAAAGGAAATCGTTTTGCGCCTCGCGAAAATGCAAAAAATTTCGCCCGAAGTGATTTCCATGATTGACAAGACGATTCGCAAAAAAGTTTCCGCGCGTCCGGCCGACGATTCGCTTGCCATCGACGGAAAGGGCGCGCTCGTGCAGATTTTGAAGCGGATGGATTTCAGTGCGGAAAAGGAGATTCTCGACGACCTCGAGCGGTTCGATCCCGCGCTCAAGGCGGACTTGCAGAAAAATCTTTTTACGGTGGACGACGTCGTAAAGTGCGACGACCGTTTTTTGCAGGAAAAATTGCGCGCGATGGGCGACAAGGAAATCGCGTTTTTGATTGCGGACAAAGGCGACGCGTTCCGAAAGAAAATTTTCGCGAATGTTTCTGTCGGGCGCGGCGACAGGATTTTGGAAGAAGAAAGCGCGTCAAAGCCGATGCTGAGGCGCGATGTCGAAGATGTCACGAAACATTTTTTGGAAGTGCTCCGCGTCGCCTGGCAGAACGGAAGTCTGCGGGTACTCGGTCGCGACGAAGAATATGTTTGAAAAAAAATTCAAAATGTGCTGTTGTCAATAAAGTGATTTTGTCATATCAAGATTTGTGTTGTTCGTGCCGATAATCTCGACCCGATAATTCATAATAAATCGACTTCAAAAAATTGTCAAGCGGAAAAACACATTTTTTTTAAATTTTTTTTCGCAGGGCGGGGCGCGTGTCGCGCCCTATGCGCGTTTCCGCGCACATACTCATACTCATATACAAATTCATACTCAGATTCATATTCAGACTCAGACTCATAGTGCAAATGGGTACAATTGTGTGCAATTGCATGCAAGTGGTGTGCAAATTGTGCTTTTGCAAATTTTGTTAAAGTTTGCTCCCGTTTGTTCCGAACAGATAAACGCAGTGAACGCCGAAAAGCAAAGCCTGAAAATCAAATACATACCACTTTTCGCCCGTGGGGAAATCACATCCGCCGAGTGCGCCGAAAGAATCGGGATAACGCCGCGCTCCGTGTTCCGGCTGAAGGCGCGGCACGACCGGTACGGCAACGCCGCCTTCATTCACGGGAACGCTGGACGCGCCCCGAAAAACAAGCGGTTCGACCCCGCGAAGATCGCCGCCGAATACGACGCGAATTTCCCCTTCGCTCCGTTCGCCGTGTTCGCGGACTACGAGACGCAGGGCGCGTCCTACTCCACAGTCTACAACGCGCTGACGGCGGCGGGGAAAATGTCGCCGAAAGCCCGCAAGCCCCTGCGCGAGAAGAAAAGGCACTTGCCGCGGAAGGAACGCCCGAACGAGGGCGACTTGGTGCAGATTGACGGCTCTACCCATGACTGGCTCATGAAGGGGCACAAAATCTGTCTGCACGGGGCGATTGACGACGCGACGCACAAGGTCGTGGCGCTGTATTTCTGCGAGAACGAGTGCCTTTTGGGATATTTCCAAATGCTCCGCATGGTCGGCGAGAAATGCGGGATTCCTCGCGCGATTTACTCCGACCGCTCGTCATGCTTCTTCGTGAGCCGCGGCGCGACGCTGGAGGAGCAGCTGGCGGGCGCGGAAAGGACGCGGACGCAGTGGCAGAAGACCTGCGGCGAATTGGGAATCGAGCTGATAGCCGCGTATTCCCCGCAAGCCAAGGGGCGCATCGAGCGGCTGTGGCAGACCCTGCAGGGACGGCTTCCGTTCATATTCCGCTTCCTCGGGATAGACACTGTCGAAAAGGCGAACGCGTTCCTTGCCGATTTCATAGACGGATTCAACGCCCGCTTCGCCGTTCCCGCGCAGGATTCCGCCCTGCATTGGAAAGAGCCGCCCGCCGCATGCGCCCTCGACCGTCTCCTTTCGGTTCGCGCCGAGAAGAGGACGCGCGCCGACGGCTCTTTCAAGTACCACGGCTACTCGTTCCGCCTGCTGTCCGACCGCGCCGCATGTGTTCCGTTTACGCTGTGCCTGTCCGAAAGTTTCGGGCTTCGGGCGTACGCCGGCGGCAGATACTGCGGCGTGGAACTTTCCGAGCCTTTGTGCGACGTCGTGGGCGATTCCATGCCCGCCGTCGAAAAGGATTTGCTCTACCGTCATTTCTACGCCGACACCCACGGCGGGCGGGCGACAGTCCGCGCGCTGTGAATTCCCCCTTGCATTTTTTTTCCAAATGCGTCATAATCAAGGACAAATCTTAATGTTTATCAACCCCCATAAATGCGTATGGGGGGGGGTAGAATGAAAGGCATGTTTGTCCTTGTCCTTTGCGCCGTTTTATGCGCGCTTTCCGTTTCGGGGTGCGGTTCCACATCAGGAATTCAATCTGAAACGCTTTCCGATGGATTCGTGAAATCGACAGATGAGGTCTCGGGAAGCGTCTCTTATGTCCACGAAGATTTGGAACTTAACGCCATGTTTTACAATTTGCATGACAGTATTACAGGCGAGCGTGAAAATTTCAGGGTCAAGATTCTGAATGGTTTTATTGTCGCGAATTGCGACTATCGGGATAATGATTGGCTTTTTATGAAATCATTCGTTCTATGGGCGGACTCTTCGCGGCTTCAAAAACCTGTAAAACGTTCGGGTTCCGTAAATTCCACTTCGGGCTTTGTTTTTTGTCAGGAACGGGGCAGTTGTGTTCTTTCCGATGACGAAGTTGAATTGCTTGAACAAATTTGCAAATCCAATGACGTGAAAATTTGTTTCATTGGCGATAATTCTCGGACAGATGTATTTGTCGTAAAACCTAGGGTAAAAAAAGCCGTTGTTGAAACTGTTGCCAAATGGCGCGAAATTTCTAAATAATTTGCGGGTATAGGAGTTCTTTTATGAAAAAATGTTTTTGTTGTTTTTTGTTCTTAACACTTTTCTCGCTAGTTTCTTTCGCCGCCGATTATCTTCACTTCGGCTTCAATTACAGCCCGACGATTTCGGACGGAGGCACGAGCCACGCTATCGGAGGTCATTTCGCGGCCATCGGCGATTACAGCGACGCGTTCAAGATATACGCCGCGATTGGCTTTAGCGGCGACGTTACGAACCGCGACAGTTTCTTGACCGACGACCTGAAAAAATTGGGCGTCAAGGACTTTGAGTCGAAATTCTTTGCCGTGCCGCTTCGCATCGGCTATCCGTTCCTCGTGAGGATTGGCGGCGGAACGCAGCTACAGATAATTCCCGCGCTTGCCTTTGACCTTCAGTTTTTCAAATGCAAATTCAGGCAGGTCCTGTTTGTGTATGATACGCCGTACAAGGTCAACTACGACATGTCGGGATGGGGCTACTCGCTTGGAATTTCCGCGAATGTCGGCATGCAGCACAGGCTCGGCAAGGTCTACCTGCGATATGGAATTGACGTGGACTTTCCGTTCATGACGATGATTTTGTACAAGGCGAAATTTTCGGGAGCGGTCAGCGGAAATATGGACGATTCTTCCGTCACTACCATAATGGACGCTCTTTCCGTAACGCTCTCGCCCTATGTCAGCGTTGGCTTCAGACTGTAGCCGCGCGTTTTTCAGAGAACGAAGAAGCCGCCCGCTTTTTATGGCGGACGGCAAAAACTAGAACAGCCTTGACAGGATGTAGTCGCCCACGGACATTCCGCGCCTTTCGGCTTCCGCGAAAATCCGCGCCTTTTCCTCCGCCGTCACGTAGAATGTCACGCGCGCGGATTTTTTCAGCCCCGTCGCCTTGCGCCCGCTTCCCTCGCGCCGGCCGCCCTGCTTGCCTTTGGTTTCCATTGCCTAACCTCCGATTTTCAGCACCGCTATTACCACGATTCCGATGACAATTCCGCGCAAAACGCTTTCAAAGGTTATTCGCAAAAAATATTTCATTTTGCTTGACATAATCGCCCCTCGGTGGTAGACTTATGGATAAAGGTTGGGCAACCCTTGAAGCCGCCCAACCTCGCACCCGTTAGATGTGTCTGCTGATGACAATCAGCAGTACGCCTATTAGGATTTCGACCAAAGCCCTGTAAAGTTCTTCCACAACTTTTAGCAGGGCTTTTTTCATAGCCGAATTCATAAGTCCACCTCCTTTAATTAAGATGACCATCGGAGCAACGCTCCTGATGTCATTATAATAAATCATTTTTGAAAAAATGTCAATAGGTTTTCAAATAAAAAATGAATTTTTTTGAAAACTGTGTCTTATTGTGCCGTTTCTTGGCATTTACGAATTTCGCTTCCAATAATACCAGGTTTTAAATCCTATGATCACATTGGTTTTATTCCAAGAACCGCCGAACATTGCGCTCGCATTGAGCGACGAGTCGTCCGTGACCCACACCGAGCCTACGGGCCACACGTTGCTCGTGGTGGCGGGCTCGCCCTTGTCGCCTTTCTCCCCCTTGTCTCCGGGGTCTCCCTTGTCCCCCTTGGCGGCGGCGAGCCGTCCGTCCCTGTCGAACTCGAGCACCGCCGGAATGCCCGTGGCGGGGTCGAGGCAGTACCTGTACCTTCCCGACAACTCGTCATACAGCACCCTGTAGAAGCCCACGCCCGACATCATGGGCTTCAAGGCGACCGCTCCCGCCGTCTCCGTCGTGTAGAAGGTCGTTATGGTCTTGCCGTCCGCGCCTTGGCTCGGATGGTTGCTGACGAAGCAGATTCTCACGCCGCCCGCGCCGCCAAGCGTGCATTGGTTTTTGAAATAGACTAAGTCTTCGGGCGAGGACGACACGTCGCAGACCTTCTCGTTGGTCAGCGCGCTCTCCCTGTAGTCAATGTATTCGTAGCCGGGGTCGGGAACGGTGTCGTCGACTTTGAGCCTGTGCTCCTCGAAGGACGACGGGCTGTCGTCGAAGCATATCGGGCATACGGAGCCGTTCCCGGAGAACCCCGTCGGCACTATGGCTCCGCCGCTCCTTACGCTCGGCTTCAGGACGTAGACCGTAACCCTTTGCATATTCTCTCCCTGCCACATGGCTTCATCGGATATGTCCATGCTGACCAAGAATGTTTGGTAGCCCGATGTGTCCGCACTGCCGTTCGGTCTCATTCCGAAAAGGCAATTTCCGTTCATCAGCCATAGAAGACGTCCGTCCACGACCCTCGGACTGGTGAAATATTCCGCGCAGCCGGTTAGGACAGGAACGTCTACGGTCTCCCCCGCGCTTTCCGCCGTCTGTCCGGAAACCCAAAAAAAGCATTGGCCGAGCGCATAATTTGACTTGTAGAGTTTGTATACGCCTGTTGTCAATGAACCCGGATAAATCACATACAGCGCGTCTTCCTCGTCGCGGTACATAGGCGGATAAAATCCTCTGCCTCTGTCCAACCTCCAGCCATACTGGAACAGCACGGCGGACTTTCCGTCGATTCCGGTGTAGTTCACGTCGTAATCGACATAGACCTCGCTCCTTTCCGCTTCCGTCCAGTAGACGGCTCCGTAGTCCGTGACGTGCAGTTCCTCCGCGCCTTTCATCCGCTCGGATACCGCCGGGTCGATTGCCGACTCGTCCCATGAGTTCGTAGCCGCGTCGTACACGCCGAAAAAAACGCCGCCGCCCCGCTCGTAGACGAAGTTCGCCTTTCCGTTTCCGTCCGTGCGGGCGGTCGGGGCTGCCATTAAAACGAAGTCCCACGCTCCGAGCGGCGACACGCTCGTTCCCTTTTCGGAGAACCCTACTTTTTTCGCGATTGTTTTCTTTCCGTCAGAGTCGATTCCGAAGACATAGAGTTCCCCTCCGAACGAGTAGGCGAGGAAAATTTTCTCCACGTCCGAAAAGTATCCGCTCACGTTGTACCGTACGGGATAGGTGGAGTAATAGTTTCCCACCTCCACCGCCGCGAGGTTGCCGTCCGCGCCGGTGCGGAAAATCAAATTCCCCTTCGTGTCGTACACCTCGAACGCGCCGCCCCTTATCTGCGTGCCGCTCGCGGACACGGAGTAGTTGCCCACGACGAACGTGATGTCGTACTCGCCCGTGGGGACGCCCGAATCCCCAAGCCGCGGCTCGACGAGTATGTACTGGTCCTTTCCGCCAACGCGGAACGAGCCCCTCCACAGCGTCGACCCGTCTTCCATCGGCGTGTCGCCGACCGCCCAGTAGTTGTAGGCGTTGCCGCGGAGCGCGCCGTCCGTGATGTAGCCGAGGTTCGCCGAAATCGCCGCCAGCTCCTCCACGAAAATCTGCTTCGCTCCGAGCGCGCCGTCGAGCCTCACCTTCTCGCCGCCATCGCCCAAGTCCCACGCCCTCACCACGTCGTGCGCGGATATTGCCCTGCACGTGAAGTACAGGGCTTCCGTCCAGTTCGAGACCTTGCCCGCCGCGCTCTTGCCGCGCAGCCTGAACGCGTACTGCGTGTCCGCCGCCCCGTCCGCGTCCTGCCCGAAGAGCGGCAGGGAGAAGCTCACCGAAGTGCCGCGCACCTCGAGCCGCCCGCCCGCCTCGCCCTTCTTGTAGTTGTCGAGGCTCGCGTATGGGTTCAGACCCAGCGCGGGCGCGAACCATTCGAGTTCCGCGTCGTCGGTAATCGGCTCGTACTTTCCGCCCGCAGCCTTGTACGCCTTCGCTATCTGTATTTCGCATCCGAGGAATCCGTACACGCCGCCCTGCGTGTCCCACGAAAGGTTCGCGTTCCTGCCCGACGCGGACGGATAGACGGTCGGAGTTGACGGAATGTGCGTGAGATAGTCCGAAATGTCGATTTCCGCCGCGTCGCTCGTCGCGGAGTCCTCGTCGCCGTCAATCCTCACCTGGAGGACGATTCTTTCTATGTCCGCCTTTTCGGGGAACTCGTCCTCTCCGAATTTCAGGAAGAACGAGGTTCCGCTTTCGCTCCTGAAGACCTCCGCGCCGTCCTTAAGCAGGACATACTCGCGCTCGCCGTAGAAGTCGTTCGTCCTCTTCCACGCTATTTCTATTCCGTCCTTGACGGCTTTCGCCGTTATCTCCGGCTTGCCGATTTTGTAGCCGAGGTAGCCCGAGACGTCGACCCCGAATTCCGCCGTCCTTTCGTGCGCCTCGTTCCGCGCCCTCACCGCGAACGACAGTTTTTCCAAGTCCTCCTTTTCGAGGTTCTCCTGGAAGCGGTAGGCGAAGAATGGCGAGGATATTCCCTCGGCGATGGTCTTTCCGTCAATGTATATGTCGTAAAGGGCGTTCCCGTAAAAGTTTCGGCTTGCCAAAGTCCAGCTTAGGCTTATCCTGTGCTCGCCTGCCGTCGCGGTCGCGATCACCTCGGGAATGAGCCAAGTCATATAGTCAGAATCGTCTATGAAATCGACATCGACATCTTGCCCCTGTTCGCCCGTGACGGATTCAATGGGTCGTATCGTGAACGAGTACAGGGACAGGTCGCGGATTCCGTCGGACGCGTTCTCGTGCCTTTCGGGGTAGCCGTCAGTTTTCCTGTCGAAATAATAATAGAGACCATACGGAACGTCAGGCTCCGTCCTTATTGGCTTGCCGTCGTATTTGACGAGGACGGTGAACCTCGTGCTTCCGTAGTAGGTTCTCGTGTTCGGGCGTTTGCCGTTGAACGAGAGCCTTATGGATTCGCTTCCGTAGACTTTCGCGGACGCGTCTTTCGCCGACGACACGCGCCATGTGCCGTATTGTGACGTGTCCACGGGCCGCGGCTCGCTCCAGTCGGACTTCTTTCCTGCTATGTTCGTGACGCGGCACCTGAACTGCCAGTCCAGGTCCTCCGCCTCGGGATAGCCATCCGTCTCCCGCGCGAACTCGTATCTCGCGTAGAACGAAAGCCCTGTTGAGAAGTCCTCCCATGCGCTTCCCTTGTTGACCTGCCACTCCACTTCCTTCAGCTCGTTCCTCGTCCCGTCGGGAAGCTCGCCGAAATTCATCGACACGTAGTCGCGGTACGCCTTGCACTGTTCGACGATGGGCGTGTCGGGCGGCTCGGAGTTCTTGTCGATTCCGTTGACGATCGCGTCCATCATCTCGTCCTTAGTTACGAAATCGGGCGGAATCGACGCGTTGCTGGCTGACGGCTTCTGCGTGATGTTGCTCTGATAGTCGGGAATCGTGCCCGTTCTGTAGATTGCCTCGTCATAGTTTACCAGTTCGAGGCGGAATCCTTTGTCCGAGCGGGTTATGTTGTTTATCAGGTATGGCGTGGTTATCCTGTCGAAATTGCCCGACCTGTCCAGTTCTCCGAAACTTGCGACGCACCCCACTTCGGGGACTGTCTTCGCGGTGTCGGAGAGCGGACTTTCGACCGTGAGCGTGTCTGTATAGCCCTCTCCGCTTACTTTCAGCGGAAGCGGAATCGCCATTTTGTCGCCGAAGCAGTTTATGATGATTCCGTACTGCTTGCCGCTCTCGAAAGTCACGTAGGAATCAAGGAAGATTTTCGCCAGCCGTCCGTCAATCCATTGCGTGGCTTTTATGACCCCGCTGCCGGTGCCGATTTTCAGGCTGTCGTCTTGAAGCAGGATTTTCGAGTACGGCGTGAAATAGATTCCCTCGTTGCCGACCTCGATCGTGGTGGTCTTCGGGCGCAGCGCCTCCATCGCCATGAGGCGGCGGGCGTATTTTACGACATGCCCGTATTCCGTGATTCCCGTGACGGTCACGTCCTTTATCGCGCTGTCGGCGTTCAACTCCAGCGGCTTGCCGTCTTTCTCGCGCATCAGCAGGTACGTGTCCTCGCTGTATAGGTCGTCGCGGCTCGAGATGTACTTGACGCGCACCCCGTCGGTTCGCCGTCCGAACGTCTTTTTGTTCGATATGCTGATTATGTTCTGCGGGTTGTAGACGGCTATCGCGTTTTCCTGCGGTCGGTCTGTCGCCACGGCGAGCCGCCCGTACAAGTCCAAATACAGAGCCGCGCCGCAGTTGCCCAAAATCAAGTTGAGCGTGTCGCCCTTTTTCCTGCCCTGCGTTATCACGTAGTCAAAATAGAATTCGTTCTTCTCGCACCACTCGTAGAATTCTCCGAAACTTTCAAGGTCGATTTCGTCGTCCGAGAAGCGGCTCATCGGGTGGCTTTCGCTCGTTAGTATTTCCAGCGCCCACGCCGCCGCGTTTCGCGTTGCGGACTTCGCGTCGCTCCATTTCGAGCCGTTCCACGTCCGCGCCGTGCCTCGCGTGATTATGTTTATTTTCCGTAACTTGTCCTCGTTGTTTTTGCTTGCTTTGACCCTCAGTCCCATTATGGTGCAGAACGCCCGCTCCCTGTCCTCCACGATTTTGCATGGAACAAGCCCCGCCTTGTCGTCTTTGAGCACGCCTGCGGGTTCGCTTGACTTGTTGGGGTCGAAGCATTGGCTTTGGTAGTACAGGATGTAGCAGTCGTTCTTTATTTTGGAATCGTCGTTTCCGTCGCTGCGGACGCGGAGCAGGATGTTGCTCTGCTTATGGGCTTGCAGGTTTCGGTAGTCGTCAAGCGAGAATTTTTTTACCGCGCGGAAGCGGAGTTCCTTGGAGGACACGTTGCGGTTGAACGTGTTTCCGGTGGTGAAGCGCAAGTCCGTCCAGCTGTTTCCGCCGTCCGTCGAATATTGCGGCGTTATCGTGACTTTGGTTGTCATCTTGTCGCCGTTGTCGTTGTAAGCGTAAAGTCCGTATGGAAATGAGATTGCGACCTCGACGTTCAGCGCGTTCGCATCGAGCGTGTAGGTGAGGTACTCCGCGTCGCCTTTCTCCACCTTGCTGTCGCGCGGAATCTCGTCGTTGCACGCGGTCGAGACCGTCTTGTAGTTCAGTTCGGGAATCTCGGTCAGAAGTTCTCCGTCCTGTGCGATTTCTATCAGCCCCTCGTCCGCGAACACCTGCCCGCCGTCCAAGTCGTACGCGCCCTCCTGAGGCTCGGTGTCGCCGAATTTCTTTATGGTCACGTCGTCTATGCTCACGCTGTCGAAGACCTGCCTATTGAATCCGCATTCCAGCACCATGTAGGTGTATTGGTCTTTTCCGTCCTCCCCGAAAAGTCTGTAGAACGGACTGCAAAGCAAGTAGGGCGTGAACAGGTGTCGCCCGCAAATGTAGGGCTGAGACTTTTCTTTCGCCGCGGTGTTGCTCGCGCCGCGCAGGAACGGGCGGTTGTCTATGTCGTCTCGGTTGGTCTGCTTCTTTATTTTCTCTAGCTCTTCCTGCACCTCTTCCGCCGCCCGCTTAGCCTTGTAAAGTTGGATACCGCCTACAACGCCGACCGCCACCACTACGGCGACCATCGCCACGATTGCCGCGGTGACGCCCGCCGGCAGTTCGCGGATTGTCAGCACATCGTGTTCATTCAGCATGTAGTCCGCCGTCACCTCCTTTCCGTTCACGATTGCCACGGCGTTCTCGAAGTTTATTTGCGGAAATGCGGCGGAAACGCTTTGCCCGGCGACCACCTGTACGATTTCCTTTCTGTTTGACAAGTTCCTGTATGTTGTCGCTTTCATTCTGTCACCTCGTAAAATCCTGTCGTTCTTACCGCGCCAAGCGGCGTTGTCTTTGCCCCGTGATTGGTGGTCGCGTGTAGCACGATGTTTCGCGCCACTAGGAATCCCACGTGCGCTCTCCCATGATAGTTCATTTCCACGATGCACCCGACTTTAGGCGCGTCAATTTCCCGGACGTTCAGCCCTTTGTCTATATAGTCGTTCACTTCGCTCGCGTCCAGTTCCTCGATGTCCTTGAAGAAATCCCTCAGTGGCGTTCTGTTCCGGCGGCAGCATTCCATCACCAGCCCGTAGCAGTCGAATCCGTCCTTGTCGCGTCCGCCATGCTTGTACGGTACGTTCAGCAGGTCGTCGTATCTCATGAATTGCCCCTGTTGTTGTATGAGTTGAAGATGAGCGCGGGAAATGTCATGTCTAGTCGGTCGTCCTTATTCAGCTTCATTTGTAGCGACTTCCCGTCCCATGTCCCTTCGCCGTACATATGCCTGAATTGGCTTGTCTCGGTGACTTCGCCGTCGTAGAAAACGCCTATGACCTCGACATGGAAAAAATAGTTGTTTTCCATGATGTCTATGATTTCGTTCGCTTCTACGAGTTCGATTTCAAGGTTGCTGTCGCCGTTCCCGCCGGGCGTGTACGTGAAGTTGCTCGCCTTGTACGTGTGCCCGCCGTAGTCCAAGTCCTCGCTGTCGTTTATCACATAGACGCTCGCGCTGTCGTCATGGATGTGGAGAAGGTAGGGGAGGGAAAAACCGCCGCCGTTCGCGAATGATTTGAATATATTTTTCGCCATTTGAACTCCCGTGTAAAAAGTCTCATTTCTCCGTGAACGTCACGGACACTTCCTTCGTCCTCTGCCCCGTCCATGTAGGAGGGTTTGCCAGAAGGTATTCTCTTTTGCCCATGTGCGTTATAATGTCGTCGAAATAAAAGCTTTCCGAGCCGCCGCGCATGGTCACCTCGTACCAATATAGGAACCATTCGAATTCGGTCTTGCCGCCGATTTTCGCCTTGTCGTCGAACCTGAAGTTCAGCGCGTGCGTCATCTTGGGTTTGCTGTTCTTGTTGTAGAAAATTTTCCGTCCGCTTTTGAATTCCAATTCCTCGCGGTTCTCCTCGAATCCGCCGTCTTGTCCGTACGCGTCCGTGTTGCAGTGCGCGCTCCAGTTCTGCGCCATTGTCGTTCAACCCTCCCTTAAATTCCCCATGTCTCGCCGTTCATTCCTTGGTTCGCCATAGTGAGCGATTGGTCGTACTTGCCGCTCTTCAGTCCTTCGTTCACCCGCGCGTCAATCATAATTCCGATTTTTTCTTCTGTGATTTGCGGCTTCGCGCTCACGAGGTTCGCCGCCGAGTTGTTTATCTGAATGCTCACGCCGCCGCCCGCCCCGCGCCCGTTCGCCGCCTCCCACAGCGAGCGTTGCTGGGTCGCGTTAAGTATCATCTCCCCCGAATTCACGTTCGCCTGGATTTTGTCGCCCGAGTACGAGTTGCCCTGCACGATTCCGCCAGTCGCGAAGCTCGGCGAGGTCGGCTTGCTCGCTATTATCGACGCTATCTGCACCGCGCCCGCCGCCGCGACGATTCCTCCCGTGATTAGCCCTGCGACCCCACCTTCTGCTATGGCCTGCGTCACGCCCTGCGCTATGTTTGCCGTGGCCTGTAGTATCGACGCGCTCCATTGGAACATCTGTATCTTGTACTGCTCTTTCGCCGCCTTTTCCTTCGCCTCCGTCACTTTCTCGTTGTACTCTTCCTCGCTCATCTCGCCCTGCAGGTATTTCTTTTCCAATTCCGCCAGTTCCGCGTCGCATTGGTTCTGCACCGCCTGCGACATGAGGTTCGCCGCGTTCTGCATGATGGCTACGGTTTCGTCCGTGTAGGACTTTATCTTGCCCATCGTTTCGATGGCCTGCTGGACGCGCTGCTCGTTGAATTTCTTGTCGCCCTCTTCGATTTGCGCGTTGATTTCCGCTATCGCCTCCTTGTATTTCTCTTCGAGCGCGATTCTCTGTTCTGCGGATACGCTCTCGTTGTTGACGAGCAGTTCCTGCAGGTTCTCTATTTCAGTCCTCGCCTTTACAAGGCTTTCCTTGTTCGTTTTCCAGTCAATCTCGACCTCGGCGTTCGCCTTCCGCTCCTTTCCCGCTTCGGCGAATTTGTCCGCCTTTGCCTCGGGCGAATCCTCGTAGTCCGCCAGTTCCTTGGCGAGTTTCAGTATTTCTTCCCTTGTCTCCTTTTCGCGCTCGAGTTTTCCCGAAATCGCGCCCTGCGCGGAAGTGAGCAGCCCTATGTATCCGTTGTACCGCGCCTCGTAGCGCATCTGCGCCTTCTCGTGCTCCGAGACGTACTCGCCCAACTGCTCGCGGGCGGCTATCTCCCGCTCCACGCCGTCCACGGACTTCTTGTACGCGTCGAGCGCGTTCGTAGCGAGGTCGTTCGCCCTCTTTTTCGCGTCCTCGATTGCCTTCTGCGCCGCCGCGTTCCGCTCCGCCTCGTCCGCCGCACTTTTTTCAAGCCGCGATTGCTCCTGCGTCGCAAGGTTTATCTTGCCTTTCTCTTTTTGATATACGACGAGCGCGTCCCGCGCATTTTGTATTTCTTTTGTGACAAAACGGTATTGCGTCTCAAGGTCGCCGGGCATGACTGACGGCGCGTTGTCCCAGTCGCCGCTCATCGCCGCCTTCAGTTCGTTCAGGTATTCGGTGGACGCGCGGATTTTCTCGTTCATCTCCTCGATTTTCACGTCCCAGTCGGCGACCGTCGCGCTTCCGCCTGATATGGATTCGTTCGCGTCCGCGATTTCCTTCATCTTGTTGTGCGTGGTGATTACGTCGCTAAGCAGTTCGTTGAAGGCTCTTCTTATCGGCGCGATTTTCTGTTCGAGACCCTCTCCGAGCATTTCCTTGAAGTCTCCCCATGTGTTCGCGAGCTGCTCCGCCGTGCCTGTGGCGGCGGCGGTCTCTTTCGCCATTCCCCTGTACTGCTTCGCGACCACCTCGACGGCCTTCCCCTGCTTCAGTTCCTCGGCGGTCAGGCTCTTTATCTGCGGAATGCTCTCGCCCAGTTCGCCCGACAGTCCCGAGAATGTCTTGTTCAGGTTGCGTACCGCGCTTTCCATGGACATCGCGCCGCTCGCGCTCACGTCGAGTGCCGCCGCCATGATTTTTTGGATTTCGCTTTGCGTCCTGCCCGCCGCCGCGAGTTGCGCCATCATCGGCAGGAGCTGCTCGTCGCCCACCGTGCCTATGCCCTGCAGTTCGCCCGCGTACTTCTTCAATTGCCGAACGCTCGATTCGTCGAGGTAGGGGTTGTTCCTCGCGGCGGTCTCGAGCTGAGTCTCCGCCTTCGCCTGCGTCTTGTAGGTGTCGGTAAGGTCTTTGACGGTTGCGGACACCGTTTTCGCGGCTGTGCCTACCGCTTTGACGGCCACGGCGATTCCGCTTATGCTCGCGCCGATATTTGACATTTTGCTGCTTGATAATTTTTTCGCAAAGCCGTCTATTATCCCCTGCGATTGCTTTGCATCTTTTTGTAGTCCTGAATTGTCGATAGAAGTCTTGACTTTTACTTCGCCGTCGTATGCCATTGCTACCCTCGGCTATATAGTCATTTTTTTCTTGCAAGATTTTAAATGGCGTGTTATAATACTACAAAGGGAGATTGCCAATGTTTACGGTTATAGGAACTCTCGTAGTGCTGGTTGTGGAGTTGTTCGTTCCCGTCATACTGCCCGTGCTCGTTGTGTTCGTTCTGTTCAAATTTTTCTTCGCGAATTCCGATGAACCCGACAAGCGTTGGGGCGAATGAGAGGTTACGCGAATTCCCCGTCAAACTTCTCGACCGCTTCCTTTTCGCCTTCCGAAAGTTCCTCCTCCAACGCCCACGCGCCTTTCATCCGCGACATGAATTTCCTGTAGTCGGTCTTGTCGCGCTCGTCGTAGCACCTGTAGCCCATCACCTCGTTCAGCTTCGTGTCGTGAAGCCCCCTGAAGAGCGCGAGGAACTTGTGCCAGTGCAGGTCCTTTTCCGTGAGGTCGATTCCGTACCGCTCCCAGAACGCCGCGAAGATCAGGTCCGCGTCCTGCTCGAAGTCCACGACCTTTGCGCCGCCGCTTCCGTCGGGGCGGGGCAGGGGCTGCGGCGGGTTGTAGAACTTCACCAGCTCGTTGAAGCCCGCCTTCCTGTCGGCGGGTACGTTTCCGCACTCGTATACGAAGTCGAATTCCGAATAGAGTTTCGCGGTCTTTAGCGTCCGCGCGAAGCAGAGCCAGTAGCGGAAATCCGTCATTATGGCGTAGTCCATGCCGTCCACGAATACCGTTTCATTGAGTTTCTTTTTTGCGAGGTTCATGATGCGTTCCTGCGAAAATCAGCGCGGCGGAATTTTCTGCCCACCGCGTCTTTTCAGTTTCCGTCGAACGGGTCAACCCACGACTCGCCCTCGTCGTCCGTCTTGGTGAACACCGGCTTCTTCGTCGCGGGGTCGGGCGTGATGATTCCGCGCTCTATCGTTCCGCCGAAGTTGATGTCGAACGTGAGCGTGGAATCGTTCCCGTTGATGTTCGTGAACGAGAGCGTGCCGTCCGTCTTCCATGCGCGGTAGCCGTTGCTCTCCTCCTTGATGTAGTACACTGAGTCCGCGAAGGTCTCCGCCGTCACATTGTCCGCGGGGGAGTATACGCCGCCGAGGAGCGTGTAGTACTCCTCGTCCGCGTCGAACTCCGTAGCCTGCCTGTACGCCGCCGCCGTCACCGCGTCGAAGATGAAGCCGATGAGCACCTCGCGCTTCGCCGCCTTGCCCGTCGGAAGCCTGTAGGCGAGCGGGTAGAGCGTGTCGAAGTCCTTCTCGCCCTTGTACATAGTGAGCGCCTGGTTCAGCGAGGGCTTGTACTTGTCTATTTCCGTGGTCGGGTTCTCGTCCACGATGTAGTCGCGATCGACCGTCTCGGGGTTGAGCGCGAGGTCGATTGTCGTGGACTTCTTTATCCTGCACCACTCGCCCTTGTCGTCCTTTATCCAAAGCCCTATCATGTGCTTCTTCACAAGTTTTGCATCCATACTTTCTAAAACTCCTTTTTCTTCAGTCGAAGGGGAACGCTTCCCCCTCGCTCTCTTCCAGATACGACGCGGTCACCGCCGCGCCGTAAGTCGTCTTGCCCTTGTCGTCAACGCCGATGAACTGCGGGAGCGTCGCCGCCTCCGTGTCTATCCGCGTTCCCGTCTCGGGGTCTGTTATTGCCGCCCCCTCCAGCAAGTCCGTCATCGCCTTCGCGCCGTCTCTTGCCGCCTCCGCGTTCCCGCACCTTATGTAAAATGTCAAGTTCCATTTCAAAAGGCGCGAGCCGTCCGCGAAGCGCATTTCGGCGGCGGGCGCGGGGTCGTGCCTCAGGCACGCGCAGTCTTTGTCCGCGTCGGGCATCGTGTCGGCGTAAATCGGAAAGGGCGGGGTCAATGCATTTTCCACGCTTTTGCATATGATTTCAGCCACGTTCAACTTCATTTTCCACCATCCTTTTCCAACTGTCCATGAACCTCGCCTTCGCCGCCTCGAACCATTTCGCGCAGGCGTTCGGGTTGCTCTGCTTCGAGTGGTCGAAGCCCACGCCGTAGTACTGCGCCCTCGCGTATGGCGTTTTCCACGCCACCTCGCCGCTCCCTATCCGCGTGTGGACAATCGCGGACTTTTGGAGCGTCGATGTCTTCAGCGGAACAAAAAAATTGCTGTCCGCCAAGACCCGCGCGTCAAGCATTTTCTGCGCGTCGCCGCTTCTCGCCGCGATTTCCGCCGCCGTCTTCGCCGCGTCGAATTTCGATTCAATCTCGATTCGGAATCCCTGCCTACTCATTTCAACGCGACCTCCCAATGGTGCGCGTCGCTCCCTTTGGCGTAACAGTGCCTTACGGATTGTACGGCGAATTTCCGCCCGTTCCATTCCACCATGTCGCCCGCCGTGATTTCGACGGCTTCCGTCTCCCCGCCGTCCGCGCTTTTGAAGACGCTTTGCGCCGCGTCAACGTAGAGCGTCGCCGTGTCGTTCGGCGTTTCTCCCTCGCTTCCGCGCGTCCGCCCTATGTCGGCTTCCACCCTCACTTTTTCGATGGCGTATTCTTCGTAGGTCTCGTTGCGGTCGCGGTCGAATCCCGTCGGCTTTTTCAGCGTCACGGTGTGGATAAGCAGATTTCCAGAAATCACAGAACCCCCGCTTCTATGTCGCAGTAGAGCGACAGCCATTTGTATTTGCGCTGGACCAGCGTCGTGATGTCCCTTTCCGCCGCCAACTCCTGCGCCTTCGTGGAGCGCGTGAACGAGTAGCCGCCGATTGATTCGGAGACCTTCGGCGCGTCGTCGCCCGTCAGCGCGAGGAAGGTCTTGTAGTCCTCCTCGACCATCATGCAGACCGCGCTGTCGACTCCGTTCTCCCCGCGTTCTGAAATCAGCCCGTCGTCAAGGAGCGACTTCACGTACAGCCTCTCTTCGAGCGCGTATTTGTCGAAGGTCGCCTCGTCGGGCACTTCCGAACGCCCCAGCGTGTCCGAATAGAATTTGTATGTCGCGTTGTCGAAAAGTGCCACGGCTCGCCCCCGTCAACCCTTTTTTTCGTCGCCGTCCTGCGGCTTTCCGCCGTTGTCCTGCGGTTCGGTCAGCCGCCCATCAAGCCGGATTGCATTCTTCTTCGCTTTCTCCGCGATCTCTTTCTTTCCGATTCCAACTTCCCTCATGTCTTACGCTCCTTTCTCCGTGTTCGTGAAGATGCCGTCCGCCTTGTTGTCGTAAATGTCGGAGATGCCGTACGCCCGGTAGAAGAAATCCCAGAAGTCCCCGTCCTGGTTCGACTTCGGGTCGATTATCTTGTTCACGCGGTGCTTCGTTCCCTGTATGACGGCGGCTTTCGATACGATCATGAAGTTGATTTTCAGTCCGTCGCTCGCCTTCGTGAACCCGCCCTTTTCCTGCCCGCTGGTCGCTCCGTCAGCAAGGGAGATCTTTGTGTAGAACCTTGCCTGCGGCACTCTGATGATGGTCGTGAAAGTGTCCAAAACCGCCTTGTCCTTGTTGGTGTCCACGCTGTTGGCGAGGCTGTAGAAAGTGGGCGTAATGAAGAGCATGCGACCCTCTTCGGGGACTTCCTTCTCGCTCATTGCCGCGTTCGCCGCGTTGAGCAGGGCGAGTATTGCCGCGCCGTCGGCGGCCTCTGTCGTGTCAACCGTGCCGCCTTTTGACGCGAGCTTCGCGAACCGGTATGCGTCCATCTCCGGCACAACCTTCGTCCTGATGAATTCCGCCGCGAGCGAGCCGAACGCGATACCCGCGCTCTCCTCGTTGTCCATTTCCTCCACGCGGAATTTGCGCGCGCGGTCGTAGTCGGGCTTCTTCGTCTCGAAGTCCAGCGTGACCGTGCCGACCTTGTAGCCGCTCTTTCTGTCGTAGTCCGCGAGTCCGTCCATGTCCATCTTCGGGACTTTGAACTCGTTCGCGTTCGTGAGGCTCACGAGCGCGTCGGGGCTGTCGAGGACGGCGGTCTTCGCCTCCGCCTTGTACACCCTGTCGAGCCGCTCCGTGTACTTCTTGAAAAATTCAATGCTGTTTTCCGCCATTGCTTACTCCTTGTCTTTCGGCTTCGTTAAGCCCATTATTGCGTCAATCCTCGCGTCCTCGTCAGCGTCGCCTTTCGGCTTTCCGCCGCCCATCTCGGGGACTGTCGGCGGTTTAGGCGCGTTCTCGTCCTTGAGGATGTCCGCCTTGTCCTTTGTGATTTCGTCGAAGATGTCCTTGACGCTCTTCCCCTCGTGTTTTCCGTCCGCGAGCGCGTCCGCAACCTGCTTCGAGATGTGCTCCCGCGTGATTTGGTTCACAAACTTCTTGTCCGCGAGGAACTCGTTCACCTTCGACGACCGCTCCATCGCGGCGATTTTCGCCGCGCTCTCTTCCTGCGATTTCCTCAGCTCGGCCTTGTACTTCTCGACTTCCGCCTTCACCTCGTCGTAGTCCTTGAACCTTTCAATCGTGGCGTTTGCGGCCTCAAGCTGCTTCCTGATGTCGTCGTAATCGGCGAATTTCGCCTTTGCGCCCTCGATGTCCTTTCCGTTCTCCGCCATTATCTTGTCGATGGCTTCCGCCGGAACTCCAAGCCCCTCTAAAAAGTCTCGCTTCATCGATTTACTCCTACGCATCTTTTACGCCCTGCCGGGCGTTGGAATAGCCGCGGATTACGCGCCGCGGCTTCGCGGGTAGAATAAACCGCCCCCGAGGTGCGAAGTCAAGGGGCGGGGAGGGCGAGTGTTGCTCGCCCTTTGCTTATATAGTCATTTTTGAATTTGCATTTGCAGGTCTCTTATGCGCTCGTACACCGCCCGCGCCTCGTCAACGCGCACCTTGTACTCGTAGATTCGCGCGTAGTATTCGAGCGGCATTGTCACCGTCTCCTTTTCCGCGTCGAGCGAGACCCTGCCGTCCGGGTCGGGGAACGCGGGAAACGACAGCGTGGGAACTGCCGTCCGCGTCTCAACCTGCGTTGTCGCGCAACCCATTGTTGATAGCGTCAAAACGCTCGCGAGCGTTGCCGCTGTAAGCGTTGCCAATCTTTTCTTCCGCATTCTTCCGCTCCTCTTGCCTTATGATTTCCGCCGCCTGTAACTTCCCCAAGGTATCCGAAAGTTCCAAGTTCCGCCTTTTCGCCGCCTCGTACAAGTCCTTGTTGCCTTTCGTCTTTTTTCTCTGCCAAAAGAAGAGCAGGGCGAACACGACCGCCGCCAAAGTCAAAACGCCGACAGCTGTCAAAAGAAATTTCGTCATCTCTCACACTCGCTTTTTGGCGTGAAAACCTTTTGGCACACGTTGCCGCCGATGTATGCGATGGGAACGGCGCAGAGCGTCGTGACCGCGCCCATAAAGCCGCCCGAAATGTTCTTGCCCAGGAATGTGGCCGCCGCGCATGACAGGAGCCCTATGCTCGCCATGACCATCGCCCAAATCGTGACCGCCCATTTCCGCGACGTGTATTTTTCGGGCTTTTCTTCCTCGCTTTTTTCTTCGCTCATTTCTTCCCCTCGCTTATTATCCTGTCCAGCTTCGCGTCGATTTTCTCGAGCTTCACGTCGATGTTCGTCATGTTGGTGTCGAGCCGCGCCAGCGTCGTCTCGTGCGCGTTCCGGCTGTTGAACAGTTCCGTGAACCGCGACGAATTCTTCCTGCGCTCCTCCTCGTCGCGATCCTCGTTCGCCTCCAGCGTCCGCTGCATGCGCCCGAAGCGGACGGAAAGTTCCGTCAGCTTGTAGATGATTCCGAGAAAGAAAGTGGTGATTGATATTCCGAGCGTTATCGCTCCCGCCGTGTTCATTTTTCTTCTCTCCGCCTATAAAATTTTATTTTTTTTCGCGGCAGGCATTGTATCCTGCCGTAAACGCATCGCAAAAAAGTTCGACCATCGATTCCCGCACATAGCCGACGAACATCGCATGGCTTGGCTCGTGACCGGCCATTTCCTCAAAACTTTTCATTGCCTTTTCAACGCACTTCTCTTCCGCAGTTTTCGCTTCTTGCAAGAGGGACATCTTTCGCATCTCCGTATATAGTCATTCGGGATATTTCCGCAGGTAGCCTATAACGCCGTCCGCGCTCCGCTCCGTGAGTTTCGCGCCGTTCTGCGCGAAGCCGTCCTGCTCGAACACCACGAGCGAGTTCGACCGCGCTTCCAAGACAATCGCCACGTGCCCGTAGGGGTTGCCTTTTGTCGCGCCCCATACCGCCGCGTCGCCCCGCAAGGCGTTGCGCCTGTCCTTTATCAGCGCGAAATGCTCGCGCTCTTTCGGAAGCGAGGAATATCTTTCCACGAGGTCTTTCGCCCCCGCCACCGCGCCCGTGTGTGGGATTTCCAACACGTCCTTGCAGTACTGCCGGAACAAGTCCACGCACTGCGCCCCGTACGCGCCGTCGAAGTCCACCCTTGTCTTTATGTGCCTCTGCACGAATTCCAAAAGCGTCATCTCGCGCTCCTTATGTATTGGTGAAGCCTGTCAACGTCCTCGCCGGAAAACGTTATGTTGCCGATGATGGGAATGTCGAACGATGCGTTGCCCATTTCGGCCTGCGTCCTCATCGCCGCGAACAGCGTATCGTCGTCAATCTCGCCGTCATCGCTGACGATGCCGAGCGCGGACACAAGCGGCTTCGACCTCACCCATTCGGCGAGCGAGTCGAACTTCGCGAACATCACGCCAGCCGCCGTGCCGAAAAGGAACGCCTTTGACAGCGGCAGCTTGTGCTCGATTTCCTTCGCGCAGAACGTCTCCGCGCCTTTCTTCACCTGTTCAAGAGTTACCATTTTTCCGCCCCCTTGTGGAACGCGGGGGCGCTGACGCGTCCCCGCAGGTCTTACGCCGCGCGTCCGTTGCGGTTGCATCCGCAGTTCGGAATCGGGTTGTACGTCGATTGCGCCGTGGTGTCAGTGCCCGTGGTCACGTTTGCGACCATCTTTGGGTAGAACGTGGCGTTGACGTAGTTCACGATCGCGTTGTCGTTGCACTCGCGCTTGTCCGCCTCGTTCGCGAGCCGCATGCACAGGTCGTTCTTCACCTGCACGATCGCGTCCTGCGTCGCCTGGTTCTGCACGTCGATCGCGCCGAGACGCGCCTCGATGTTCTGAATGCGCCCGAGCAGGACGTTCGAAGCCTCGAGGATTTTCGCGTCCGTGAACCGCTCGCTTTTCAGCAATGCGATTTCGGAGTCCTTCGCCGCGAGTTCCTTTTCCTGCCGCATCTCGTAGCGCGTTATCGGCTGGTCGTCCTCGCAATGGCTTCGGCATCCGCCGTTCGCCGCCATCAATGCCGCCGCAGACATCGCCGCCGCGACTTCCCCCGCGTTGTTCCCCCTTCCCCATCCGAGGATTCCGTTCAACCCTCCGTTGAGGAGTTCAACGCCCAACGCGCCGATTCCAAGTCCGAGCGCGGTTCCGCCCAGTCCTTTCGACGCGACGCTCTTTCCGTCAATAGTCATTTCTGACCTCCTGTTATTGATTTCGTCCGCAAATGCGGGCTGTTTGCCGTGTGTCGCAGGGATTTCGTCGCCTGTCGCCGTCTGTGTCATATTGCCCTCCGCGCATATAGTCATTTATGCTTTCGAGCGTTTCGGCGGGAAAACGAAAAAAAACGCCTTTAAACGGCGTTTTTTGGGGTCGGTCGTGTTATTTGTCGATTTTAAGAAAAGAACGCGCCGCAGGCAATCCTAGGGGCGTTTGCGGCGGTGTTTCGGGGCTTCAGACGGCGGGACGAGACAGGAAGAAGCCTATTCCGTCGGCGGATACGAGAAGGAGAACGTGAGGTTGCCGTTCTTCGGCTTTATCGTGATTTCCATCCTCGATATGATGTCCATGCCGATTATGCAGTCGCTGTCCCGCAGGTCGTCTATCACCGCGTCAACTTCAATGAAGCCGTTCGCGTCAACTTGGAAGCCCGCCTTTGCCACCTCGCATTCCTTTTCGCTTCCGAACGCTCCCGACACAGTTTCCTTCCTGTACGGATTCAGCCCGAGCGCGTATGCCGTTTCCCTGCTGACGAACGAGCAGGTCGCGCCAGTATCCCACAGCGCGGTGACGGTCTTGGTCTCCTTCGTCCGCCTGTTCGCCACGGCTATGTCGGTGATGATTCTTCCCGCAAGCCCCTCGAACATGTAGTTCACCGTCGCTAGCAGCCGATTTCCGCGTTTCCCTGCCATTCGTTCGCTCCTTATTTCTCTGCTTACAAATCCTTACGGATATAGTCATTTTCTGATTTTTGTGCTTGACAATATGCATAAAATGATTTATAAATTTGATAGCTGAATGCGTATAGCGATTATACGCCTCTTGAGCTAGACTGACCGAGGCTGTTCATGTGAAAGACAGCCCCGGTTTTTTTTATCTCATCTTGCCTATGCTCCACTTGTACATTTTGCTGTTTATGTACACGTAAACGAATCCTGTTTTATAATCGCTGTGAATGATTTCCCCGCGTATTTTTTTGTATACATCTCGGACATCAATATCGGAGTCGATTTTCAGATAGACGTTATCTCCCTGTTTCATAGCCTCGCGGAAACGTATTCCGACCTTATTCAATCCGCCCGTGATGTTTTTGAATTCTGTTTTCATGCCGTCCATGATGGCATCGGGATTTTTACCTGTGCTTGTTTCGGGAAGCATATAGACGGTGTGTCCGTATTTCTGCGCAATCAGTGACATGTCATACTCTTTCTTGAATATTTCCGTCTGTTGTTTCGTTTTTGGTTCTCTGCCTTTCGCCACAAATACGCCAGTTGCCTTTTCTTCCCATTCTTCTTTCGGGAATAATTTTTCTGCGGCGTTTTTGTTTTTTGTTTCAAATGATAATGGCGTTATTCCCCTCGGCTGCTTGCCCGTCGCCGTCCCCACGCGCTCCCTCGCGCCGTCGCGCGCTATGCCCGTCTGCTTGGTGAAGTCGCGCGCCTTCGCCTGCCATTCGCCGAGCTTGCGCCTTGCGAGCGTGCTGTCCGCGCCCGCCGCCTCCTCGGTCAGCGCCTTGCGCTTCCATGCCCTTATGCTCCGCTCGATTTTCCGCAGCCCCTGCTCGCCCTCGTAGCGCGTCATCTCGCGCCCGCCATACGTGACTTTCTCGCCGGCCATCTCGTCGAGGTCGTCCTGCGTGTGGTGCCGCTCCGTCCCCTCGAAGTAGGGGTAGAACGAGTGGCGGCAGTTTATGCCGCACAGCCCCGTGACGCTTCCCAATCCGCAGACGGAAAAGGGGCGGTACTTCTTGTTGTTTCCGCTTCTGCTGAAAATCTGTCCCTGCCATTCCTCGTGCTCGGGTCTCGCGCCGACATGCGCCGAGGTCTCCACGAGGTCGCAGTCGAGTTCCTCGCAGTTGTTCAGCGTCATGTTGGCGGCGGTTTGGTTCACGCTCGTCAATATGTTCATGCGCACCGCGCTCTCGATGGTGAGCGTCACGGGCTTTCCGTTCCGATACTGCACCGCCGTTATCCCGCGCTCCGCTATCGCGTCCGCCGCGTGTCTCGTCGCCGTGTCGTAGTCGAACGCGCCGCTCTGCACGTCCATGTACGCGCGGTTTGCCTGCTGAACGAAGAGCGTCTCGCTTGTCGCCGCCGTCGTCAGCGTGAGCCGCGAGAGGTCGGAGTGGCACTTTTGTATGAGTGACAGCATTGCTTGCGCGTTCGAGGCTGAAACCGTCCGCCCCGTCGCCTCCTTGAAGATGCGGTTGTCGTTTGCGGCGTTCTTTTTCAGCGCGTCGGCGCAGAGCGTGGCTATCTCTCGCATGACCGCCTTGTCGTACTTCGTCAATATCTTTCCGATGTTGGTTTTCAGTCCACCTGCTTCGGCGAGCATTCGCGCCTGCCATTCTGTCGACTCCGTGATTTTCCCGAGCCGCTTTATGCGCCGCGCCATGTCCTGCAATATGTCGGCTTCGAGTTGCGAGTAAATTTCGACGAGTTCGTCAGAAAGTCCGTCAAGGTAGCGGGGGGAGAGCATTGCCTGTTACGCTCCAAAACTAAAGGGGTCTGCCGCCACCGGCTCTTCGGGCGTGTTCGCCCTTGCCGTCGCCTCGTCCTCGCCGAAGAAGTCCTTGCGGTACTCCCACTTGTTCTTAACTCCTGTGTTTATCTCCTGTAGAGCCATCTGCTTCGCCGCCCCCTCGTCCTTGCGAGTTGCGTCGTTGTTCCACGTCACCTTTATCTCGGCGTTGTTCGCGCCCAGCCCGTATGCCGCCGCCATGTGCGCCAGCACCGCCGCCGTCTGGTGGTACTTCGCCTCTATCTCGTCCTCGATCTTGTCAACGATTGCGTAAAGTTCGGCGCGCCCGCCCGAATACTGAGTCGCCGTCTGCTGGACGCTCTCCATGTCGCTTATCGTGCCCTTGCCGATGTTGCAGGTGAGTTCTATTCTGCGCAGTATCTGCTGGAACATCTCGTTCTGCGCCTCGGTGCGCAGCGCGGGCGCGTGCTCGGTTATCTTCTTGCCCTCGCTTGAGCCGTCTCCCTCGATCTGCACCAATAGGCGGTTCAGTTCGGGGGTCATCTTCACTCCCGTTTTATTGCCGTCGCGCTTCTGCCGCTTCTGGAACATGTCGCGGTCTGCGAACACGCGCATCTCGCCGCCCTTCTGCTCCCAGTTCATGCGCTCGAACTGCTCGTCCGCGTCCTTTATCAGGTTTTCTGCGCCTGCGATTATGGAGACGGGAACATTCGATCCGTCTATTTTGTTCGTTGCGTGGTTTCGGAATTCAATGATCATCGGCTGTCGCACGCCCTGCCATGTATATACGGGCGTTATGTTCTCGGTCTGCGGACAGTCGAAAAGAGAGGCCTTGCGCAACGCTCCGCCCTCATTCCTGTACAATGAACACTCCACCGTGTGGGTGTTGCTCCGATATGTGTGCTTTTCAATCAAGAGCCATTTCTTTGAGCCGCTCTCAATGCTTTTCAGCATGACCGCTTCCGTGAGCGTTCCGTCGAAGTCATATGATATGGGCAGGTAGTTGCCGAGCGGCAGGGCTTCGTACTGCAGTTTGCCGTTCGCATAGATCGGGCGGACGACGCACCCGCCCAAAAGCACGATGTAGTCCACGATTTTGTCCACGTTCTTGTTGAGGTGCTCCATGACGGCCTTGATTGCCTCGTTCTTCACCTCAAGCCCGATTTCGCGGGAGACGAGCATGTCAAGCCGCCCCGCAATCTGCGAAAGCACGCCGCATGGCGGCGCTTTTTCGTTCCACGGTGCGCCACCGCCCATCATTTGCGACCACAGCTCTATCGCGCTATACATTCCGTGTGACATGTGCGTGTCGATTCCTGTAACTTCCTTTACCGAAAAATTGTGGAACATTTCTAGTATGTTCATGAAAAACCCCTTTATGCGTCCAAACATTCCTTTGCCCCGCCCTTATAGTCATTCATTCGCCTGCATGCCGCCATGTCGATTCCATCGCGTACCTCACCGCCGCCATGCAGTGGTCGGGCTGTCCGCCGGGGTAGCCGCTCATGACCTCGCCCGTGCGCTTGTCTATCTCGTATTCGTAAAGCGTGAACTCGTCCGCCGCGTTCGGGCATCGGGCGGGGTCTATCACGATGCGGTCTAGCCCCTGTAGCCACTTGAAGCCGTTTTCGGGCGAATGAGCGCCTTTTACCGCGCTCCTTATGTTCCAGCCGAAGGCCTTGAAGTCCGACACGTCCTTTTCGGGTTTGTCCGCCGTTATCCGGTTGTCCATGAAATCGACGGTGCAGTTTCCGTCTTTGTCCGTTCCGTACCATTCCGTCAGGTGTTCTTTCAGCCTCTCGCTCGCCTGTATGTTCCCGTGCTTGTAGAGCTTCAGCTCGTCGAATACGTACAGCGTCGCCCTCGGAGCGTCATACGCCATGCGCACGTACATGAAAGGGTCGGGATAGAATCCCCAGTCTATGCCGCTGTACACGAAGTCGAACGCCGCGATTTCCGCGTCCATGATTTCGCGCAGTTCGATGTTCTCGAAGATGTTCAGCCCCGTTCCAGTCTGCTCGCCGAGGAATATGTTGCGGTACGCCCGCTCGTTCGTCGTCCTCGTATGCTCTATCTCGTTCAGTATCGCCTCGCCAAGCCACTCGCGCGGCACGTCGAGGTATGTCGTATGAAACACAATGCGCCCTTTCTTTGCCGTCCGCGCGTCCGCGTTGCACCAGTGCCGCTTCGCGCTTGGCGGGTTGTACGATTCGAACACGTAGAACTTTAAGCCGCCACGCATTGCCGACACCTTGACGTTCTGAATTTCCGCGGGCGTGAACTCCGTCTTCTCCTCGAACCACACGAGCGCGAAGTAGCCCTGCGCTATCTTTATCGACTTTATCTTCTCCGGGTTGTCGCACCCCCTGAATATTATGTACTGCTTCGCTCCGTTCTTGCGGTTGTACACGATTGGCAGCGCGCTTGTCTCCGAATTCGGTATCTTGAAGCGGCCCCTCAAGCCCAGCTTCTCTATCGCCCATACAATCTGCTCGTACACGCTGGTGCGGAGCGTGTTTGCGTTCTTGCGGATTACGAGCGCGTTGAACTGAGGGAACATCACAATCAAAATCACTATGCAAATCGACACGAACGAGGACTTGCACGAGCCGCGCCCGCCCGTGAGCGTGTACTCGGTGTACTCGTGGCTCATCACCATGCGGAATATCCTGTTGTACTTCCTCGCGAACAGTCCGTCTGATTTAATCGTCATTTGCTCCGTCCACTATCTCTATCTTGATTTCGTTGTCCGTCTCCTCGGCAAAGTCGAACTCCTGCTGATTGCCATATCCGCGCCGCCGTCCTTTCGTGGCAAGTATGAAACGAATCATCGCACCGTCTCCGTTCCTTGCCTGAACGAAAGCCTTGCTTTCCACAAGGTCCAACTGCGTTTCGGTTTCGTTGCCCAACGCTTCCCGCGTATCGTCGTGCCGCTCTATGTTCATCTTCGCCGTATGCCAGTCGCACCCCAGTCGTTCGGCGATTGTTGATATGAATCCGCCGCTTGCTTTTATCGCTTCGAGTATTTCCGTTTTTTTGAATGACTTTCGCTTCCTGCCCATAATCACCGCTTCGGAATTATCGGATTTATTCGCATGCTTCGGGTAGAACGCAGTTGTCGGCTACGAAATCGCCTAAATCGGCGTTAGCCTGTTTGCTCTCGCCTTTGAGAAAAACTAAAACCTGTTCGTGGATTTTCGCCGCTTCGTCTGCGTCGCCCTTTACGAATGCCAATATGTTTTGATGCACTTTCGCAATCTTGCGCGATTGTTTTGCATCGTGTCCTGCCGTGTAAGCCTTTCCGCCAGCCACATTCAGCAGTATCAATTCGTTGTAGTATTTGAGACCTGCGTCCTCGAATGCCTTTATGGTGTCGGGTATGAAGCCATGATATGCGCCAGTCTTTTTTCTGACCTCGCCAACGACAAAAACGGCGAAGCGGTTCTCCTTAAGGTGTGAACACGCCGCCTTGATGATTTTTCGGTATGTTTCCAAAAATCTTGGATAGTCCATGTTGGATATGTCGCCGTCAATGTCGCTGTATTTTTCCAAATCCGCATAGGGCGGGCAACTGAAAACGAAATCGAATGTGTCTGATTCTGCAAGCGTTTCGTCCATTCGTGCGCTGTCGCCGCAAATCCAGCGAGGAGTTTTCTCGTTCCCGTCGCAGATATGCCGCTGGCGTTCGTTCGCCGCTATCTGTTCGGGACGTATGTCAAAGCCCGTGTAGTCCATGTGCTTGTAACTTGCCACAATTCCGCGAACGCTCCCGCCCGCGAACGGGTCTAAAATCGTGCCGCCAGGCTTGCAGAACCACGTATACATAGTTTCGCAAAGCACGGGGTCGAATATGCTCAATTCTGAAAGGGTGCTTTCCTTGCCGTTCATCTTCGCGGCGTTTTTCTTTAGGTGCGAAAGCATTTTGTTGTCTCGCCCCTCGTCGCTCTTTATGCCTATGCTTTTCCATTGCCTTTTTCTGTCTTGCCAGTAGCCTTGACGTGTATCCAGCACGGAAAAGGGCGGCACGAGGAATTGCTCGCGGAGTGATTTCTTTGTGTTCTCTTGCTCTATCTTGTCAAGCGGTGAAAGGTCTATCGTTCCGCAGGGCAGGGCTATCTCGTCAATGTTCAATTCGATACCCCCCCCACAAAGTCCATCACGCTTTCCGCCGTCATTGTTCCGTATGCGCTGTTTATGCGGAGCAGGAGGTTCTTCGCGGCGGCCTCGTCCTTGCAGTCAACACGCACAATCGGCAGGGGAGGGATTTCCTCTCCTGCCGCCCGCATGCGCTTCAATGTTTCAAGCCGCCCATGTCCGTCCAGCACATGGTTCACGCCGTCGTGCGCCCATACGAAGAACGGCGTTGCGAATCCGTACTTGTCAATGCTCTTTCTAATTTTCTCGTAGTCTCCGTCGCCGCGCTTCTTCAGCCCGCCCTGAAATTCGGCGAGCGCGTCGAGCGGCAGGGTGTCCTTTGTCTCGCATGTTATTCTCATGCATATATAGTCATTTTTTCACGATGCAATCACCATTCGCCCCCTTGTATGCTGACGAACTCTCCGTCTCCACAGTCCACGCGGTGCACACCTGACGCGCCCACCTCGCGACCGCCTAGGAAAACCTTAACTTCCAGATTCCCGCAGCCGTGGTTCGCCGCCAAGTCCTCCAGCCTGTTTATCAGCTCGTTCACCGTAAGGACTTTCGGACTTTCCCTTTCATCGCTCGTCATCTTCATTTTCCTCCTTGTTCATTTTTTTCTCCCAAAATTTTATTTTCTCAAATTGAAGAGAATTCGTCCCTCAACTCGCGAATTTTCTTGTCAGCGGCATCCCTCAGGCACGACATCAATTCGCGCTCGACGGACTTCGGGACATAAATTTCTTTCTCTGCGCATCCGTAGAATCTGCACCATCTTTTCAGTCTTATCGAAACTATGTATTCCCAGTCGTCTTTCATCTTTATGCATTTGGCATAGAAATCTTTAAGTTCGTCAATTTCATGTTTTATTTCGTTCGCCCTTTTCAGACTATCGTTTGTCATCTCAGCACCTCGTCTATCACAAATCTGTTTTCACGCGTACCCGCAGGTATCGCCCACCTTCTCCCAAACGTCGCCGTGGTTTCCGAACCGATACACGACACCTCGCAATGGAAACTCGCTCACTACGAGCAGTTCCTTCGCGTCGCTGAACATCGACCTCAAGTCAGAGAGCGTCATACAGTCGCCGTACTCCGGGCTGAGTATCAAGCGGCTTACGCTCTTGTCGTCGCAGACGACGGTGTTGTTCTCGAGAAGAAACACGTCGTCCGGATTTTTTATCACTCCGTTATTCATAACACCCCTTGCCGTCCGACACAAAAGCGAAGCCGCGGTCATAGTCAAACCCCACCTTGTTTATTGACTTGTAGTCGTCGTCGTGCCCGTCGTAAAACTTGACCTCCAAATCGCCATAGCGAACCACAAAGTCCGCCAAGTCCCTTATGACTTCCGACATCTTCATTCTTCCGCCTCCTCGTACTCCATAGCCAACTGCTCCATGACCTCCTTATTGGTGGTCGTCCCGCAACCCTTCTTGAAGCTTTTCGGAAGCAACCTCATGGGGCAGTCGTCGCAGTCTATGATTGCGGGACACTTCCCGGTCACAGTCATCCTCTCAATGCGCTCGTTGAAGTCCATTATGTCCTGCTTCAGTTTCAAGTCATAGAACTTCTTGCGGTTCTTCGCATAGTTCTCGATTGCCTTTTCAAACACCATCATTCCTTTTCCTCCCCGGACTTTGCGTCCTCAATTCCTTGTTCATACGCAATCTGCGCTATGCCGTAATAAGGCTCTAGCGGCATCATTCCCAAGACATATTCCGGGAACATGTCCTTGAACCAATCGTCAAACGTCATCTCTTGCCCTCCAAAATGTCCGCTATCTTGACCCCCCCCCTTAAATGCCACCTATCGAAATCTCTCCACGAGATGTCGAAGCCTATGTCGTGCGCATACATAATCTGACTAGCCCGCTTTACTTGAAGTTCCGTGGCTGTTGTTTGTGTGCTGTACGCGCCCTGCTCGTACATTTCTTTTTGCAGTTTATGCAACTCGTTGAAAAAACGATATGTCGTTTTGTTCTTGGAAAAAGAATGCCGCGCGATTTTATATTTTCTATGCGTTTGCAAGGATTGATACTCGTAAAAAATGTCGGGTATCAACTCCTTGCATACTTTGCAACGCTTGTCAAATTCGCCTTTAAGACAAAACAAAGGGCATTTGTAACTCATCCCTTTTCCTCCTTTATCTCGTCAAGGTGTATGGCGTACACCGACTTGTCGATTTTCAAGTCGGTATCCTTGCCGTCCACGACTTTGATTTCCACTATTTTCGCCGTCATAAACTTCTTTGTGTAGCCGAGCCGCAGAACGCAAGGTTGCGGGCATTCGGAACAGTCTATGCTCTCGACCGAAAGATGCGGGTTGAACGGCACTATAATACCTCCACTAGTGTGTACGGCAAATTCCTTGTTGAGCCGCTTCGTCCAATACGGCTTCACCTCGCGGTACTCGACACGCTTCTCGCCCGAGGCGATTTTTTCGTACCATTCTTTTTTCAAGTTGAACATCAGCATTGTTCACCTCCTGTTTTCCGTTCAAAACAACCCGGAATGTCGTCCAAAACACAAAGGTCGCCCGCCAAGTACCCAAAACATCCGTATTTTAAATACGGACAGTTATGGCATCTGTCGGGATAAGCACCCTTGTGTTTTTCATACGCGTATGCGCCTACCTTTGAGTTCATAACTTCCCCCTTGTTGTCACATCTGTAATTAGCATTACCGCCCAAAACAACAGCAATCCTATACCTACTTGTTGAACAAGGTCTACTTGAGGTTTAGGCTCGAAGTCAAGACAATTTTTTGAATTAGACCTGTGCCCCTTGCAAGATTGGTAAATCTTCTTGCCTGTCACATAGTCAATCCTGTAAAACTTCCTGCACCCCTTTAGTTTTCCTTTTGCAAAATAATATTTGCAGTCCTTGCAAAAGTTCATTCTTCACCCCCCCCCGTCACTTCCTCAAATATTCCGACATCACGTTCGAGAACTCGAACACCATCATCGCCGCGACAAGCCGCCAGTCAATCCAATAGAACAGCGCGTAAGCCACGATTGACGAGACGACATTGAGAATCTTGACTGTCCTGCGCTTCAGTTTGATTGGAAAAAATTTCATTGTTTTTCCCTTCCTTTAATCACATCTGCAATGTCCAAAGCCGATTGCACAGCGAAAACAGGATTGCGACTAAAAACCCAATAATACAAAGAATATTTTTCACCGCATTTAAGTTTGCCTTTAAAAAAAATTGGGCATTTCTTGCACTGTTCACGAAAGTAGTGGCATAGATAGCAATCATTCTGCCATTTTAGATTGTGTTTTTGGCAGAATATTCTTTTGTAATCTTCGACAGAACACCTTTCTTTATTTTTTTTAATTGCTTCCGCAATCTCTTGCCACATTTGGACGGCAAGCCTTCGTTCTTTTGTCATTTTTCTTCCTCCTTATTATTTTCAGAAAAGGCTATTGCCCTTTTCCGCCTCAAACCGTTTTTCCAAGTCGAAAACCGTCTCGCCGTTCCGTCTGAACGGTCTTCCGATTCTCGACTGCAACCCTTTAAGCAAGCCCCAATATTTTGGTAAATGCAGGTACATATTTTTCAACTCCTTCAAGTTCTTGTTGGAGCAACACCAGCAGGAAACACGGTCAAGAACTTCGTACAGTTCCACTCCGTCCTCATTCCAATCGAATCCCCTTGCATAGCAATATCGCAGACAATCACGCTCCGTCATCTTCCACTCTACGAGCGGATAGATTTTTCCGTTCTCGTACCGAACCCGCTCCGGCTCGTCAAACGCGATTCCGACATATTGCCTGTACTCTCCAAGACCACGCAGATACCTGTTGATGACGGAAGTCTTGCAACTCGTTCCCCAGCGAGTGCGACCGCCGCACCATTCGTAGCCGTAATGCTCGCCGCCGTTGACGGGTCGGCACAGCATGTCAAGGAAAAAATCGTCCTTCGGCTTCAATATGTCAAGCCTCACATTAGACTTTTCCAACATCGGCTTCAACTTTTCAAGGTTGCCGTAAATCGCCCCGAACTCTGCGCCTGTGTCGTACATCACGCAACGAGTAAGCGGCTTCCTTTCTTCCAGCAATCTCAATACCATTGCTAAACTGTCTTTTCCGCAAGACAAACTCGCGACATATTCCATAGCACCAATTCACAAAACCTGCAAATTGGAAAGAAATCGAACTAGGCTGCTGTGTCCTCAAAACTCGTTCTTTTAATGTGCTTATTCAATCCAAGCACAAACCGCGTTTACGCGGATTCGCTACTTCCTCCTTTTTATTGATATGATTTTAATTAGTTCCACATAAGCCCCCTATGCCAAAGTTCTCGTCTACAGGATTTATCAGAGCAAAAGGGTCTCTGCCCACGTTTATATCCTCAAAGAAGTCATTGTTCATTTCAAGCAACCGTTCCACGCTTTCCTTTTGGTCTTTATTTCTAGGAAACGCAAGTATGTTATCCTCTAACCAATTCCTTTGCTTCTTTGTCAGCAAATGTGGCATTTTAAGGCTTTTAGCAAAGAACTTGTAGGTCACGCCCACATTGTTCACCATCACAAAACCTTCCGCTAAAAGTTTGTCAATATAATCGTAAACGCTTTTGTCACTATGAAAATCGGGATACAGTTCTTCACATAGTTTTTGAGCCTTTGACGTGTGCTCCATATATCCACAACAACGCAAAACTCCACTCCGGTCTAAAAATCCCAGTTTCATTTATCTTCCTTCCTTTTGTCGTCCGCCTGTATTTGCGCCCAAATATCGGAATGGTATCGCTTGAACAAGGCACACCGTCTAGGCGGAATGTATTGACCGCCGTATATCTCGCAGTCGCGGTCTTCACTGTCCCATAGCGGACAGTATCCGCTACAAGTTATCCGCTTTTTCATTGTTCCGCCCTCCTCGCGTTCTTCTCCTGCACGCGGAGCAACGCCGCCTCGATGTCCACTCCTTCCTGCGCCGCCGCAATTAACGCGCAGGTGATGATGTCGGCGAGCTCATTAGCAAAATCAATGACATCTGTATCAATAGCGTATCCATTCTCATCGAAAGCACCTATTTCAGCATAAGCCGCACCAGCCTCGCACACCTCGCCAGCGCAGTGCTTCAGAATCGACATCGTGTCGCTCTTTAACTGCCCTTTTTTCTCGCGCTCTTTCGCAGTTTTCAACGCGTATCGCGCCGCTTTGTTCAAGTCAATCATCTGTCACCCCTCTTTTTTCTCAACGCTTGACATTTCGGAAGCTCCTCCTCAATGTCAATGTTGCACTTAACCGCACAACTTAAGACATATTCTACAATATAGCAGAGTTGCTCAGCGAACGCCTCCCTACCCTGTTCCCAAGCGGATTCCTCCTCACGCTCGCTCTCAAAGTTTCCTACAGACTCCTGCCATCGAACGAAAGTAGAAGTAGCCTCGCAAGCCCTTGAAGCGCATTTCTCAAGAAGTTCCAACACATCGAAGCCCTTGAAGTCGTCTGCGCCGTCCATAGCCAAATTGTTCAAAGCAATCACGCCGTGCACCCTCCTTCCGTAATCCAAGGGCAGTCATCGCAATTTCCGTCGCAAGCATCGTCCGGGTTACAAACATCAATCATTCCTCCTCCTTGCCAATCGGCGTTCCGTCCAAGAACGTGTATTCATTGAACAAATCACGCATATTCTTCCACGTATTTTCAACGCATACGAACCCCCTATTGTATCCGGTTATGAGAACGTCGAAATCAACTCCCTTGTGCTTGACCCAGATGAGCGGGCGCACGTTCGTGGATACGCCGGTGTCCCAATACCAGTCAATCATCTCTTGGCAGTTGTCGAACGGAACAAGCTTAGGTTTTTCCGGCGAAACCACCGGATAGAAGAACTGCCAATACAATCCACGGTCTGTCATAAAAGGTGTGTTCGACTGCGTGTCGACATCGACAACCTTGTATTTGACATTATCCTCGCTGTGTATATTTTCCACAATTTCCTTAAGATTTTTCAAGTTGTCACTCACGACACCCTTCCAGTTTACCCATTGCTTCAAATTGTCGCACAATCCGTCAACGACATTGCTTCTTTCAAATTTCATAACAATCCTCCTCGTCTTCGTTTAACTCACATATCACCTGTCTTTCCGCGATGTCCACGAAATCCACGATTCCGTCAACTTTCCGCCGGTAGAATAGTTCGTGCAGCACCCGCAGGTACAGGTACGACGTGAACGATTTCCTTATGCAGAAGTCGCTATCGACCAAAAACCGCTCCACGATGTACGTTATGGCGTTGTGCGCCTTTTCGTCCCTCTCGGCTCGGCTCATCGCCGCCACGTGGCGGTTGCCCGCCGCCTTCGCGTTTATGTACTTCAGCGCGACCGTGCGACCGAGTTCGTACATTTTGCCGTATGCTGTCCTGTCGCCGTGCTTCGCCGCGTATTGGTAGTTCAAAAGACGCTCGTTGTCGTTCCTCGGGTTCTCGAAGCGGGGCAGGGCGGGCTTCGGATTTTCGGTAGCGTTTTTCTTCGACGGTTCACCAAAGTCAAACTCCTGCTGAACCCATATCACAGTCCGTTCCCTCTCTTCGCTTTATGGCGCGGTAGCTCCTTCCCTCGAACTCTATGATGTCCGCGCTCTCGGTCAGGCGGTCTATCGCGGCGATGCCCAGGTAGTTCAGGAAGCCCTTCTTGTCTTGGTTGCTTATCAGCACCGTCGGCTTCCTGCGGTTGTACCTCTCGTTGATTATCTGATAGAGCATGTACTGCTCCTCCTGCGCCGCGATTCCGCGCCCGATTTCGTCAAGCACCAAAAGGCGGCAACGTCCGTACAAGTCCAGCAGTCCCGCCTCGGTTTCCCTCGCGTTGAACGACTTCGCCCGCCTGAACTCCTCGGCGATTGCCGGGCTTGTCCGATAAAGCCCGCCGCATTCGCGCAGTATCCCGCACGCGAGATGCGTCTTTCCCGTGCCCACCGCGCCGATTAGGGCGATCGTCCTGAACGCTCCGCAATTGACCTCCCGCGCGAACGAACGGGCGTTGTCCGCCATCCTGCTCCTCTCTTCCGTGTCCGTGGCGAAGGTGTCAAGACTCTCGCGCCAGTAGCGTTCGGGCACGGTCTTTCGGTATCTTTCCCATGCCGTCCGTTCCGCTTCCCGCCGCTCGTACTCCTGTACGGCGGCTTCGCTTTCGGGCGAGAAGCGCGCCATGTCAAACTTGAAAGCACCGACGATGCCCTTCATTCCCATTTCCGCCCCCTTTTTTGTCTTAAAAAATATCCGCCATTTCCTCGGGTATTTCGTTTTCCGTTCCCCAGACCGCGCCGGCTTTCTGCCGTCCGCCTGTCTGCTCGGTCTTCCGCCGCTGTTCCCACGTGCGGACGCACGCCCGCCAGTCGCGCATCCTGCTCGCGCCGACTTTCCAGCCCTTCGATTCGTAGAAGTCGAAGAATGTCCGCGCGTCCAGCCCATTATTCCGCTCCGCGCAATATCCCGACACCTGCTCGACCGTGGGCTTCTCGAACTTCGCCGCTTTCGTGTCCGATCGCTCTTCCTGACCGCCGTCCTGCGGCTTCGGCTTGCCGCCCGTCTGCTCGTACCGCTTCTGCGCCGCCGCCCGCCGTCTTTCGCAGGTCTTTTGATACTTCTCGCTCTCCGCGTCTATGCGGCGGGCGACCTTGAGCCACAGCGAATGCACGAGGGTGTTTTCCTCGAAGTCCGGATCTTTGCCGTACAGCGCGTAGTTTATTGCGGCCATCGCGAAAACGCCCTTGTATTCATCGGGCAGGTCCTCTATGTATTCCGCATGAAAGACGAACGACTCCCTCACTGCCTCGCTCCTTCCTGCCAGTGAAAGGGCAGGGGCTCGTATCTCGCGGCTTCATATCCGTATATTTCCCTGCACAGCTTTAGGCATTTGCCATCGTTTCTGCTGATGTCAAGCTTGCCGTTGCATGCGAGCGAGCATGTGTAGCCGACATTGAATTTGTGGTCGATTACGAACGCGCCGTACTTCGCGCGGTTCGCCTTTGTGTTGCCTATGCGGTGCGCCGCCTGCGGCTGTCCGTCGGGAAGCGGTCTTCCGCACGCTTCGCAAACGCCGCCGCTGACTGCGAGCGCGTACCGCCTTTGCCGTTCCTGCTCTTCGGTCATTCTTGCTTCACTCCTGCAATATGATTCCCAGTTCCGCCGCGAGGACATGCGCGGCTTCTATCAGTTTCGCGCACTCTTCGGTGGAGCATTCCCTTTCGGGCTGCGGAATCATGTGTCCCGCGATTACCTTGTACGGGTAGCCCATCTGCTCCACCGCCGTCATCTTGACGCAGTACTTGACAGAATCGTAGTCGTTGCCGGTCTCGTTGCAAATCTGCATTATGTGCCCGTTGAGGTGGTGGTTCTGCGACCCCTCGCCCGTCGTCCTCGGTCTCTTCGGCGGCTGGAGCGTCACGAGCATGTGGTCGTGATGCCTGTCGCGACACTTCTCCAGTTCCCGCCTTATGCTTTCCCGCGCCGCCTCGTCGTTCGGAAGCGCGAACGCCACGTGCCCCTTGAAGAACACCCGCCTCATCACGTATTGCACCATCAGAAGTTTTCGTCCTTCACGCCGTCAAACACCTCGCTCGCGCCCTTTTCCGCTTCCGCCGAGACCAATTCCCTCATCTCGGCGGCTTGCGCCTTGACACGCGCCATGTGTTTTTGGCGGGTCGCCCACAGGACTTCTTTCGCCGTGCTCTCGCGCTTTCTCAGGCTGTCGCGTATCTCCTCCTGCTCTTCGGGCGGGAAGAACCCGCTCTCGAACGCCTCGCGCATTTCCGCCGCCTCCTTTTCGGAGAAGGCGTAGAGATTTCGTTCCGCGTTTTGCGCGGGCTTTTTATTTGCCAGCGGATTCTGTCCGGCGTCTCCCTGCGCTTTCTTGCCCGCTTTCCCCGCCATGCTTCCCGCCTTCGGTTCGGGCGACTGCGCGTCCGGGTCTTTCTCGTCCTCCGTTGGAATGCAGAAGACTTGCAGGAGCGCGTATTTCAAGCCTATGCTCAGGGCCTTGTTGCTCGCCTTGTCTGCCGTGTCCATCGCCTCGCCGATTACCACGCTCTCGACGCTGCTTCCGTCTTTCGCGTAGAACGTGAAGCAGATTTTGAGGCGTGTGTAGAACATGTCGCCGCCGCTCCGCGTCTTTCCCGTCGTCCTGTCCTCTTCCAGCACTTTTGGCACTACGAACACGCCGCACTTCGCGAGCGTTCCGTGCAGTTCGTTCATGATGTCGTCGATTCCCCGGTACTGGAAATTCTGCGATTGGTTTTTGCGGAATTTCCCGATGGCGTTGATTTCCGACATCACTTGTATGATCGACTCGTATATTAAGGGTCTCGTCTCCATTGCTTTCCGCCTCCTGAACTAGAATGGAATGTCTTCCGGGAAGTCGTCGCCGCTCCCCGCGTCTGAATAGCCCTGCGCGGGTGCTTTCGAGTTTTCCGCGTCCTTGCCGCCGAGCAGTTGCACGCCGTTCGCCACAATCACGACCCGGCTGAACTTCTGCCCGTCCTTCTCCCATCTTTGCTGGTCTAGGTAGCCAGTTACGGCTATCTGCTTTCCTTTTGCGAGGTGGGGCTTTATGCCTTCGGCCGTCTTCCCCCATACCGTCACGTCGAAGAAGCTCGCCTTGTCCGCCCATTCGCCGTCCTTCTTCTCGCTTCGGTTCACGGCAATGCTCATGTTGAGCCGCGCCGTTCCTCCCGAAGTGTACGCAAAGTCCCTATCCTGCACATCGTGCGTCAGCCGCCCGATGATGTTCACTGTGTTTATGTCCGTCATTTCTCGCCCCCTTGCATTTGCTTGTAGAAGCTGCAGAAGTCCTTGCAGAGGCAGTAGTCCGCGCACTTGCGTGACACGGCGGGGCGGTGCTCCACATAGTGGCTGTTGCCCAGCTCGCCCGCGAACGCCTCCGCGTCCGCCTCGCTGTCGAACACGCGCACGGCGGTCTTGCGCCCGTTCTTCATCACCGCCCATTTGTCAGCGTCCGCCCACCGCTCCTCGGCGGTGCATGGCTCGATGTCGTCGTCGCCCATCTTTTCCGCCGCTTCGATTTCCGCCACCTTCGCCCCTATGCGGTCGCCCGCCGCCTCCAAGTCCTCTGGCGTCACATCGAACTCGCACACGAACACTGGCGACTGGGGGTAGGCCGGGTCGAACTTCGCCTTGCTCTTCGAGTGGTCTTTAAGCAGGGCGATGAAGCGGCATCTGCGCACGTCAAGTCCGTTCCGCTTCAAAAGCCATGCGTAGGTCATTCCCTGCCTGTGCCAGTCGGCGAAGTCGCCTTTCATCACCTTGTACACGCTTGCCGTCTTCCAGTCGTTGATGATTCCGCGCTCCATGTCGTAGGAGTCCACCACGCCCGTCACGCGGGAGTTGTCCACCGCGACATCGAATTTCTCCTCGTGGAAGTTGTCGTCTGGCACGCTTTCGAAGAGCGAGTGAACCGCCGTTCCCCACACCGCCCACACATTGTCCGCCGCGTCGGTCTCGAACTCGTCCCAGTGCCGCTCCTGCAGTATTATCTCTTTCGTTCCCTTGTTCAGCGTGGTCGCCGAGTAGCACCCCGCCTTGTTGTGCCGCTCCACGCTCACCGCCTTCACGAATGCCGCGGGCAGGTGGAGCTTGTTAGTTACCTGCATTTTCCGCCTCCTTCTTCGTTTCAGTCTGCGGCATGCGGACAACGATTTGAATTCGCTCGTTGGCGAGATTGGTTATTGACTCAATTTCGTAGTCGGGAATTTCTCCGTAGCCCTCGAGCTTGAATACCAATTCCCTGATTGATTTCATTTTCGCACCTCCGTCTAATAGTCTTCGGCTTTCAGCGTTGCGCACCGCCTTCCGCCTATGGAACGCACGGGAGTCGAACCCGCCAAGCCCCCTGTTCGGGCGCGTTCCGTCTGTCTTTAAATGCATCCAGCCCGCGTCAGTTTTTCCAAAGCCTCCTCCCCGCTGTGCGCCACGAACGCCACGCCGCCTTTGGCGTTCACGTCCGCAATACGCTCCTCCTGCGCCGAAGAGAGCCTTCCGCCTTTCGGACGCTTGCACTCTATCGCACAGAAACGCCCCTTGTTGTCATAGCCCTCGAAGTCGAGCGTTCCCGCTTCGGCGGTCTTTATGAACCTCTTGTTCCGCCCCTCGCCGACCGTGAAGCACCCCGTGTTTATGCGCTGGAGTTTCAGCCCGGTCGCCTTGATGACGTACTTGACCTGCCGGACGACCTCGCTTTCGGGGATTTCGGCTACCGCGCCCATGTCGCCGCCCTGTTCATGGCGATGTCCACCTTGCGCCTGAACTCGAACCCGTTGCGCGCGGTTCCGTAGACGAAATGGAGCGCGCCGCCGCGCACCCTCGTCTTGTGGTGTCGGTATTCGACGTAGATTCCATTTTCGTCGCCAAGTCCGCGACACGTGTAGTCGATTCCCCGTGCCGTCTGCCATATGGCAAGCCGTCCGATGAATTCTTCCCTCGTGATTTTCCTCTCCGCGTATTCGCCCATAAGCAGACGCGGATAGTCTCCGTCATTCGTCATTTTTTTCAGTCCTCCAAGTTGAAAAAAAAAGCCGCTCCGGATTGCAGTGTTATCCGAAGCGGCATGGTTCACGAGTTACCGTGCGGTCACCCGTACCGATAACGAGCGACCAGCCAACACTGCAAAGGCTCGTCGTTCGTTCCCTCGCTATGACTTTTTCGCTTATTGACGATAAAAATTCAAAATGTGCTTGACATATTTTTTTATTTTTGCTAAAATAATTGAACTTGCGGGGATGGCGGAATTGGTAGACGCGCTAGCTTGAGGTGCTAGTGGTGAAAGCCGTGGCCGTTCAAGTCGGCTTCTCCGCAAATAGTGGACGCCCGCTTGAATCTTTGTACGACAACGATTCGGCGGGCGTTTTTTATCTGCGTAAGTAAAGTCGCAATGTTTTTCTTGAAAAACGCCTTTTCTCGCTTGCAAAAAATCGCGATTTATGATACACTTATCGCCTGTTTAGTGTTGATTATAATCATTATTAATTGATATTGAACGGAGGTTTTATGGTAATCGCAATCGACGGTCCGGCTGGCACTGGCAAAAGCACAATCGCCTCAATCATCGCAAAAAGGCTCGGCGTGACTTATTTGAACAGCGGCTCGTTTTACCGCGCCATCACGCTCGCGCTTTTGGAAAGCAAAGTCGACTTGTCGGACGAAGGCGCGGTGCTGGCTTTCGCGAAAAAGCAAAAACTGGACTACGAAAATTCCCGTCTCGTTTTGAACGGCGTGGACGCGGAAGACCGCCTGCATGAAGATGCCGTGAGCGCGAACGCGGCGCAAGTGAGCGCGATTGTGGAAATCCGCCATCTCGTGAATGAGCGTCTCCACGAAATCACGAAGTCTTTGAGCATTGTCTGCGAAGGTCGCGACATGACTACGGTCGTCTTTCCCGACGCGGAATATAAATTTTATCTTGACGCTTCGATTGACGCGCAGGCGGAACGCCGCTTCAAACAGGGCGTGAGTCGCCTGTCGCTCGAGGAAATCAAGGCGGCGATTTTAAAGCGCGACGAAATTGACAAGAACAAAAAGGAAGGCGCGCTAAAAATTGCAGAAGATGCTCAATATATTGACACAACTCACTTGACAATAGATGAAGTTTGTGAAATAATAATAGGTAAAATCAAAGGCATCTCGGTGCCTAAAAAAGGTGTGTGAAAGATGGAAGTGGAAAAGGAAGAGTCAAAAGATTCAATCCAAACACAATTAGAAGAGTCTCTCAATAACTTCAAGCAGCTCGAAGACGGTCAGCTCGTCGACGGCACAGTTATTGACGTAACAAACGAGCTTGTGTTCCTTGACATTGGATACAAGTCCGAAGGAAAAATTCCTGTGTCGGAATTCGCGGGCAACTTGCCCAAAATCGGCGACACGGTGACAGTTGTTCTTCTTAAAAAAGATGGTAGAAACGGTCCTGAAGTTTCTAAAGCAAAGGCTGACGCGAAGCAGGTTTGGAAGGATGTCCGCAAGGCGTTTGAAGAAAAGACGACCGTCGACGGCACAATCGAAAAGGCGGTGAAGGGCGGCTTCGACGTTTCTCTCGGCGGCGATTTGCATGCGTTCTTGCCAATCAGCCAGTCCGACTGCCAAAAAGTGGAAAATCCCGAAAGCCTTTTGGGCGTGAAAAGCAAATTTTACATAGAGCGGCTGTATTCAGACAACAAGGCGAATGTCGTGGTGAACCGCCGCAAATACCTCGAGGAGCAGACGAGCGGCGCGCGCGACAAATTTTTCGCGGAAACCCAAATCGGCGACACAGTTAAAGGCACTGTCAAGACGTTCACGAGTTTCGGCTCGTTCATCGACTTGGGCGGCTTCGACGGCTTGCTCCATATAAACGACATGAGCTGGGGACATGTTACGCGTCCCAAAGATTTCGTCAAAAAAGGTCAGGAAATTGAACTCAAGGTAATCCGAATGGATCCAGAGGAAAAGCGAATCAATCTTTCGCTCAAGCATTTTACCGAAGATCCGTGGGTTCACTTCGAGGAAAAATACCATGTCGGCGACATCGTTGACGGAAAAGTCACGAAGCTTACAGATTTCGGCGCGTTCATCGAACTTGAAGAGGGCATCGAAGGCTTGGCGCACATCAGCGAATTCAGCTGGACAAAGAAAGTGAGCAAGGCTTCCGATGTTCTCAAAATAGGCGACAAAGTGAAGTGCGCCGTTTTGGGGTATGACATTCAGGCGGGACGCGTTTCGCTCGGACTCAAGCAGGCGACGGAAAATCCGTGGGATTCCATCGCGCAAAAATATCCGGTGGGAACGAAAGTGCACGGAAAGATTGTCAAAATCACGAATTCCGGCGCGTTCGTCGCAATCGAGGACGGCATCGACGGATTTTTGCATGGCGACGACATTTCTTGGACGAAAAAAGTCAAGCATCCCGGAAGCGAGCTGAAGCTTGACCAGGAAGTGGACGCGGTCGTCATCGAAAGCGATCCCGAAGCGCACCGAATCAAGGTCGGTCTCAAACAGCTTACCGAAGATCCGTGGCAGAAATTCGCGGAGCAGTACAAGCCCGGAAGCACGCTCGAAGGCGAAATCACTTCGATTACGGATTTTGGCGTGTTCGTGAAGACTCCGGTCGGCATCGAAGGGCTTGTCAACAAGTCCAACTTGAGCGAAGATCGCGACACTCCGTTTGAAGAAGCCGTGAAAAAATACAAGGTCGGCGACAAAATCAACGTGTTTGTCGTGGACGTGAAAAAAGACAAGGAACAAGTGGCGTTTTCCGTTCGGGAATTCAAGAAAAAGCAGCAGCGCGACGAGATTTCTCAATATATGACATCTTCGGCGGGCGACAGCGACGGCGCGTACACTTTGGGAGACGCGCTCAACGCGAAAAAATAATTTTCGATGGAACGAGGCTTTGCTTCAAAAAGCGCGATTCTTTCGGACTTGCTGAAAATCGTCGAAGTGGCGGCAAACACTTCTTCGGCGGTTTTGGTGGCAGGCGGAGAGGCGCGCGAAAAAGAATTCTTCGCGCGGATGCTTCATTTCGATGGGGCTAGGCGCGAGAATCCTTTTGTGCGAGTGAGTTGCGCTAATTTGGCAGAAGAAATCCTTGCGAAAATTCGAGACGCTTTTTTTTGTGCGCGTTGCGGCACGGTGTTTTTTGACGAAGTGGCAAGTCTTTCGCTTGAAGCGCAGTCGCTTTTGTTGGGCTTTGCCCAAGACAAAGGCGAACAAAGTGCGCGGATTGTCGCGGCGACTCGTTTTACCCTTTCTGAAATGGTCGAGCGCGGCGAATTTAACGGAGATTTGCTTTCCGCATTGAACGGAATTGTCCTTCGCTTGCCGAATTTGAATCCGCGTTTTTACGAAAATTTTTCCGTTGAAAATGCGGGGCAGGGGGATTTTTTCGCTCTTTTTACGCGGCAAGGGCAAAAGGAACTCAAGGATGCCGAGAATATTTTTAAGGAAAAGTATCTTAGGAGCGTCCTTGAAACTGTCGGTTTTAACCAAACTCGGGCGGCGGAAATCTTGGGAATACAGCGGACGTATCTTTCGCGGCTTTTGGGAAAACTTGACATACGAAAATAGAATTTGAAAAACGTGTTTTAAGCACGCATGTTTTGGGAGAATATGAATGGCGGAAAATGTCGTAAAAATGAACACGAATTTGGCTGACAAGGAAAAGAAGGAAAGCGCGTCTAAAAGGCTCGGCGATTTTTTGTCGAACAACAGAATCGCTTTGCTCATAGTGCTTTGTGTGGTGGTGCTTGGATTCGTCGTTTATGCGGTGGCGCTCAGCGCGTATTCCGCTTCGGTCAAAAAGAATTTGGGCGTCATCGAGACGATAGAATTTTCGCTCACGAAAGATGCTTCTGAATTGGAGGAAAGCGTCATAAGCGCGCGTCAGGATACGGCGCTTTCCAATCTCGAGCCATATTTGAAAAAGGGCGGAATCGTCGGCGCGCGCGCGGATATGCTTGCCGCGGACATTCGCATGCAGCGCAAGGATTGGAGCGCGGCGCGTGATTTGTGGCTCGATGCCGCCGCCAAGCGCAAGGGCACGTATCTTGCCTCTGTGTGCAATTTCAATGCGGCTTCTTGCTCGGAAGAACTTGGAGAGACCGAAGCGGCTTTGGAATATTATTCGAAAGTCTGCGACGACAAGAATTTCGTGGACAGAAGCCGCGCGTATTTTAACGCTGGCCGCATAAAGGAAACTTTGGGCGATTTTGAAGGCGCGGCGGATTTGTATGGACAGATAGCTTCCCTCGAATATTCAGGCGACACTTGGAACGATTTGGCGCAGACAAGGCTTGTTTTGCTGAGAGCGGAAGGCAAGATTCAATAGTTTTATGATGGAGGGCATCATAAAGCGACTCTCCGACTTTTCGAAGATTTTTTTTCTCTCTTTTCTGACTGTGGCGAGTCCGTGCCTTTTTTTATCTTGCGGGCTTGACACCTATTATGTTATGGACAGAAGCCCTTCCGCAGGGCATGTTCCTGCCTATACCGAAGACGATCCGGCTGGAAAATACTTTGAATTTTTCGCCGCGCAAAATTCAAACGTCGGAAACGAGGAATTCCGTTTTTTGGGAACGGCCGTCTACTATAAAATCTATTCCAGTTCGTCCACGATGCTTTCCAACCACAATTCCATCGAGGCGGTGAACGATTCTACGAACTATTCTGCCGCCGCCGAGCGCATGCTCAATTATGGATACCAAGAATTGTACACGGCTGGCGGAAGCAAAAGCCCTCTCGTTCCGAACGGGCAGGAGGGAGCGCATGTGAGGATAAGGCTTACCAATTATTATGAGAGCAACGCAACCGAAGAAAACTGGTGGTCGAATGTGGCGCGAATCGAAATTGGCGGAAGCAATATCGGCATTCCGCGCCGTTCTCTCGGGCAAAATTATTCGTTTGATTTCGGAAGGTACAACAAGGCAGAGTACAGCAACAACGGGATAAATTACGACGCGCCTGCAAGCGGCGACGAGGATTTTTCGGGAAGCCCTCCGAGCAACGGCAAGTATTATGTCGACCTGTATGCTGTGGCGGTCGGTCGCGACACGACGTTCACCACTTATTACAGCAATGTTGAATATTTGGGTTCGATGACAATCGACGCGAACAGCGAAGACAATTGATTCCCCAATCGCCGAACGAAAAATTTATGCAAAAGACCACTTGCACATTTTTTTTATTTATGATAGAATGTTTTTTACTTTACGGGATGTAGCGCAGCTGGTAGCGCGTCTGCTTTGGGAGCAGAATGTCGCAGGTTCAAATCCTGTCATCCCGAAAATCCATTCCAATTACACCGAATCGCAAATCTTGAAGCCCGGAATGTTTTTCGCCAGGTTTTGCATGCGCTCGTCATTGTTTGCGATGCTGTCCGCGATGGCGCGAAGTTCTTCGCAGATGTCGTTCGGCATGGGAAAGTCTTTTTTGTAATGCAGTTGATGTTCAAGGCTCGCCCAAAAATCCATCGCTATCGTGCGGATTTGAATTTCCACGGGAATCTCGCGCTTTTCGTCTGAAAAATAGATTGCCACTTTTACGATTATGTGCAGCGAACGGTAGCCGGATTTCTTCGGGCTTTTGATGTAGTCCTTGAGCTGGACGAGCGCAATGTCTTCCTGCGAGAGCAGCATTCCCGTGACGTTGTAGACGTCGCTGATGAAAGGGCATTTTATGCGAATGCCGGCGATGTCGTAGAGATGGTTCACCATGTTGTCGAGAGTGACGGCAAGCCCTTTCCGCTCGAGTTTTTTCGCGATGCTCACCGGATCTTTTATGCGGCTTTGGATTCCCGCGATGGGATTTCGTTGGTGCTTGCTTTGGAATTCGTCTTCAAGGATTTCGAATTTCGTCGTGATTTGCTTGATGCCGCTTTCGTAGAGCATGAGCAAATGCTGAAAATGCATCGCCGTGTCGAGGACTTCGTTGGGGTCAATGAGAATCTTTTCCGCGCCGTCACGAATTACAAGAGAATTTCCCATATTTTAAATATAGCGAAAAAATCCTCAATCGGCAAGCCATTTTTTGAGCGTCTGCAAAAGAATTTCGAAATTAAGCGGCTTGGCGATGTGCCCGTTCGCCCCGGCGTTCATCGCGTTCACGACATCGTCGCTGAAAGCGTTCGCCGTGAGCGCGATAATCGGAATCTCGCAGTCGTATTTCGAATGCGGCAAATTCCTGATTTCGCGCGTCGCTTCGTAGCCGTTCATAACAGGCATCTGCACGTCCATAAAAATGATGTCGAAATGATTCTTGCCGGCCTTTTTGAATTTGTCGAGCGCGTCCTTTCCGTCGAAAGCCATTTCGACTTGTATATTCGCGAGCTTGAGGATTTCCGCCGTGATTTCGCGGTTAAGCTCGTTGTCGTCGACGAGCAGCGCGCGCTTGCCGGAGAAATTTTCTTTGGAAAATTCTTCAAGGGAAAAATTGTCTTTTTTGTCTTCAATGACCGTGCTCTGGGTTTTCGGAAGCTTCAGGAAAACCGTTACCGTGAATTTCGTTCCCTTGTTCGGGCGGCTCTGTACCTTTATCGTGCCGTTCATCATCTGCACGATGTTGCGCGTGATGGACATTCCAAGCCCTGTTCCTTGAATCGAGGAGACTCTCTTGTCGTCGGCGCGAGTGAAAGGCTCGAAAATGTGCTTTTGGTATTCGCGGCTCATTCCGATGCCGTTGTCCTCGAAAATGAATTCAAAGCATCCGACGGACTTTTTGTTCGTTGGTTTTTCGGTGACAGAGAAATTTATTTTTCCGCCGTTCGGAGTGTATTTTATCGCGTTGCTCAAAAAATTCATCAGCGCCTGCTGAAGGCGGTGGCTGTCTCCGATGACATTTTGATGCTCGATTTTCTTGTCCACTATCGTAAAGACATGCTGCTTCGCGTCAATCAGCGGTCGGCTCATCGAAACCATATTCTCAATCAAAGTGGACATCGAGAATTCGTTTTCGTGCAAATCGATTTTGCCGCTTTCGATTTTGCTCATGTCGAGGACTTCGTTTATCAAATCCATCAGATGGTTCGAAACGCCTTTGAGCCGCTTCAGGTACGAAGTGATGAAATCAGGCTCGTTCACATGAAGTTCGGCGATGGCGGTCATTCCTATGATGGCGTTCATCGGCGTGCGGATTTCGTGACTCATGTTCGACAGGAATTCGCTTTTCGTCTTGCTCGCTTTTTCGGCGATTGAATAGCTTGTCTCGAGCGCGACTTCCCGCATGACTTCATCGTTGATTCCGAGGACGTAGAGTACGGCAATCGGGTTTTCTTCGGTGAACTCGACGCTCGGCATGATTTCCGCGCGCACCCATTGGCTTTCCCCGTTCACCACATGGCGGTATCGGCACGTGATGCGGCGGTCATGATTTTCGAGGAGCTTTTGCACATAGTTCTTTTTGTCGAAAAACGCGTTGTATTCTTTGATGTCGTCCTTGTAGATGAGCCCTTCTTCGGCGAATTGCTTTGTGAGCGCGGAAAAAGTTTTCGCATAGCGCGACGTGTCTTCGTCGTCGGTCTTGATGATTTCGTAGGAATTTTCCGCGAGATTCACCTTGAACACTTTGTGATAATAATCTGGCAGCAAGGCGATGGCATCCGCGAGGTCCACGCTCTTTTTGTGGATGACCATGTTGCTCGAAAATCTCATCCTGTTTCGCCGCCGCATTTCGCGCACGAGGACATACAGGATATAAAGCGCGAACGCCATGATGCAGAAAAAGTCCGTCAAAAAAAGCACGCGGCTAAAACGCTGCGACATTTTTTTCGTGACGCTGTGCGGATATTTTTGCACCAAAATCCACGCCTTGCGCTCGCTCAAAACCGCGAACGCGATTTCCTTTCCGTCGTTCACTTCGTAAATGAGATTCGAAGAATCTCTGTCATTGAAAAAATTCGTCAGGTTGTCCAATTCTTCGTCGGTAATGGTCTTTTGATTTCTATAGTAGTCAAGAATATTTGGCATGACCTTTTCTTTCTTCGACGAGCCGACGACTGTGCCGTCAGTGAGACAAAGGTACGAAACGCCTTCGTATTCCGTATTCGAGCGCGCGAGCATTCTCGTGAGCCATTCCTCGCCGTAAGAGCCGACTACGACACCGACGATTTCGTTTTCGTAATAAAGCGGCGCGAAAAAAATGAAAATGGTTTCTCCGCTGAATTTGTCCTGAAAAACCGCATCCACGTCGGATTCCCCGGAAAGTCCCCGTTTCACATACTTTCTACTTGAAAGGTTTTCCTTTTTGCCGCTTTCGTCGTATCCGAAGCCGTCCTTGTCTACCAGAACAATGTAGTCGAAAAACGCCAGCTGTTTGAGCCGGCTTATGTCGTGCCAGTCGATTTGCGGAGAGGTCATCTGCTGTTCGTACAAAAGGGAAAGCGTCCGCACGGAATATCGCGACGAAAGGAAAATGTTCGTCAAGTATTTTTCAGAAAGTTCCGCCTCTTCCTGCAACGTGTTGACATTGTATTCTTCTATTATGAGACGAATCCTGTGCGTGGCAAAAACAGTGATTCCCGCGATGAGCGCGAGAATCAAAATCATGGCGGCAACGTCTTTTCCGTTTTGCTCGGTTTCAGAAGAAAGACTGAACGTGATACCCCTCCTCACGCCATTTCGCGGCGTGCAATGCGTTTTAAAATTATAGCACATTTCGGACGATTTTACAACTTTTTTCCGCGAAAAAAAATCGAAAAAAACGCTTGCATAAATCAAGAATTTTCGTTATAATGGATTGACACTAGAGGTAGAAATGTGATATATTCAGCACTGATACTTCTGTGAAAAAAAAGTGAGGTCGAATATATGGCAGTACCTAGAGCGAAAACTTCAAAAGCCAGAACTCGCAGACGACGCAGCATAAACATGCGCCTCGATGCTCCGAACCTTGTTCCCTGCAGCAATTGCGGAAACCCGGTGAGGTCGCATTATGTTTGCCCGAAATGCGGATTCTATCGCGGTCGCCAGGTTATCACACCTGAGGCGAACTAAAATTACATTTTTACGAGGAGAAAACTATGGACGAATTGTTTGAGAAAATCAAAAAGCTTATCGCCGACAAATTGGAAATCGAAGAAAGCAAAATTCAGCTTTCCTCATCGTTCCGGGGCGACTTGGGCGCGGACAGCCTTGACACGTATGAATTGGTGTATGCCATCGAAGAGGAATTGGGCGTTTCCATTCCCGACGAAAAGGCAAACGAATTCGAAACCGTTCAGGATGCCTACGACTTCATCAAGTCTGAGCAGTCAAAATAAGCGGATTTTCGCTTTTGAGTAAAAATTTCTCAAAAAAAATTAGCCCGATTTTTTCGGGCTAGTGGTGTTTTGTTTTTATTTAATGTCGCAATGAGAAATACGAACAAATTTTTTTTCGCTTCAAAAGAAATTTCTCCTGAACGCAAAAAGGCTTTGCTGGAATTTTGTCGCCCGCTTGAATTGCGCTTCAAAAATTTGGCTTTGCTCGACTTGGCGTTCCATCACCGTTCGTATTCCAACGAGGATGCGGCGTACAGGCACAAAAACAACGAGCGGCTGGAATTTTTGGGCGACAGCGTTTTGGGCTTGGTGACGGCGGCATTTTTGTATGAGGACATGGCGGAAAATCCCGAGGGCGACCTCGCCAAGATGAAAGGCAGCGTTGTCAGCGAAAAGGCTCTCGCTCCTGTCGCGCTCGATTTCGGAATCGACAAGATGCTCGTTTTGGGAAAGGGCGAGGAAAGCGGGGGAGGGCGGAAAAAGCCCGCGATTTTGGCGGATTGCATGGAAGCCGTGATCGGCGCGTATTATTTGGACTCGGGCTATGCCGCCGCCGAAAAATATGTCTTGCGTTTCATCGTTCCTGCGGTTCGCGCCGTCCAGCATGACAAGGGCGAAAAGGATTTCAAGAGCCTTTTGCAGGAGGCGTATCAAAAAAAATGCAAGGCGGTTCCGCGCTACGAGCTTGTGAAGATTTCAGGCCCTGACCACGACCAGACTTTTTTGGTCGCCGTGCATTTGGGCGATACGGTCTACGGTCCCGCCGAAGGAAAGAGCAAAAAGCAGGCCGAGCAAAATGTCGCATGCCTCGCGCTTGAAGAATGGGAATGAGTTCGCGAAATTCTTGAAACGAACTTCGAAAATGAACGAAATGAAAGATAAGGCGCGCGAAAAAACGGACGGACAGTCATTTTCGTTCTTTTTTTTTCATTTTTTTGCAAAAGTGCTTGACAAGAATTTTTTTTTGTGATATGCTTTTGTTACATTTTGCGGTAGTCATATAACGGCTCATTATCTCAGCCTTCCAAGCTGATGACGAGGGTTCGACTCCCTTCTACCGCTTTCGAAAAGGGCTTCCCTTCGGGGAAGCCTTTTTTTTATGCGCGCGAAATGTGCCGATTTCCGCTTGACACTTTTTGCAAAAAAATGCATAATTTTCATAAATTATCATAAAAAGTTGAAAAACCGCATTGAATGCGATTTGTGGGAGAAAACCGTGGAAGACGACATTCTTACAATCGAAGAAGTTGCCAGCTACCTGCGCGTTTCGGAGCGCACGGTCTATGATTGGGCGCAAAAAGGCGAGATTCCGTCGGGAAAAATCGGCACGGTCTGGCGTTTCAAAAAGTCCGAAATCGAACGCTGGGTGAACGAGCGGCTTTCGTCGAATTCTCGCCTTTCGCCGGCGAACAAGACGATTCAAATAAAGAACATCCTTTCTCCGTCGCGCGTGATTTTCATAAGTCAGGCGACGAAGCGCGACGCGCTCACGGAATTGGCGGCGAATTTGGGGCAGGCTCCGCAAGTGAAATTCGAAAAGGAATTGCAAAGCGAAATCCTGAAGCGCGAGGAACTGATGTCCACCGCCATCGGACGCGGCATCGCGATTCCGCATGTCAGGCTTTCGAGCGTGACGGATTTGGTGATGTCGGTGGGAATATGCAAGCCTCCCGTCGCGGATTTCCAGCCGCTCGACGATGTTCCGGTGAGCATTTTGATTATGATTGCGGCGGCGTACAATCAGCATTCTTACTATTTGCAGACGCTTTCATACTTGAGCGGAAAGCTCAAAAACACCGAGTTGCGCGAATCGCTTCTCTCCGCCAAGACGGAAGCGGAAGTGTACAAGCTTTTGGCGAGCGAATAGTCAGGGCAGGTCCACGCCTATCCATTTGTTCGTGTCGGAATGCTCTTGCGCGACAAGTCCCGGCTCGACATGCGCCGTGGTTTCGCACAGAAGGTAGTTCGTTCCGTCAACATTTATCCGCGCGCCTTTTCCCGGCAAGTCGAATCCGCAGATGGCGTGCGAATATTCGCGCGAAATGAAAAGCTCGGCTTTCACGCCGTAGTGCTCCATCAGGACGCAAAGCAAAAGGGAGCGGCTGTCGCAGTCCGAGCCTTTGTCTTGCAGGACGCTCACAAGGTCGTTGAAGTCGCTTGCGTTTTGGTTGCGGTCGTATTTGAAATCCTGTACCCAAGACAAAAGCTTTCTTGTCAGTTCGAGCATTTGTCCCCCGCTTTGCGCGTTCAAGATTGTCTCGCCGAGCGCGTCGTAGATGTCGCGCGCCGCGTCGTCCAGTCGGGAATACGCTTCGCGGAAAATCAGACGGTAGTAACGCTGCCACGCTTCCTTCCAGTTTTTTCGCGCGGCGTACAGTGTCAAGACGCTGAATTCCCGCTCTATGACGAATTTCGCCGAGTCGCTCGCTTCGGCGGGAATTTTCGTGAAAATGTCCTTTCCGTCGATTTGAATCGCGACATCTTTTTTTTGCCCCGAAGGAAACGCGTAGCTTGTGATGATTCCGGGCTTTCGCCAGTCGCTTTCTTCGATGACGATTGAGTCGAGCGCGCTGACTATGAATTGCTGGATGTCGTCCGAATTTTCGCTGTCGGCGTAGCAAAGCACCACGATGTCCGCGCCGCTTTTCGGGAGGCTCGCCGAGACGCCCCAGCCGCTTTGCGCCGTCTGGTTTCCCGGAATTTGAAACGAATAGTTCGCCACGGAAACGTGGCGGTCGCGCCACGAAAATCCGTCGATTTCTCCGTCGGCGTTCAGCTTGTTGAGCGCGTCTTCCATCGCGAGGTCGTTGCGCTGGAATTTTCCTTTGGGGAAAATTTTTATCGCGAGGCGCGCTTTCATGAAGTCGTGCTCGAAAAAATACGAAAGCCCGTCGTCGGTCGCGTCGGAAAGGTAAAATCCTTCGGGCAAGTCGAGCGTCCATCCATAGTGGCTCGATGAGAAAAGCTCGGCGGATGCCGCGCCGCAAAGAAACGCGAGCGAAAGGATTGCCGCGAAAATTGTCTTGAACAGTTTCATATAGTCTCCAATTTCAAAAATTTGTTTTTTTTGAAAAATCAATTTCGCTGAAAAATAAAAATTGCGCTTGCAAAATCTCAATTTATTCTATATCATTTTGACAAAAATGAAAAGCGAAACGATACCGATTATTTACGAAGACTCAGAAATTTTTCTCATAAACAAGCGGCAGGGGCTGGCGGTGCAGGGCGGAAGCGGAATTTCGCACAGCGTGGATTCTGACCTAGCCGCGCAAGTGGGGCAAAAGGTTTATCTTGTCCACCGCCTCGACAAGGAAACTTCAGGGCTTTTGCTCTGCGCGAAGAGTCCCGCCGCCGCCGCGAAATGGACTCGTCTCGTCGGCGAAAAGTCCGTGGTAAAAGAATACAAGGCTTTGTGCTTCGGCGCGGCGAAAAATCCGAGCGGAAAGATTTGCGCTGACATCGCGGAACGCGGCGTGAAAAAGCGCGCCGAGACTTTTTATGAAACGGAAAAGGTTTTTGAGATTCCTTGTGAAAATCTCGGAGTCGATATTTGCGGCGAAAGAAATCGCGTTAGTTTCTCGGACGGAAATTCGGCGAAAGAAAACCGTGAAAAAAGCGCGGCGGAAAATCCGAATGAAAAATGCGGCGAGTTTCATGAAATGAATTTTTTTGGCAATGTGAAATCTTTCGAAGCGTTTCCGAAACAAGTGTCGCTTTTTCGCTTGCGGCTTGGAACGGGGCGCACTCACCAGCTGCGGATTCATCTGGCGGGAGAGGGCTTTCCGATTTGCGGCGACGACAAATACGGCGACTTTGCCGCGAACCGCCTTTTAAAAAAAAGTTTTGGAATAAAGCGGCTCTGCCTTTGCGCGTTTCGCCTGACGCTGCCGCTCGCGGGCGGACAAAAAACATTTGAAATCGAGGCAGAGTTTTTGAAAACAGTTAAATTTAGGTAATAAGTAATGGGTAATAGAATTAGACGCGATTTTTTGTGATTCTTCGAAGCATAGCGTAGAAGAATGCGAACTGCGTGAGCAAACAAAAACTCGTTAAGCAACTCGAAGAGTTGCGACTTTTTGCGCTTTTTTGAGAAAGAATTGGACGCAGATTCTCACGGCGCGTAAGCGACGGAGTGTAATAAAATTCCGCTATGAAAACGGCGATGAGATAAGGAGAGGCGCGGATTTCAGTTAAATTGAGGTGCTATTTTGAAGGCGATTTTTACCTGCCCGTCATCAACCCAGATTAAAAAATTCCGTGCGAAGTGACACCTTTTTTGGCATTGCGGGCAGAGCGAAGCAATCCATCGTCCACCGTCATTGCGAGCCAAAGGCGTGGCAATCCATTATCCGTAGATTGCCACGACCGCAAGCGGTCTCGCAATGACATAAGGTGCTATGCAGGATTTGCGATGACGGAAAGTGCGATACGAGGTCTCAATGATAGAAAACGCTGTGCGGGATTCGCGATGACGGAAAGTGCGGTGCGAGGTTCGAGATGACTGAGTGCGGCTCGCAATGCTCCTTCCCTGTTGTCCGTAGCCATGTCTGAAGCACCGTCATTGCGACTTTTTTCATTTTGTCGAATGGTGGCGACAATTTTTTTCTTTTCCCCTTGACACTATTTTGTTTTTTTGCTAGACTTGACATGTACATTTTAATTAGTTTAAAGTGGACTCGCCAAAAAGCGGGTCTTTTTTGTAGGGGCGAATGGATTATCTTCCGTTGGACAAAATTCCTCATTTTTCGGAATGCGAGCCTTTGGTGCGCGGCATGGGCTTCGTGCTCGTGGACTTGAAAATAATTCCTCAAAAAACTACGGTTCGAATTAGCGCCGTCATCGCGTGCAAGGATGCGGGTGCGTCGCTTGGCGTGGACGAGTGCTCCAAGGTGCACCGCGCGCTTTTGCCGAGGCTGCAGGCTTTGCTCGGAACCGACCAGACTTATATGGAACTCACGTCGCCTGGAACTGACCGCAACATAAAGAACGCCGCGGAGTTCGCGCTTTTTGAAGGACGCGAAATCCGTGTGTGGGACAAGAATGTTTCCGACTGGATTTCGGGAAAAATCTTGGGCGCGGATGAGACGTCCGTCGCGCTGGAAGTCGAGGGGCAGGAAAAGAAATTTCGCTTCGAGGAAATCGCCAAGGCGAAATTCTGCGACTGAAATTGTTCGCGGGGAATTTTTTTGAAATGGGTGTTCGCAAATTTTTGCGGACGAAAATTTGAAAATAGACTTTTTCAATTTGCATGAAGTTTGATTTTGTGCAAAATTAAAATATAGCATTGTAAATAGGAGGGCGCGAAAAATACGTCCATGTATTTTTCGCGCATGCAGATTTTGCCGTCGGCGAAAATCTGCGATTCCGAGCATCTATGCTCGGCGGCTAACGCCGAGTTTTTATAGGGAGGCTTCTATGTCAGAGATGGCGGAGGCTATAAGAGAACTTGTCGAACTGAAGGGACTTTCGCCTGAGTCCGTTATGGGCACGATTGAAAATATGCTGAAGGCGGCGTACAAGCGCACCTACGGCACGAACGCGAATGCTGTCGTCGTTTTTGAAAAGGACGAAAACGACATTCCTGTGGACGTTACGATTTATTCGCGCAAGGAAGTGATTGACGGCGGCGAGGACATCGACGACGTTTTCGATCCTGTTACGGAAGTGCCGCTCGGATATGCGCGGAAGCTCAGCCCTGACTGCGAAATCGGCGACGAACTCGACATTCCCGAAGATCCGAAAACGTTCGAGCGTTCTTCGGTTTCCACGGGAAAGCAGACCGCGCATCAGGGGCTCAACGAAAGCTACAAGGACAATCTCTACAACGAATACAAGGACAAGGTTGGCGGAATCATCATCGGCTACTACCAGCGCGAGCGCAACGGAACGATTTATGTGGACCTCGGAAAAATCGAAGGAGTGCTTCCGCAAAAATACCAGTCTCCGCGCGAGCGTTACGAAAAGGGCGACCGGATTCGCGCCTATGTCGCGGACATTTCCAAGAACGGCAACGGAATACAGCTCATTCTTTCGCGAAGCGCGCCGGAACTCGTGCGCTCGATTTTGGAAACTGAAGTTCCCGAAATCGCGGACGGCAGCGTCGAGATAACGAAGATTGTGCGCGAGGCGGGCTACCGCACGAAAATCGCCGTTTCTTCGCAGCGCGAGGACATCGACCCTGTGGGCGCGTGCGTCGGCTTGAAAGGCGTTCGCATCCAGAATGTGATTCAGGAATTGCTCGGCGAGAAAATCGATGTTTTGCGCTACGATTCGAATCCTGTGACGTTCATCAAGAACGCGCTTTCGCCTGCGGAAATTTCTCGCGTGATCATTTTGGACGAAGACAAAAAGCAGGCTTTGGCAATCGCTTCGGAAACGCAGTTTTCGCTGGCAATCGGAAAGCAGGGCTTGAACGTCCGTCTGGCGAACAGGCTTTGCGACTGGAGCATCGATGTCAAGACCGAAGAGCAGGCGGCGGAAATGGATTTGAGCGAATTCACTTCTCGGCAGAACGCGCAGAATTTGTTCCGCGACGACGGAGACGAGATTGCGAAGATTTCCGCTTTGCCGGGCGTGGACGTGCGCGTGGCGGATTTGCTCAAGGCGGCGGGAATCGAGGATGTGAGTCAGTTCGTGGACAACTACGATTCGATTTCCGTGGAAGGCGTTTCAAAAGAAGACTTGGAAAAATTGAACGCGCTCATAAACGAGAACATTGAATTCGTGGATGAAGAAGAGACGCCCGCTCAAGGCGAGACGGCGCACGGTGAAAACAATGCTGCTGACGAGGAAGAATATTTCTGCCCCGAATGCGGCGCGAAGATAACTCTCGACATGACACATTGTCCTAAGTGCGGTGTCGAATTTGAATTTCAAGAGGACGAGGAATAGGATTTGATGGCGGAAGAAAGCGAAAAGAAAATCGCAGTGTTGCACAAAAAATCGGCGACTCAAAACGCACCCGAAAAAAAGCCGGGAGCGCAAGAAGTGCGCCCTCAGGGTGTCGCTGAAAAAAAGAAAAAAGTTGTCTTGGTAAAAAAGAAAGTGCAATCCCCGTCGGGAGAAGCGATGCAAGCGCAAAAAGTGCGTCCGAAAGTTGTGGCGCAGCCTTCCGCCGAAGATTCCGAAGCGAAAAAGAATTCGTCTGAAGAAATGGAAAAAAAGCCGCAGGCGCAAGCCTCTCCAGAACAGCCGCAGGCGAAGCCCGTCGTGCGAAAGCAAGTTCCGTTCGAGTTGGTTTCGGCGCGTCCGAACGTCAAGGCGGGAAATCTTTCCGACCGTCCGAAAGGCGGACAGTGGAAAGGGCGCGGCGGATTTGGCGGAGGTCAAGGCCGTCCGCAAGGATTTACTGGCGCGCAGGCTCGCGCCGGCTACCAAAACCGCGAGCGCGACGGAAACCGTCAGGGATTTGTCCGCGGCGGACAGCAAGGCGGATTTTCAAGGCCGGGCGGATTTAATAGAAACGGGTCGCAAGGAGCGCAGGGCGGCTTCAGTCGTCCGGGATTCGGCGGACGACCGGGATTTCAGAATAGGCCCGGATTTCAGGGCAGACCTGGATTCGGCGGCGGATTCAATTCCGGCTCGGATATGTCTGCGGCCGGAAGACCCGCGCAGAGTCAGCAGAAAAAATCATTCAAAGGAAAGAAGCAGGTATACAGCCGAAAGGACAAGGAAGCCGCGTTCGACGAGGACAAGTTCTACGAGACACAGCGCAAGGTGGAGTCGAGCGTTTCCGTCGTGCCTTCAAAAATCGACATCATGGAAAATGTGTCGGTTCAGGACTTGGCGCGAAAGATGAATCTCAAGGCGAGCGAAATCATCGCGAAGCTTATGTCGATGGGACAGATGGTGACAATTACGCAATCCATCGACAGCGACACGGCGACGATTTTGGCGGCAGAATACAATTGCGAAGTCCATCTCGTGAGCCTCTATGAAGAAACCGTGATTGCCAGCGACACTTCCAATGACGACAAGGTTTTGCCGCGTCCTCCGATTGTGACCGTGATGGGACACGTCGACCACGGAAAGACAAAGACGCTCGACGCGATACGGAAAAGCCATGTCGCGGAAGGTGAAGTCGGCGGAATCACGCAGCATATCGGCGCGTATGTCGTGGAAAGCGAAAAGGGGAAAATAACGTTCCTCGACACTCCGGGACATGAAGTGTTTACGATGATGCGCGCGCGCGGAGCGCAAATCACCGACATCGTCGTGCTTGTCGTGGCGGCGGACGACGGCGTTATGCCGCAGACTCTCGAAGCGATAAACCATGCCAAGGATGCGAAAGTGCCGATTATCGTCGCGGTGAACAAAATCGACAAGCCCGACGCGAATCCCGAGCGAGTGCGCACTCAGCTTTCCGAACTCGGGCTTACTCCCGAAGATTGGGGAGGGGACACGCAATATGTCAACATCAGCGCGCTCAAGGGCGAAGGCATCGACGACCTTTTGGACGCGATTCTCCTTCAGGCGGAAATTCTCGAATTGAACGCCGTCTGGGATTGTCGCGCGCAGGGCAAGATTTTGGAGAGCCGAATCGACCAGGGACGTGGAGTCGTTTCTTCGATTGTAGTGGAGCGCGGCACATTGCGGCAGGGCGATCCGTTTGTCGCTGGAATCTATGCCGGAAAAATTCGCGCGATGTTCAATGACAAAGGAAAGCGCATTCAGGAAGCCACGCCGAGCATGCCGGTGGAAGTGATTGGAATCGAAGGAATGCCGAACGCCGGCGATCCTTTCCAAGTGACCGAAAGCGAAAAGGAAGCGCGCGCGTTCAGCGCCAAGCGTTTGGAACTCAAGAGATTGAAGGATGCCGAGACGGTGAAGAAAGTGACGCTCGACAATCTCTATCAGACCATCGACGATCACGAAGTGAAGGAACTCAAGGTCGTAATCAAGGCGGACTTGCAGGGAAGCGCGGAGGCTCTCAAGCTTTCGCTCGAAAAGCTTACCACCAAAGACATCCGCCTTGTGGTAATCCATTCTTCTGCGGGCGCAATCAACGAAAGCGACGTGATTTTGGCGGCCGCCGACGACAACGCGATTATCATCGGATTCAACGTTCGTCCCACTCCGAAGGCGAAGCTTTTGGCGGAGCAGGAAAAAGTCGAAATCCGAAAGTACAGCATCATTTACGAAGCAGTCAACGAAATCAAAAGCGCGATGGAAGGAATGCTTTCGCCCGACACGAAAGAAAAAATCATCGGAACGGCGGAAGTGCAGAATACGTTCAAAGTCCCGAAAATCGGCACGATTGCTGGTTGCTATGTTTCCGACGGCTCAATCAAGCGAAGCTGCGGAGTGCGTCTCATACGCGAGGGAATCGTCGTTTACACTGGCAAAATTTCTTCTCTCAAACGTTTCAAGGACGATGCGAAAGAAGTCGCGAAAGGCTTTGAATGCGGCGTGGGGCTTGAGGATTGGCAGGACATCAAATTGGGCGACCAAATCGAGGCGTTCGAATATGTCGAGGTGGCGCGAAAGCTAGGTGACGAGAAAATCGACGACAAGGCGAAGAACGAGGCCGCCGCGAGCGAGCAGCGTTCTCAGGCGCAGGCAAAGGCAGAGGCCGCCGCCGCGATCGAGGCTGAGAAAATCGCCGCCGAAAAAGCCGCCGCCCGCGCCAAAAAGGAAGCCGCCGAAGCGCGACCCGGCGCGCACGGAATTCGTCCGAAGTCGGAAGGTGAGAATGGGGCAGTATAGGCTTTTGAAACTCGGCGAGCAGATTCGTGGCGAAATCGCGACGATGCTTTTGCGCGGCGAAATAAAAGATCCGCGCGTTTCAAATTTTCTCACGATAAACCGCGTGGAAGTCGCCGCCGACCTCGCCCACGCGAAAGTCTATGTTTCCACTTTTATGAGCGAGTCCGAATTGGCTCGCGGAGTGGAAGGACTGTCGAGCGCGGCGGGCTTCATTCAGTCGACAATCGCAAAGAAACTCACGATTCGCCAGTTTCCGCATTTGCATTTCATCGCCGACACTTCGATTCGCGACGGATTCGAGATGGTGAAAAAAATCGACGAAATCGTGAAGAATGACGAAGCGAAGTTGGGTGATAAGTCAGGTAATAAGCAATAGGGCAATTCGTGTTTAGAATTTGTAATTGCTTTTGATTTTTAAGGCGGGTGTTATGTCGCAGAATTTTACTTGGTGGAAGGACGGCGATTTTTTTGTCGGGCATTTGGATTCTTTTCCAGACTACGACACGCAGGGTGCGAGTCTTGACGAACTTAAGTCAAATTTGATTTCGCTTTACAACGATATCGCTTCCGATGAGATTCCGTTCATTCGGCATGCCGACGTTTTGGAGATGGCGTGAAGCGAAGGGATTTGATAAAGCGTCTTGAAGAACTCGGGTGCGTCTTGGTTCGGCACGGCGGAAACCACGATTGGTACACGAACTACGAAACCAATGTATCCCAGCCTGTTCCGCGCCACAATGAAATCGGCGAAGGCTTGGCGAAAAAAATCATAAAGGCTCTTTCGTGAAATCGACGAAATCGTGAAGAATGACGAGAAATTAGGTAATAAGCAATAGGGCAATTCGGATTGGGTGAAATTGAAATTCCTGAAAACAAAAATCTAATCGTGCTTTTGGCGAAGCGGCCAGGCGTGACGAGTTTTTCCTCGCTGAAAATCATAAAGAAAGTCTTGGGCACGAAAAAAATCGGGCACACTGGAACGCTCGACAGTTTCGCGCAAGGGCTTTTGGTCTGCTGCGTGGGCGGACTCACGCGGCTTGCGGGACGCATCACTGAATTCGACAAGACTTATGAGGCAGTCATCGATTTCGGGAGCGAGACCGACACGCTCGACCCGACCGGCGTAATCGTGAGAAGCGCGCCGCTTCCGACATTTTCCGTTTTATTACATTCGCTTGAAAAATTCCGAGGAAAGTTGATACAAAAGCCGCCGGCGTTCAGCGCGATAAAAATCGGCGGCGAGCGCGCGAGCGACATCATCCGGAAAGGCGAGGGCGTGGAAATTCCCGCCCGCGAGATTTTTGTTTATGGCTCGCAATTGAAGGAAATCCAATTTGAAGACGGCGAATTGAAGACGATTTCCTGCGAGACCTTTGGCGATGATTTTCGCATTGAATTGGAAAAAGATTTTGCGCGGAAGATAAAATACGCCCGCGTGGAATTCGACGTGAGCAAGGGAACTTACATTCGAAGCCTCGCGCGCGACATCGGCGCGGATTGCACCAGCGCGGCGCATCTTGCGGGGCTTTTGCGGACGAAGGTCGGCGCGTTCAGTTTGGGCGACGCGGCTTTGTGCGAGAGCCTTGCGCCTTTTACGATTCAAAGCGTCGTGCGCGGTCTTGAAAGCGGCGACATTTTGCATGACGCGGATATTGATTTTGCGGCGAAAGAAATATTTCAAAAGTCCCGGAGAATGTCGCCCGACTTGGCGAGAGCGTGCGGACTGGGCGCGGCAATTTTGAAAGCGGAACGCACGGATGACTTTTTTCACGGAAGACCGATGAAAGAAAATTATTTCGTTTCGTTGCAAGGAAACTTGCAGGCAACTCGCGCGGCGAAAGGGTCGGGAGAAGCGGACAAAGGCGATTGCGAAAGATACGCTGTGTTTGCGCGAGACGGCGACTTTGTGGGCGTAGTGCGAAAGGCGGGCGGACGCTTTACGTATGAATTCGTGATGGCGAAGTCATAGCGGCGTAAAGATGTATGCGCGACTGCTTCATGGCGCGCGCGATGCAGGTAGTGGAAAGTGCATGTTTTTTCGGCTTTCACGATGACAAAATAGAAGTCCTGAAGATGTTGCTTTCCTGCTTCGTTCTCAGTTTCATCAAGCCGTCGTATTTGTCGCCCTTGATGGAATCCACATTTTACGTAATATATTTTCGAGTTTTTTCGGTTTTTGGTAGCGAAACAAAAGAAAACATGGAAGCAACCGTAGGCTTGCAATGTGAGCCACAATTGATGGATTGCTTCACCCCTCGGGGTTCCAATGACAGCTTGAGAGGGATTCGCAATGACGATTTCTTCGAGGCTCGCAGGATTGTGGATTGCTTCGCCGCCAATGGCGGCTCGCAATGACGGTGGGCAAGCGACCCGCTCTGTCATCGCGAGCAGTGCGAAGCGATCCACCGCAGTATAGAAAATTTATTTAAAATCATAGCTCGCGCGACTTGGGCATGATTTCCTCCGTATGTTCAGGAAATGACTTCCTGCCATTTCCTGAACGTCGAGTTTGCGCTGCGCGAAAACTCGCAGAATGGCTCGCCTGATCCAAAACGCGACATCCGTATCGCTATGGAGAACCTGTGAATCTTGGTATTGCATGTGGCAAGAAATTTCAAGAACGCGCGGACTTCCGCGTTGTCCTTTGCTAGTTCTTCCCACGCTCTTGAATTATAATATACTTTGCGCGATTTGTACATACGTCAGAGCAAGCCTGCCATTTTGCTATAGGAAATTTATTTCACGTCATCGCTTGCGCGATGTGGCAATCCGTAAAAAACAAATCTTCCTTGAAATTAAGCACCGCAGGAAGTTTCAACTTCCGAGGACGCTTAATTCGCCTGCGTGAGCAGGCAAGTATAATAGGCGAGTTTTGGAACAAAACTCGAAGTCAAAATCAGCAACGCCATTTCAGTTGCTGATTTTGACTGTTCGTACTTTTGTGGTTCTCGCATTTGAAAAAACTCCTTTAAAATAATTCCACTAATAAAGTATGAATTTTTTGCATTTTATTTGCGTCAGCGAGCGATTTTTTCGTACTTTTTTTGTCATTGTCGGGCGTGACCCGACAATCTGTCGTGTTTTCTGTAGATTGCTTCGCCGCCAAAGGGCGGCTCGCAATGACAATGGGCGGAGGGGTGCTTCTCTACGCAACCTGTGGTTGCTGCCGAGATGGTAATTTATAGGCTGTCGAGTGCCCCTTGTCAAGCCATGCAAGGGCCTCTTGTCAACAAGCGTTTTTGTCATTGCGAGACCGCTTGCGGTCGTGGCAATACGTCCGCTTTGCGGCCGTTTTCATATTGGAATTTCATTTCACATCATCGCTTGCGCGATGTGAGAATCTACAGGCGATGGATTGCTTCATCCCTGCGGGATTCGCAATGACAGAGCGGGGTTCACATTGCTACCTTTCCGAAAAAAAACATCCAATTATTTCCGAAAATCCCACTTGAAACCGAAAATTTTGCACTTTGGCGAAATTTTCCTGCCTTGTTTTTTCGCGCAAGCAGTCGCATAATAAACAATAGGTTCAAATTTGGGAAAATCCGCGGAAACGGATTGGAAAAAAGGTATTTTTCCATAAGGAGATATGATAAAAACGCCGCTGAAATGGCGCGGCATTTTTATCATGACAAGTTTGCGTCGCAAACTTGCTTATATACTTGTGCGCATCGCAACAAGTTGCTTAACGCGCACGTTAAAAAGTCAATCGCGATTTTTATAAATCGTTTATGACTTTTTAATTAGGAGGAAAAGATGAAAGACAAAGGATTGTTTGCGAAAACAGGCATCGCAAAAATCATGGCTTTGCTGGCGACGCTTTTGACAATGTTTGCCTCGTGCAATTTTTTGGGCGGCGAGGAGGCGCGAGCGGTCGTAGGTGGGACAAATGCGCCGAATAAATACACAAAGCCCGGAGAGCCAGGCGAGGCACTCCCGCCTTTCAAAAGCCTTTCCGCAGCGACAGTGCAACCTTGGGTAAGAGACTGGGGTGACAAGTCTCCATTGTTTACCCCAATATATGAGTCTGGGGAATTTATAGTGCAACCAGCAAATGATAGCAATGGAGAAAATGGCGGCGGTTATTTTGCAGGAGTTTTTGGTGCTTTTGACAATGGCGTGGCTACTGGCGCGAAATTTGATGTCTCGAAGGTTTCCTGTGCTACTTATGAAGTGAAAGCCAGTGAACCAGTGGCAGGATTTATGATTACTTTGACGAATCCCAATCCCGCTAAAGATAAAGAAGATGAGGTTGTAAAAGAAGCGAAAATTGACTTGACTACAGAATGGCAGACAAAGAAAATAAGCAATTATTACAGCGGCAACGGGGTAGAGATAGTGGCGCGTCTTTTCTGTAGTGGAGATGACAGCCCGAAAGCCACGACAGACACAAAAATTTATCTTCGCAATTTCATTTTCTATGATAAAGATGGTAATGAAGTTGTGCCACAATACTATGCGGATGGTAATGTGCCTGAACTTCCCAGTGACGGCAGCACAACGGTAATATTGGATGGTGTGAAATATAACTATGGTGGAGATAATGGAACTTGGTTTGGTCAGCAAGGTGCGTGGGATCCAACAGAACAGCAACCCACTGTTGAGCAAACTTCTGACGGAGTAAAAGTAACCGTAAAAGAGAAGAATGGTACGGAACAATGGAAGGGACAGATTAAGCTAAAAAGTGAAACTGAGGTTGTTTCGGGTAAAAAGTATGACATTACCGTTGTTGTTAGGAGCACCCAGACATTTAATGGTAATGTTACATACAAGCCGCAACTTAAGTCGATAACAAACGAAAATGACAACTACGCTTTTGAAGAGCGTGGAAAACAGACTGTTCTCGCGAATCAAGATGCGACTGTGGAATTCAAGGGAAAGAGCGTAGATAAGGACGGAATGTTCCAAATGACTTTCGACTTCCCGGGCTGTGACGCTGGAACAGAAATCCTCATAAAGTCGTTGACTTTCAAGGAAAGTAGCGATCAGACAAAAGACGATTTTCTTTTAGGGGGAATTATTAACGCAAACGGGACAGGCGGAGATATTCAATTCCCCTTTGCAGATATACCTGATGCATCAGAATATCATTTGTATATCGGCGACTCCGCTACTCCCGCAAGAGTGTTTAGGAGCGATATTGATGGAGGTCAGAGGAGAATTGAAATCAAACATGCTTTCAAGAAAGAAAGCAACTTGCTTGACTATCCATACTGTCGCAAGGTGGGAGAAGTATTCCCTAACGGCGCGGGCGAATACGAAATAAAAATCGTGCCTGTGATTGGCGACAAAGAAGATGCGTCAAAGGCGATGACATCAAAATACACCTTGACAGCAGACAAGACTGGATGGATGCCCAAGATAGAAGGCGTGGTTTTAAATCCACAACCAATTGAAACAAGTGGAAAGTTGACAGGCATAACCTTTGCCTATTCGGCTAATCCAGAAATCGACTCTTTCAATGTATTCGTCAAAAAAAGGGATGTGCCTCGTGACATTTCGCAAGGAAAATGGGGGGGGGTAAATCCTGAATTGATTGTAAAAAATGGTGATAATATTTTAGAAAGTGTCTCTAATCTTCAATATGTTTTCAAAGATGGTGCTGGCATGTATGAGATATACTTTGAGCCTGTAAAAACAGACGGCACGATTGGAACGAATATCGCACTGTCGGAATTAGATGTGAAAGAGTCGTGGTTGAATTAAAACACACTCCGCAGACTGACACCAATCCATTCGGCGGCTTTTCGCACTTTTTCGCTGCCATGAAAAAGTGCCATTATAAAAAGTCATATAACGAAAAAACAAGCGGGCGCGGAGATTCTGCGTTCGCCTGACTGACCCGCGCCGCCTTGCGTGATGCGGGCAAGGGCAAAAAAACGAGTTTATGAAAATGATTGTAAAGAAAAGAGTTTTTGACATTCTGCGATTCTCTCTTTGCGCCGCGCTCGCGTTCTGCCTGTCCTCATGTCTCGTCATAGACGACGGCTCGGATACGGAGAACGATTCGCCGGACGACAACATACCTGCCACGCTGGATTCCCCGGTAAAAGAAGGCTACGGCGATGGCGACATTGCGCAAAAGCGCGGCTTTGGCTATAACAATTTGAGCGATGCGCAGGTGAACGCTTTGACTTCTAGCGGCAAAGTCACTTGGGCTTACGACTGGGGCGCGACGCCGAATGAATCAAACAACATCATCGGCGCGGGGCAAATCGCCTACTTTCCGATGCTGTGGGGTGACTTAAAAGCCGAACAAGAGCTGCGCGACTATTTGAACGCGAACAAGGGCAAGGTAAAATGCTTGCTCGGCTTCAACGAGCCGAATCTTACTTGGAATGACGGCGGATGCCAAATGTTGCCAATCACCGCCGCCATATATTGGCCTACGCTTGAAAAAATCGCCGAAGAATATGACTTGATTTTGATTTCGCCTGCGATGCAGTATAGCGGCGCGAAACTTTCAAACGGAAAAGTCTACAGTACGCCGGAAAGTTGGCTTGACGAATTCATAAAAGAATACAAAAAACGGAACGATGGCAAAGCCCCGCGCATGGACTACATCGCCTTGCATTCGTATATGATGTGGCCGCAGGCGGTGAATGAAGGCTACGCCGACAAGTACGCCAAGATGTATGGCAGGAAGATTTTCATGACGGAATTCTGTTCTTGGTGGCAAGATGGAGGACCGGACAATTCTCCTGAAGTCCAGGTGCAAAAGATGTCGCAGAAAATCGAGGCGATGGATCAAAATCCGAATGTAGCGGGCTACGCTTGGTTTATGGCGGACGGCGAATACAACGAAAGGCCGTGGAACAGTCTTTTCAAAGACAAGACTTCTTCGGAACTTTCGCTTGCCGGAAAGGTCTACGCGTACTTGGGCAACACCAAAGGAAAGAGGTTCAAGGCGGGCGATGTGATTCCTGTATATGAGTACACCACCAGCAGCAACTATGACAGGTCGAAAGGCGACAAGGGGTACGAAAATCCGTGGAACGGGATATCTGAAAACGACGACGCGCAGAGCAAGGATACAGTGCAGTTCGTGCTGACCTTCCAAGAGGGCAACTACGCGAACTATTCGGTGAGCGTTCCAGAAGCGGGCGAATACAAGGTTACCGTCCGCTCGAAAGCCGTCAATGGCTCGTGGCAGGACACGGAAACAACAGCCGCATTGCAGGCGGGCGCGCAAATGCTCAAATACACCGCCGACAGCGAGTGCACGGTCGCTTGGATAAAGTTTGAAAAAAAATAGGGTGATTGCGAGCGCGTTGTGGTGTTTGCAAGTACATTGCGTTGATTGAAAGTGCGTTGCGGTGATTGAGGCTGTCGAAATCACGGCTCAAGCAAAGGACGCGGGGTTTCGACGCGCTCAAGTTCCGCGCGAAGAGAATTTGTCGCGAAAAGGGAAAAACTCATATTGCTTTTCCTCCGAAACGTTCATTGTGGATTGCTTCGCCTTTGGCTCGCAATGACAAAAAAAGGTGTCGCTTCGCACGGAAATATGAAGTGGAATGAATTGAGGTTACGGACGTTCAAAATGCCGCGTGGATTTTGAACGTGGGGAATATGATTTTAAGGAGATATGATAAAAGCAACGTACAGATGGCGCGCACTTTTATCATATCAATCGCGATTGATTTTTTACTGGAGGATTTTATGAAAAAAATCGGCACTTTGCTTGCGCTTTTCCTTTTGTCGCAAGTGTGCTTCGCCCGCGTGGAAGTCCGAAAAGATTCGCGCGGATGGAGGCTGTTCGACGGCGAAAAGGAAGTGGAAGTCAAGGGAATCACTTGGTCCAACAATCCCATCGGCGTGGACTACAGCTACAGCCTGTGGACCATGGGCGACGAGTTCATTAAGAACATGATTGACTACGACATGCCGCTTCTCACCGCGATGGGCGTGAACGCCATCCGCTGTTTCAACGACGTTCCTCCGAAATGGGTGGAATACATCTACCAAAATTACGGCGTGTACACGATAATCAACCACCTCATGGGTCGCTATGGCGTGACGGTAAAGGGCGTGTGGCAGCCGAAGACCGACTATTCCGATCCCGACACCTGCGAAGTGCTCTACGAGCAGCTTTTGGAGACCGTGGAAAAATACAAGGACGTGCAGGGCGTGATAATGTATATGCTCGGAAACGAGTCGAACTACGGACTTGAATGGAGCGGAAGCGACATCGAGAACCTGCCCGTCGGCGAACAGCACCGCGCGAAGGCCGTGTACCTTTACAAAATGTTCAACGAGGCGATGAGGCGCGCGAAGGAAATCGACGACGAGCATCCTTACGGAATCGTCAACGGCGATGTGCAGTACATCGACCTCATCGGAGAGCTTTGCCCCGAGATGGACATCTTCGGAAGCAACGTCTACCGCGGCTGGAAATTTTATGACGCGTTCTACAGCGACGTGGAAACGAAACTTGACAGGCCGTGCATCATTACGGAATGCGGCGCGGACGCTTACAACGCTTTGACCGGCGTGGAAGACCAATACGGTCAGCTCCAGTACTACAAGAGCCAGTGGCAGGAAGTGTACGAGGAAGGTTACGGAAAGGGCCGCCACGGAAACATCTTGGGCTGCGTCGTCTTCGAATGGGTGGACGAATGGTGGAAATACCTTCAGTACGCCGACCTCGCCGTGCACAACGACAACGCTTCGTGGGCGAACGCGGGCTATTCGCTCGACTACAAGGAAGGCGCGAACAACATGAACGAGGAATGGTTCGGAATCTGCGCGCAGAGCCTTGAGACCACGCCCGAGGGCATAAACAAGCGAGTGCCCCGCGCCGTCTACTATTTCTTGCAGGATGTCTGGACGATATCGCTCTATCATTCCACGGCGCAGGAAGTGGCGCAGAGATTCTCCACCATCCGCGACACCGTGTATCTCGACAAGAGCAACGAGCACGGATTGCGCACCGCCATCAAGGAGACGAAAAGAATCCGCATCGAGGCGGCTTCGGTGGGCGTGCAGGCGACCACTCCTCTGCATGTGAACACGCTGAAGGACGGCGGCTCTTGGAGCGACGCGATTCACTACAAGAACAGTTTGTATAGCAAGGATTACGAAGTCAATCCTGACACATATACGAACAAGCCACGTGTGGCGGCGGAGACGGAGATAAAGATTGCCTTCGATCCTTTCACCTGGCTTTCGGGTACTACGACAATCCGCGCTTGGACAGGAGAGCCGATCACTCGTCTCACGGATAACAGCGCGCTCTACTACACCGACTACGACCTAAAGAAAAGCGATCTTGAAGGTGACAAATCCAAGATTTCCTCAGCCGACCACAAAAAATACTTTGACCTGTATTCGGCGAGCCTTGAGTACAAGAACAAGTACTTCAACCTCGCGGGATTCTATCACACGGGGCATGCCAGCTATGAGGCGTTCGGAGACATTTTCCACCTCACGCAGGAAGCGTTTGATTTCTCGGGATACGACTTTGACGGCTCGAAAGCGCCGATTGGCTTGGAATTCGTGGGGCATGAGGTCATAGACGGTCTTCGCATTATGGCAGGTCCTGAACTCTGGAACGGCGCGAAGCCCATGGTTCTCGCGAACTACTACCGCAATCTTCCCGTAAAGGGAAGTGCGCCGGCGTTCGCGGTGGGCGCGACGGGCGAGATTGGATTCGGGCACAAGCCTTTCAGCGACGAAGATCCGTTCAACGCCTATGGATACGGAAACAAACTCTCGCTCTACGGTCAGATGCAGTGGCGCAACTTTTTGAGCGCGAAGCTCGGCGTGCTTTATTCGGGCGACGAAAAGCTCGGCGCGGAATATGTGACGGATTCGGGCGACACGAAGAAAATCACCTTCGCCGACACTTTGGGCGCGTTCCTCGAGCTTGGCACGGACGCCGTTCCGCACACGAACATCTATGTCGATGTGATTTACCGCGGGCTTGTGTCGAATTCAAATCCCGAGCAAGTGCGCGGCGGCTTCTTCACGGGCGACACCGGCGGCTCGAACAGATTCGAGGTAAAGGCGGGCGCCACGGTGGGATTGGGATCGTTCCTAATTCAGCCTGTGTTCCGCTGGCGCACTCCGCTCCAAAAGGCGACGGGCGAAAGAAGTCTCCTTGTCGGCTCGCCTTTCACGGTGGATCTTTCAAACCGCGAGACTATGGAAGTGGAAGCGGTCTTGACCTATGACACGGACGGCGGCTCTTGGTTCTATGCTTGGGACAATGCTGACAAGGAGGCTGCGAAGTTCGCCATTTCGCTTGCGGGGCACTATGTGATTTTTGCGGGAGAGACGGACTCTCTTCCTTACAAGACCGAAAAATATAAATTCAACGAATCCACTTCCAGCGGAGTTTCAAAAGTATACCAATATTGGGATAACGCTGCTGGTCTCGGCGAGCAGTCTGGAATGTGGGAAGTGGGCTTGCGATTGGTGGCGAACCCTTTCCCTGAATGGAGAATCATTGGAAATATTACCGCTGGAAGACAGAACGCGCTTACTGGTCAGGCGGCAGGAGATCGTGAGTATATCACCTTCTGGGGATTTGGACTTGTCACTCGCTACAAGCACTTGATAGCGAGCGCGAACTTCCTTTTCAGCGGATGGGGGCCTGCTTCTTGGTTTAGGAATGCAAATACCACATTCCCATTGCAGTATAAATTTGATGTCGCATACGGCTTCGGAAAGACCGCGCCTTCGTTCCTTGACGACTTGAACCGCGTCGGATTGCGGGTAGTGGGCAGTGTGTTCGACTCTCACTCAAGCGATTCTTACGGCGCGCTTCCTGCAAGCATCGGGACAGATGCGAAGGATTTGGCGGGACAGCATTATATGGAAATCACAGTCTATGCGAAGATTGGGATAAAATAAAAGACGGCGGCGGGAAAAGTCCAGCAAGCCTCCGCAATGCGACTTGTCATTGCTCGCGATGACGGAAGGGCATCACTTCGCATTGACGGAAGGGCATTGTCCGCGATTGCAATGGGTGAGGCATTGCTTGTCCGTAATGGCAATGGCATGTCATTGCGAGTTGCCAAGCGACTTGTCATTGCGAGCCGCTTGGCGGCGAAGCAATCCACAATCTGCGTTGGAACGCTTCGCTTTGCTCGCGATGACGAAAGGGCATCACTTCGCATTGACGGAAGGGCATTGTCCGCGATGACGAAAGGTATATGAATGCCGTTTCCCTTTTCATTGCGAAACGGCGTTTTCGACAGATGAAAAAGTCGTGTTTTTTTTCCTCCGTCGAAAATCGGCGCGAAAACAAGTGCGGATTTTGACATCAACTTTCTTTTTTGCCGGGACGATTTCCTCCTTTCGCTCCGGCTTTTTTATTTTTTTTGCGCGTTCTTGGAAAGTCTGACCGTCATACGCCTAGTTCTTTTTTAAATTCAGCAAGCGTAATTGTTTTTTCGCCGGTGGCCTTGAACTCTTTCCAAGCCTCAAGCGCGTCTTCATAGTCTTCTTGGTCTTCCAAGCATTCGGCAAGATAGAGTTCCGCCGCCTTGTTCATAAAGGAGCTTCGTGTGCAGCCGCGCGTCGCGCAGTAGGAATTGACTTGCCGCGTCTCTGGCTTGAAACTGACGCTCATTCTTTTCGCCTTTTCTGCCCGCATACACTGCCTCCGTTTTATTTTTTCTGCATCGTAATCTTGTCGATGACAATGCTCACTTCTTCGATGAGAATTCCGGTGTACTTCTCGATGTTCTCGATGATGTACTGCTGAAGTCTGTACACTTCGCCGGTGAGCTGCCTTCCGAAAGGAACGTCCACAGTGATTACGATGCGGTAGCCCCTCGCATTTGCCTTGATGGTAATCTTCCGCACGCGGATGTTCTCGTCGAATTCCTGCACGCAATGCATCGTCATCTGCGTGAGCGCCGCCTCGGATATCGAGACGCGCCCTTTCTTCGAGAACTCCGGAGTCACCACGGATTTTTCGAACACTTCTTTCTTTCCACCGTTGCGGAAAATCTTCGAGAGCGGACCTCCCTTGCTGAAGAACACTTTCACCGAATCGTTGAAAATGTGCGAGTAGTTGCGCTTTATCTCGATTGCGGGGACAGGAATCACGTGCTTTCCCTCAATCTGCCGCGAGCGGATCGCCTTGTCGATTTCCTCGCGTGTGGCGATGTCCTCGATTTTTATGACGGTGGACGGAGCGGGCAGGGAAAGCCGCGACGCGATTTTCGACACCATCTTTTCCGAAGTGCCGATGAGGAGAATCTTCTTGAACTTCATGTCGCGGATTTTTCCGGCGATCTCGTCGCGGTGCTCCTTGTCATCGAACACGGCGACGCGGACTGCCCCCATGTACGTCTTCTCGGTCTTCGCGGAGCGGCCGCCCAGAATCTTGTCGTCCTGAATCAAAAGGCCGTCGTCGATTATCGCCTCGATTCCGTACTTCTGCGCGAGAAGCTTCGCCTTGAAGCTTTTTCCCGTGCCGCTTTCCCCCACGAGCGCGTAGACAGAGACCGTCTTGAATTTGTTCAAAAAATCGGTGAATGGCATATCGTCGTCAGTCCATGAACTCCACTTTTCCGCTGTCAATATGGTAAATCGCGCCGCGGACTTCGAGCGCGCCCTTTTCGACCAGTTCTTTCAGGCTTTCCTTGATGACGGACACGCTCCTTTGGACGTTCAGGCAGCATGCCTTGTACTCGTCCTTTTCAGTGCCAATCGCCTTTTTTATCTCGTCGGTGATGTATCGGACATAGCCGCCCGGATTTCCGCCGAGTGCCGCGCCCACCGCGCCGCATTTAGTGTGTCCGAGGACGAGCGCGAGCCTCGTGCCCAAGTGCTCTGCCGCGTATTCCACGCTTCCGATTTGGTGGCTGTCCATCACGTTTCCCGCCACGCGTATCGTGAAAATCTCGCCGATTCCAGCGGAGAAAATTCCTTCGGGAATCACCCTCGAGTCGGAGCAGGTCACCACGATGGCGTAGGGACTTTGTCCGTTTTCGAAAGTGTGCCGCCTGATTTCAGGCGAAATGTCACCGGGATTCGCCCGGGCCGTCAAGTATCGGCCGTTGCCTTCCTTGAGTTTCGCGAGAGCCTCTGCCGCTGAAATATTTTTGCCTTCCATAATTTCCTCCGTGATTTTCTAAAAAATTTTGCGTCGTGCGTCTTCTTTCAGTATAAGGCATATCCGCTTTTAAATCAAGGGGTTGTCACGTCGCGTCTTTTCGTTTAAAATGAGATTGAAAATGGACATAACATCGAAAATCTCAAAGCCGGTGATAATCGCGATGCGGCGGGAAATCGAGCGCGCGGGAGGAAACGAAGTTTTCTTCGTGGCGAAGACCAACGAAAACGGAATCGCCACTTCCGTCAAGGCGGCTTCGCGCGGGGACGAGCACAGCGTTCCGATAAATTTCGGGGAAAGCCGCGAGCCTTGTGTGCTGATTCACAATCATCCGAGCGGAAACCTCACTCCTTCCGAGGCGGACATGGCGGCGGCCGCCCGCGCCAACGAGAATTCGCAGGGCTTTTATATCGTGAACAATTCCGTCACCGAAGTGTATGTCGTGATGGAGGCGGTCCTCGCGAAAAAGCTTGAGATGCTCGACATCGAAAACGCCGCGTCGTACATAAGCGCGGGCGGCGCGCTTTCGAGGATGTCCGAAAACTTCGAGGAGCGTCCTGTGCAAGTGCGGCTCTTGAAGTCCATCGCGAACGCGTTCAACAAAGGACAGGTGGGCGCGTTCGAGGCGGGGACGGGAGTCGGGAAAAGCTATGCCTATCTGATTCCCGCGATATTGTGGGCGGCGCAGAACAAGGAGCGCGTGATAATTTCCACGGGCACGATAAATCTCCAGCAGCAGTTGAGCGAAAAGGACATTCCCGCCGTGCAGAAAATCCTCGGAAAGGAAGTCAAGGCTCTTCTCGTAAAAGGACGCAACAATTATGTCTGCCTGCGGAGGCTCGAGGAATTGGGCAAGGAGCGCGACTTGTTTGACAATGAGACCGAGGCTTTGGAAAGGATTCACGAATGGGCGAAGACGACTTCTAGCGGAAGCCGCAGCGACCTCTCTTTCTTTCCGCCCGAAAACGTCTGGTCACGGGTGGCTTCGGAAAGCGACGCGTGCATGGGAATTCATTGTCCTTTCCGCGACAAGTGCTTCGTGATGGCTTTGAGGCGCGAGGCGAGCGACGCGCAGATTCTCGTGGTGAACCATCACTTGCTTTTCGCGGACATCGAGTCGCGCATGAACGGCGTGGGCTATGACGACAGCGCGGTGCTTCCTCCGTACAGGCGGATTGTCTTTGACGAGGCGCATGGAATAGAGAACGCCGCCACGAGTTTTTTCAGCGAGCAAATCACAAGGATGAAAATAATCAAGCAGATGAATCTCTTGTACCGCAGGCGGCGTTCAAGCTATGCCGGATATATTTTCACGCTCATCGCGCTTTCCACGCAGGAAGACAATTCGGATGACGTGGCGGAGGCGGTGGAACAGATAAAGGCCGACATCGTGAACATTGAGACGGCGGCTTTGGACATAATGCGAAACGATTCCACGCTCCGCCTGTACGAAAAGACGCGTGCGGCGTTTTCCCCGGTGATTTCGCTTTTGGGAACGTTGGCGGGTGACTTGGAACGGCTTGTCTCCGCCGTGCGGAAAATCATGGAAGGGCTTTCGGAAGAGGACAAGACAGAAAACGCGTACTGGGAAACGAAGTCGATTTTGCGGCGTTTGGAGGACGGCGCGATTCTTTGCAAGGATTTTTCGCTTTGGGACGAAAAGCGCGACATGGTTTTTTGGATTCAAAAACAGCGGCTTCCTGAAGGCTTTTCCTCCGACGGCAACTCGACGTATGTCATTTTCTCGCGGACTCCGCTTTATGTCGCGCCGCTTATGAACAACGGGGTCTTCGAGCCGATGGAAAGCGTGGTATGCACTTCCGCGACGCTCAAAATTTGCGCGGACTTCGGCTTTTGGATGAGGCGCACGGGGCTTTCTTTCGTGGGGCAGGAGAGGGTGGCAGCCGAAAGTTTCGAGTCGCCTTTTCCCTACGAAAAGAATGTTCTGCTCGCCGTTCCCCGCGACATTCCTTTTCCGAACAGCGTCGAATTTCAAGCGCACATAGAGCGCGCCATTTTCAAGTTGGTGCGGGCGAGCGGCGGAAGCACGCTTGTTTTGTTCACGTCATACGATTCGCTGAAAAACGCCTACGTCAAATTGCGGGCGGGACTTTCGGAACTCGGGATAAACGCCCTGCGGCAGGGGGACGACGACCGCTTCAGGCTTTTGGACAAATTCAAGAGCGACAAGACGAGCGTGCTTTTTGCCACGGATTCGTTTTGGCAGGGCATCGACGTGCCCGGCGATGCCTTGCGGCAAGTCATCATCGTAAAGCTGCCTTTTCCGGTGCCCTCTGACCCAGTGTTCGCGGCGCGCTCGCAGGAAATCGACGAGCGCGGCGGCTCTTCTTTCATGGAACTTTCCGTTCCCGAGGCGGTGATAAAATTCCGACAAGGCTTCGGCCGCCTTGTCCGCCGCAGCGACGACAGCGGGACAGTCGTCGTGCTCGACCGCCGCATCGTGGAAAAGCCTTACGGCAGGATATTCATGCAGAGCCTTCCGAAGACGCGCATTGCTTACGACAGCCTTGAAAACATCGCGGAGCAAGTGCGATATAAGTAACAAGTAATGGATAATAGTTTGGGACATTGTTGCGCGGGGGCATGGTTTTCGCTGTTTTGCCCCCCCCTACAACGGCATTACCTGTTACTCATTACCCACTACTTATAATAGCTCATTACTTGTTACATAATAAATTTTCTGCGCGCAAAACCGCGCCGCCTATTCAAAGCGCGGAACGGTCGAGCTGGTCTTGACGGCCTTGATGTCGTCGTAATAAATCGTTCCCGAAACAGTGCCGTCTTTTGCCGCGTCGCTTCCTGCAATCGCGTTCACCCAGAGACCCACCTGCTCGATTTTCCCCGCGTCTTGCACGAGCTTTCCTTTCGGCTGTCCGGGCGCGTCCCGCTCGCAGAATTCGGAGAACGGAATTGTCACAAGCACAGGCCCTGTCTTTCCCTTGTATCCGTCGTATTCTTGAAGATACACTTCGTAGATTCGCTTGTTCGCGACAATCTGAAAAACGGTTTTTTGGTTGTTTCCGTCCGGCTTTGTCCAGAACTGCACGGCGTTCTGCTTTGACCAGTTCGCGCCCTTTGCGATGACCGCGCCTGCCCATCCGTCGGCTGTCTCGCTGTACGAAAATTTCATTCCGAAATTTCCGGAATGTCTGTTTTCCTTGTCCAGGGAAATCCTGATGTCAGAGCCGGACGCCTTGTTCGTGTTCCACGACTTTTGAAGGAGGTCATCAGTTCCGAGGTACTTTTCGAAATCGTCGACCAAGAGAGGATTGTCTTTCGGCTCGGCGACATTGAAGATCACTTTTATTTTCTGAACCTCCGTTCCGCCGACTGCAAGGGAAATCGTTCCTTCCCTCATGCCAAGCCGTGAGAGCGTTTTTTTGTCAAGCTTCGCGGTGTACGCATTTCCTTTTTTCATTGCGGGAAGGACGACTTTTTCGTCCGCACGGATTATAAAAGACACACCGTCGTTTTCGGAAGCGGGGAACGCGTTCGCGGAAAGCACGGCGGGTTTCAAAATCCGCGTTCCACCGACGGGCGAGGTGATGTATCCTTTCGCAGTGTCAAATGGGATTTGTGTGATTTTGCTTCCGTCAAGCGAGGAAATCGCTTCCTGCTGCTGAACGGCAAAGACGCTCCTCTTGTCGTTGAAAAATGAAATGAACGGATCTAACATTTCATGTCCCTTGCGAAATCCGTCGGGCAGAATCTCGTTCACATACGGAGAATAGTATCCGTCGCGTTTCGAGAAATTTGCCCACAAGAGAAAATACGACGCGTCGGAAGCGCTTACTGTTTCAAGCATCTTTCTGTACCATCCGGTGACCTTGTTTCCCGAAGAACGGAGCGCGGTCTGGTTGTGCCCGCGTTCGGGAGTAGTCGTGCGGATTCCTGTCTCGGTGACGGCGAAAAGTTTTTTGTGCCGCCTCGCGAATTCCTGGACGATGGAAATCTCCGCGGCGAATGCGGAAAAGAAAGAGTCGTTTTGCGCGGGGTCGTCATGGTACATATCGAAGCCGACCATATCGACATACTCGTCTCCCGGATACCGTTCCGCATATTCTTCTACCGACGACGCTTCCGCGCCCGGGCTGTACACATAGATAAAGTTGTGCACGTCTTTTTCATTTTTCAGATAGTCGACCGTAAAGCGGTACACGTTCTTGTAGGTCTCGGCATCGCAGAACGCCTTTCCCCACCAGAACCAGCTTCCCGTGTTTTCATGGAACGGACGGAACAATATCGCGCCTTGCACTTGGTGCGCGTAGTCCGCAATCATGTCGAGATATGCCGTGTAAATGCCGCTGTATGCTCCGCCGGGAAGTATGTTGTTCATTATGTCTCCGTCAAAAACTCCGGGCGTATATCCTGAAAAGTCGTAGCGTTCATACGGCGCGTTCTTTGAAGCCTGCCTCAGTCCTTTTTCCTTGACGCGCTTGAAATTCGGAATGTGCGCGGACATCGTTATCAGCGCGCCTTCCTTCGCAGTTTCATTTGTAAGAATCGCCGCCGCCGCGACATTTCCAGAAAGCGTTTCGGGAAGCTTCGTTCCGAACTTTTTTCCGAGAGTCCTGTTGAATTCTTCCGCGCTGTATTCATTTCCTGTCAGGGAAAGTGCGTCAATTCCGACAATCCCTGAAATAGAGCCTGTCGCGTCTTTTGTGTCAGAGGCAGAAAGTGACGGACTTCCTGCCTTTCTCCAAGTGTCGTTCTGATGTCCGTAAATCGCGTTGCCTGACTTTCCCATCGCCGAAAGATACGCGTACACGGCCTTCGCACTGTCATCCGCGTTTTCGTCAGAAAGCGAGACCGACACGGGAAGCGGAATCGAGCCTTGCGCGGTCACAAGCATTCCGTCCCGGATTCTTACGGCGGGCTTTTCCTTCGACGGCCTTGTTGTCGAGACTGAAGAATTGTCGACGCGCTCCTCCGAGTTCACCCTGAAATTGTCGATTAAAACGCTGCCCTTGAACGCGGTCTTGTGTCCGACAAGCAAAACGGCAATCTGATTTGTCGTGAGCGATTCATATCCGTCGGCTTCAATTTCAACGGACTGCCTTTTTATGGAGCCTGAAACGGCAGTCGCCTTCTTTGGCTCCAGAATCGCCTCAAAGCTTTTGTCTTCCTTGCCCTCGCACTTTATGAAAAATTCAATGCCGAGCGTTCCGCCGCCATCTTCAAGTTCTTTTTCGTCGAAATAGACATCCATTCTCGCCTTGCCGATGCTTCCATGCTCTTTCGACTTGTCGAGCCAAAGCGAAAAGCCGCCTGCCTTTGAATAGTCCTTGTCGGCATCTTTCGCGTAGTCCACGGAAATCACCGCCGCGCCGTCTCCGAAGGACACTCCGAGCGGCCCTGAATACTGGTATCGCCAGTCAGCCTTTTCATAGCCGCCTGCGCCGTCGTTGAAATCAGCCTCGAACACGATGTTTTTTTCTTCGGGAATGGCGGCATTAAAGTCAATCCCTTTGAATGCGGCGGGAAGCTCTGCAAACGCGCCTGCACCGAACGCGGCGAATGCCAGATAGGACAAGGCAAAACGCCTTGCGCGCGGACTAAATACATTCTTCATATGAACCTCCAAATCAATAGGAATAAGGAAAACGGTTTCTTTTATTTATGTAAAGTTTAACACATTTTTTCATTTTGTCAATAGCAATTTTACATTTTTATTTGCATTGATGGGCGTTTTTTTTAAAGTGGAAATTCTATTCGCGAAACGGACTTCGCGTTCTATGATGCCGGCGACAACGAAGTTGTTCCGCAACTCGTTCATTGTGGATTGCTTCACCCCTGCGGGGTTCACAATGACGATGGGCGATGGATTGCGTCGCACGGCAAAGCCGTGCTTACGAGTTTTCGTTTGCTCGCGAGGCTGCATTTGTCGGTGCAAGCACCTTACGTTTCACGCAGAAAACCACAAAAACTCACATTACTTTTCCTCTGAAATGTTCATTGTGGATTGCCACGCCTTCGGCTCGCAATGACAGCCTGTGCCGGGCTCGCAATGACAATCCCTTTGCCCTCGCAATGACATGCCCTTCCGAAAAAAATCCACCCAATTCTTTCCGAAAATCCCGCTGAAAACCGAAATTTTTCCACTTTAATGAAAAGAAACGCCATTTTTATTTTGCCGACCTCGTTGTATACTGAACATACAGGAGGAAGTATGGAAAAAAATCCCACAATTAAAAATCTTGCGTGTCCGCTCGGAAAAAAGCCTTTTATGCAGCGGCTCAAAGAAGAAAAGTATTTGCAGATTATGGCTTGGGTCGGGCTTTTGTGGATGCTTGTGTTCAACTACGCGCCGATGTACGGACTTTTGATCGCGTTCAAGAAAAACTACAGCATAACCACGCCGCTTTTCAGCATGAAGTTCCTCAAGTCCGCGTGGGCGGCTCACGGCGGATTCCAGCATTTCATTAACTTTTTCAAGGACGAGGAATTCGCGAACATAATGATAAACACGCTCGGAATCAGCCTTATCAAGTTGTGCGTCTGCTTTCCGCTTCCGATTTTCTTCGCGATTCTTTTGAACGAAGTGAAAAACGCCCATTACAAAAAATGGATTCAGACGATTTCATATCTGCCGCACTTCCTTTCATGGGTCGTGCTTGGCGGAATTCTCACCACTTGGCTTGACGAGCAGGGCTTGATAAACCAGCTTCTCGTGAAGGCGGGCATCCTCGAAAACCCAATCGCCTTCCTCGCGTACCCGAAATATTTTTGGGGAATCGTCGTGGGAAGCGACTTGTGGAAGGAAATGGGCTGGAGCGCGATTATCTATCTTGCGGCGATAAGCGGGATTGACCAGGACATGTACGAGGCGGCGAAGGTGGACGGAGCCTCGCGCTTGCGGCAGATTTTTTCAATCACGCTTCCCGCCATTCGCGGCACGATAATGATTATGTTCATACTCGCCGTCGGCGGACTTTTGAATTCGAATTTCGACCAGATTTTCGTCCTGTGGAATCCGCTCAACAGCGAGCGTTCAAATGTAATCGACATTTACACTTATACGACGGCGATGCGCAGTATGCGGTATTCTTATGCTTCAGCGATTGGACTTTTCAAGAGCGTGGCGGCGTTCATCCTCTTGTTCATCGCGAACCAAATTACGAAAAAGGTAAACGAAGTTTCGCTGTTCTAGAAATTTTTTTTTAATTTTATGGGAGAAAATGATAAAAACGCCGCTGAAATAGCGCGGCATTTTTATCATGACAAGTTTGCGTTGCAAACTTGCATATATACTTGTGCGTGTCGCAACAAGTTGCTTACCACGCACACTAAAAAGCCATTCGCGATTTTGAAAAATCGCTCTTGACTTTTTATGGGAGAAAATTATGAATAAAAGAAAATTGAATGCCGACGCTGTGGGCAACACAATCATAAATATTTTTATGGCTCTGGTGATTTTCCTCGCGCTGTATCCGATTTGGTACACGGTAATTGTTTCGTTCAACAATTCGGAGGACACTCTGCGCGGCGGCATCTACTGGCTTCCGCGGCAGTTCACGCTTGAAAGTTACAAGATGGTCTTTCAAGATCGCTCGATTTTGAACGCGTTCGTGGTGACGATTTTGAAGACGGTCATCGGCACTGTGGTGAGCGTTTTCTTTACGGCGATGGTCGGATACGCCTTTTCAAAAAGGCATATCATGGGAAACCGCGTCTACACGATTATCGGAACTGTCACTATGTTCTTCGGCGGCGGACTTATCCCGACTTTCATCTTGTACAAGAACATCGGTCTTTACGACAACTTCTTGGTCTACATTTTGCCTGCGATGTTCAATTTCTACAATATGATTATTTTCATGTCGTTCTTCAGGGAACTTCCTGCGGGACTTGAGGAAAGCGCGAAGCTCGACGGCGCGAACGACTTTACGATTTTCATAAAGCTCATTTTTCCGCTTTCGATGCCTGTCGTGGCGACCATCGCGCTTTTCAACGGAGTGGCGCAGTGGAACGACTATTTCACGGGCGTCATGTACATCAACGACGCGGCGAAGCAGCCGATTCAGACTTTCTTGTACCGAATCATCGCGAGCGCGAGTGCGAGCAAGGCGGTGGTCTCGATGCCGGCGGGAATCAGCGTCCAGCAAGTTTCAAGCCAAAGCGTGCGCCTTGCCACGATGGTTGTGACGACGCTTCCGATTGTATGCGTCTATCCGTTCTTGCAAAAGTATTTCGTAAAGGGAATGCTCATCGGCTCGATAAAAGGCTGATGCGAAAAAACTTTTTTAATTTAATTTTATTTGGAGAAGAAAAATGAAAAAGACATCGAAGGCAATTTTGCTTGTCTCTATGATTTTGGTCGCGCTTTCTTCGTGCGCCAAAGATGAAGCGTCCAGCAATTCCAAGCCCGGCACCGCCGACGTTCCGGGCTGGCAGGTGAACAAGGACGACCCGATTAAATTCGACTGGTACATCAATTTCAGCTGGTTTTCGCGGCATTGGGGAGATTCTAAGGTGAGCAAGTACATCACCGAAAAAACAGGAATCGACTTGAACTTCATAGTGCCGGCGGGAAACGAAGCGGAAAAGTTGAACGCGATGATTGCGGGCGACGCGCTTCCTGACATCTTGACTTTGGGTTGGTACGAAGGACAGGTTTCCATGCTCATAGATTCAGAGCTTGTCTGGGCTTTGGACGAACTCGCCGAAAAATATGACCCGTATTTTTTCAAGGTTTCTGCCCCGAACAAAATCGCTTGGTACACGCGCGACGACGGGCATTTCTACGGCTATCCGAACGCTTCATACACGCCGCTTGACTACGAAAAATACAAGGGCAAGATTACTTCCAACGAGACATTCCTCGTGCGAAAGGATTTGTACGAGGCTTTGGGAAGCCCTGACATGACCACGCCCGAAGGGTTCTTGCAGGCGTTGCGCGATGCGAAGGCGAAATTTCCGCAGGTGGGAGGGCAGCCGCTCATTCCGTTCGGCACGGCGGAATTTTCAGATGTGGGTTGCAGCCAACTTCAGGGCGCGCTCTCGCATTTCCTCGCCATCAGCCCCGAGCAGGACGGAAAGTATGTCGATTCTAATTTGGGCTTGACGGAAAATCCCGAATATGTTCGCTGGCTCGCGGCTTTGCGGCAGGCGCACGAAGAGGGAATGATTTCCACCGACATCTTTGTGGACAAGCGTTCGCAAATCGAAGAGAAAGCCGCGCAGGGACGATACTTTTGCATGCTCTATCAAAACTGGGACATGCAGGCTTCGCAGAACGCGCTTTATGCCCGCGACCCGAATACGGTCTATATCGCGGTGCAAGGACCGAAGAATTCTCGCGGCGACGATCCTGTCCTCGCGGGCGGAAGCATAGCGGGCTGGACAATCACGATGATTTCCAAAAAGTGCAAGGATCCCGCTCGCGCGATGCAGTTGCTCACATATTTCATCAGCGAAGAAGGTCTTATGGACACGAACTTCGGAATCGAAGGCGAGACTTACACGATGGTAAATGGCATTCCGACGCTCACACCCGAAATCCGCGAACTTGATTCCAATGACAAGAATTTGCAGGAAACCGAAATCGGCGTGCAGTTCACTTATTGGATGCTGATGGACACGGCGTGGCAGACGCAGTGGGGAATTGAATACGCGCCGTCGCTCGCCCAGCCGCAGCTTTGGACCGCGCCCTATGTGGCAAGCTACGCGGTTTACGACGGGCTTGCGATTCCGATTGGAAGCGACGAAGACTTGATTTATCAGGACATCCAGCGCAGGTGGGGAAAGGTTTTGAGCAGCCTGATTCGCGCCGAAAGCAAGGCGGAATTCGACAAGATTCTCGCCGACTTCAACCAGTACAAGAAAGACAAGGGCGTAGACAAAGTTGTGAAACTTCAGACTGAATTGATGAACGCGAACAAGGCGAAATTGTCAAAATGATTGTCTTCAAAAATCGTGCGGGTTTTGTGTGAAGCGAAATCTTGCGCGAAGAAAATTTAAAGAGCGAAATAAAAAATCCGCGCGACATTCGCGCGGATTTTTTTGCTTTTCAAAAAGCATTATTTTTTTTCGTGGAGTTGCATCCATTTTCCGGGGCTCATTCCGTTCGCCTCGTGGAAAATCTTCATGAAATATTTTACATCTTTGAAGCCGACTTTTTCGGAGACTTCATACACGCGGTAAATTCCTTTTTCCATCAACGCTTTCGCCTGTTCGATGCGGTAATTTTTGAGATAGTCGTTGAAATTGACGCCGACTTGTTCTTTGAATTTTTCGCTGAACCATGTGTAGTTTGAGTTTACTTCGTTCGCTACCGTAGTCATCGAAATTTCCTCGGCGAAATGTTTTTTTATGTAAATCACCGCCTTTGTGATGAACGGATATTTTTCCTGCTTGTTTCTCAAAAGCGACGCGACATAGAATGCGTAGTCGCTGATGTTTTTCTTCCATTCGGAAATAGTGTTCGCGCGATGCACGTTTTCAATCATCAAACTCTTCGTGTACAAATACGAATCGCTTTCATGGAACTGCGCGTAGCGTTTGACAAAGCTCCCCGCGATTTTGTCGTGAATATAGCGGAGCTTTTCGCCGCGCGCGTTTTTTTCTACGCCGCTGAAATCAAAAAGCGCGTCTACGATTTTTTGTATGCCGTCGTATGAAGTCGTGTCTATGGCGGCGATAAATTTTTCGTAGAGCCTGTCAATTTCGTTGAAATCCAATTCAAGGTTTGAAGAAGCGTAATAGTAAATTCCGTTGATTTTTTCTTCGCGCGCATTTTCATCTGCGAAAAACGCTTTGAGAAGCGCGCTGTATGCCTGCGCCGAAATTTTCCGAAGCTCGCTCAAATTCTGGCATTTCTCGCTCACGCCGACCGCGCAGCATTCGAAAAGCGAATCGCTTTTTATGTGCTCGATTCCGTTCTGTTCGAGAAGCGCGATGAAAAAATTCTTCCGTCGTTCGAGAATATAAAGCGGCGCGATTCCCGTGAAAAAATCTTCGGCGGCTTCGGGTGGAGTCTTGCCGAAAATTTCTTGCGCGCTTTCGGCGACGCTCACGCACACGCAGAAAAAATCTCCCTCGATTTTGATGCCTTCTGAATAGCCATCTTTGATTATCTTGTGAAGCGTTCTTTCTTTGAAGCCTTTTTCTGTTTTTTCGAAGTGGAGCATCGCGCGACGCAATGCTCCTAGTATCTCGTTCGTGTCCACGGGCTTGAGAATATAGTCAATCGCGCCGCTGGTGAGCGCACTTTTCGTGTAGTTGAAGTCGTTGAAGCCGCTCAAGACGATTATTGCGGGCGGATGTTTCCATTGTGAAATTTGCTGCATCAGTTCCACGCCGCCCATTTCTGGCATTTGAATGTCCGTGATGATTACCTGCGGACGGATTTTCTCGCACAGTTCTATGGCCTTCTTTCCGTTTTTCGCTTCGAAAATTTCGTGCTCGCCCTCAAGATTTTCGAGGATGATTTTTTTTATTCCTGCGCGAATCAACTTGTCATCGTCGGCGATTATTATGGTCATAGATACCCCCCCCCATCGTTCCTGCGCGCGGCACGATCGCAAGGAATTGGAATTTCAATCGTAGTCCCTTTTTCGATTTCCGATGTAATTTTGAGGCGAAATTTTTCTCCGTAAAAAATCGAAAGCCGCGTCTGAATGTTCTTGAGCCCGATGCTTCCGTTTTCTTCGCGCTCGTCAACGTCATCGCGCAAATATTCCGAAATTTCGGAGAGTTTTTCTCGCGATATTCCCGCGCCAAAATCTTGGACACAAAGGTACAGCGTCTCGTCTTCGACGCGCGAAAAAAAATTCACGATGATTTCTTCCATGTTTGATTCTGCCGCATGATAGAACGCGTTTTCTACGAGCGGCTGTACGAGCATTTTCGGAATTCGCAATTCCAAATGAGACTCGGGAATTTCCACATGCAATTTTATGGCAGTGTCGCTGGAAATGTTGAGAATGTAGACATAGGAATTCAGGTATTCGATTTCCTGCCTGAGACTCACGGTGGGAACTTGCCAGCGCATGCAATATCGCATCATCTTTCCCAGCATAAGCACGCTTTCCGATGTCGCGCTGTCGTTGTTCAAAAGCGCCTGCATGCGGATTGTTTCAAGCACATTGTACAAAAAGTGCGCGTTGATTTGGTTTTGCATCGCCTTGATTTGCGTTTCCATCACGAAACGCTGCTTTTCCTTTATTTGCTCGATTTGGCTTTGCAATGTTTTCGTCATCGAGTTGAACGTTTCCTGTGACTGCGCGATTTCGTCTGTCGTTCCGTCCACAGGAATCTGCACGTCAAACGCGCCCGCTCTCACTTGCTGCATTCCGCTGACGATTGAGTAGACGCCGCTCGTAATCTTCATCGTTATTTTTTGGATTATCAGAAAAAGCACGATGCCGAAAACAATCGCGCCGAAAAGCGACGTGAGAAAAAGAACCGCGGTGCGAAAATGAATTTGAGACAAGTCTTCGGTATGAACCAAAAAAATTCCAATTTCAGGGACGAGGCATGCCGAAAGCGCGACTCTTTTTCCGTTGAATTTCATGCGCGAGTGAAATTCGTTTTTGTCGCTTTCAGTCGCGGTGAAAATTTTATCCGCCGTTTCGAGCGATTTTGGATTCAGGCTGTTGTCGCCGGAAATGGTAATCGGCAAAAGTCTGTCGCCTTCTTTTTCCGGAAGAATTTGGAACGCATAGTCTCTCGAATATTTTTGAGGGCGCACGAGGAACGGAAAAAAATTCGGCGTGCGCATTGCGATTTTTATCTGCGCTACTTTCCTCGCGCTGTGCTCGATGGAATCCGTAAAAATCACGAGCGAATCGTAGCGCATTATCGAATGGTCGTAGTAGTCCGCCAAAGTGTTGAATTGCCATTTTTGTTTTACGGAAAAGTCGATTCGCCGCGCGTTCAGGAAAACCGGAAAGCGTTCGGGAATTTTTTCATTTTCGGTGAAGATGTTCACGGAATACAAATTCGGCTCGACCGCTATCATCCGCTCGATGCCCGCCGATTCCATGATGATTTGTTCCGCCAGATTTTCCACGGAATCAGGAAAAATGAGTTCGTGCAAAAGCCGCGAATTCGTTTTGACTGTGCTTTCCACAAGGAACATCGATTCTATGTTTTTCCGCACGACGTTGCGATTTTCGTTGAGAAGCGCGGCGGAAATTTTTGCTACGCCTGAGATGTTTTGGCGCAAAATGAGTATGTTGATGGCGCAAAGCAAAATTATGAAAATGATGAAGACGCTTGCGAAATTCATCTGAATCATTTGAGCCGAGAATTTTTTTGTCTTGTCTCTGAATCGATAAAAACTAAACATTCCTTAAATTTTTAACATCGCAGGAAACTTCAGTTTCCGAGAATGTTAAAAAAGTCGTTTCGCAACGAAGCAAGAAACGACAGTAAATAAACGAGTTTTGGAACAAAACTCGAGTTAAAATTGTCGGCGACATTTCCGACGACAATTTTAAACCTTCCTTAAAAATTAAGTCCGCAGGAAATGTCAGTTTCCGAGGAACTTAATTTCGCCTGCGCGAGCAGGCAAGCTAAATAAACGAGTTTTCGAAGAAAACTCGAGTTAAAATGAGCGACGCAAATTAGTCGCTCATTTTAAACATTCTTTAATTTTTTAACAGTGAAGAAAGTTTCAACTTTTTTCTTCTTACAAAAACGCGATTTGCAATTAAATGAAAAATCGCAGTAAATGACGAATTTCGCAAAGCAAAAAGTCGAGTTTCGTCCTTCTTTATTCTCCATTAAAAAACCGCTTTAGAAAAGGTACACAATTTTCGGAAAAGTGTCAAATCTTCGGTTGAAATCGCGCCGAGACATCGTTTTTCGTCTGCCGAAAATATTCCACCTTGCCAAAATTTTTCTGCCTTTATTTTTTTTCAAAACCGTCTTATTATGAAAAAAGAAAATTTTTGAAAAGTGGAATTTTCTGCGATGCTGAAAATCAAAAACAAGTGCTAATAGGAGTTATGATAAAAGCACCGCATAAATGGCGCGGCACTTTTATCATGACAAGTTTCCGTTGGAAACTTGCTTATTTTACCTGTGTGCGATGCAACGCGCACGCTAAAAAGCCAATCGCGATTTTTCAAAATCGCGATTGAATTTTTACTAGGAGTATTTTTATGAAAACAAAGAAATCGGCATTTCGATGCGCGAAGTTCGCGGCGTTGGCAATGCTTTTTGTCGCTTTTCCTGTGGGAAATGTTTTCGCGCAAGACGCGGGCGACGGTCTTTTCAAAAGCGTGAGCGGCGCGTCCGTGCAGATTTGGATTGACGAATGGGTGCCGGGAAAGCCGGGCACGTTCACGATGGACGGCGACACTATGGTCTTGGGAAGCGGCTGGTGGGGAGGCGCGTTCGGCGCGTTTGATTTCGGAAGCGACTACGGCGCGGCGTTCGACATGTCGGCGGTGGCTTATGCCGTCTGCACTGTGGAATGCGACGACGACATTCCCGGATTCTACATCAGGCTTGGCGACAGCGACAAGGACGGAATCCAAAAGAAAGATTTGAAAGAAGGCGAGAACATGGTTCGGATTGAATTTCTCCGCAAGAAAAATAAAAAGGCCGTGAACCCGCTTTTTGCGTTCGGAGGCGGAAGCGCGCCCGAAGCCCGCGTGAAAATCAAGAACTTCACGTTCTACGGAAAGAATGGAAAGGAAGTCGTCCCGCAGCTTGTGGAAGGTTTAAAGTAGACTGCTAAACTCGCGCCGTTTGCTTTGACTCGAGTTTTCTGTGAAAACTTTAATGTTTTTGGCGGTTTAAAAATTTGATTTATACAGGGAGTAAAAAAATGAAACGAAGTGTGAAAGTTGTTTTCGCCGTCGCTTTTTCGGCGCTCGCGTTTTCCATGTACGCCAAGCCGAGAAAATCAAGCGCGAAAAAATCAGAGGAAAAAGAGCCTGTCTACAAAGTCGAAGTGACGGAAAACAATTCCAAAATCGACTCGATGAAAAAGCGCGGATTTTGCTTTGAGTCTTTGAGCGACGCGCAAGTGCTTGAGCTTGAAAATGGCGGAAAGATTTCGTGGGCGTACAACTGGGGAACAAATCCGCAGGACAAAAAGGACGGCTCTAGCTCAAAACGAATCGGAGCGGCCGGCGCGCGAATCGCGTATTTTCCGATGATGTGGGGAGACTTGAGCGAGAGCGAGGAAAAACTGCGCGACTATCTCAGGGCGAATCCGCAGACAGAATATCTGCTCGGCTTCAACGAGCCGAACCTCACGCAAAAAGTCGGCGGATGCAATCTTCCGCCCAAGCGCGCGGCGGAGCTTTGGCCCGTGCTCGAAGCGATTGCCGCCGAGTTCGACCTCGCGTTGGTTTCGCCTGCAATGCAATACAGCGGAGAGGCTTTGAGCGACGGAAAAGTCTACAACACTCCCGAAAGCTGGCTCGACGAATTCATAAAGGAATACGGCGCGATGAACGGCGGAAAAAAGCCGCGCATGGATTACCTCGCGCTTCACTGCTATATGGACTATCCGGGTTCGCAGGTGGATTTTTATTGCCGCCATTATGCACAAATGTACGGCGTGAAAATTTTCCTCACGGAATTCTGCGCTTGGGAAAACCAGAACAAGCAGCTCGACGAAATGTGGCAGGCGCAAACTATGGCGCAGAAAATCGAGGCGATGGATCAGGACGAATGCGTGGCGGGCTACGCTTGGTTCATGGCGGACGGAAACTACGGCGCGCTTCCGTGGAATTCGTTTTTCAAGGGAAAGACTTCTCCCGAACTTTCGCTCGCAGGCAAAGTCTACGCGTATCTTTCGAACAGTTCCGGCGAAGAGGTTTTCGCGGAAGGAAAGGAAATCCCCGTCTGCTCCTACGTGCGTTCGAGCAACTATGAAAAGACACAGAACGCTCCGTATGCGTTTCCGTGGATTTTCTTTGAAAACGACGACTCGCAATATGAAAAAGAATTTCCGCTCGCTTTGACTTTCGGACGCAAGCAATACGCGGAATACCAAATCGATGTTCCGCAAAAAGGCTCGTATGAAATTCAGGCGCGCTACAAGTTGAACGGTCAGTGGAAGACGCAAGCCCTCCAAACCGTGGAACTTGAAGAAGGAAATCAGACGATACGGTTTTCCTATGAAAGCGGCGGCAAAGTGCCTGTCTCTTGGATAAAATTCGTGAGAAAATAAAAATTTAAAAAAGTCTAGTCGTCGCCCTTGCTCGCGAGCATTTTCCTCATGTTCGCGAGAATGTCGGCGGCCTTTTTGTTGTCCACGGCTTTTTGCGGTTCGTGGTAGGCGACCAGGTTTATGGGGATTTCATTCAAAAAGCGCGAGGGGGCGCATTCTGCGACGCTTTGCATTTTGCGCCTCTTTTTGCACGACGAGATGAAAAGCTTTTCGCGCGCGCGGGTTATCGCCACATAAAAAAGCCTCCGCTCTTCTTCGACGTTCTGCTCTCCTTCTTCGAGCGCGCGCGCGTGCGGAATGATTCCGTCCTCTGCGCCCGCTATGAAAACCACCGGAAACTCAAGTCCTTTCGATGCGTGGATCGTCATCAAATTCACCTTGCCCTTGTTTTCCTCGTCGTCGCCATCGTCGCGGCTTAAAAGCGTGATTCGGTTCAAATAGTCGTAAAGGCTCGTTCCGCCTTCATTGTCGGGATTGTTTTCCCAAGTCTCGATAGAATGGATGAGGCTTTCGACATTCATGTATTTGAAACGCGCGGCTTTTTCGCTTTTCGGATTTTCCAAAATCAAAAAATCCCAATAGTTGATTTCCTCCACCAACTCGCGGACTTTTTTCGCGAGATTTTTTCCGCCGAGCATCGAAGAATGACTTTCGATGATTTTCGTGAAATCTTCAAAATCCGCAATCGACTTTTGCGGAAGGACGCTTTCTCCGAGCGTGAATTCTTCGAGCGACTTCATCGTCTGCCACAGCGACTTTTTTTCTGCGGCGGCGGCTTCGTTCAAGACGGAAAGCGTCGTGCGCCCGATGCCGCGCCGAGGCACGTTGAGGATTCGCCGCAAGTTCACGTCGTCGTCATGGTTTGCGATTACGCGAAGATAGCTCAATATGTCCTTGATTTCCTTGCGCTCGAAAAAGCTCAGTCCCCCGCTCATCGTGTACGGAATGTTCGCCGCGAGAAAAGCCTCTTCGATTTGGCGGCTTTGCGTGTTCGCGCGCATGAGCACTCCGAAGTCGCCGTACTTGAGACCTTCTTCGGCGCAAAGTCCTTGTATCGATTCCGCGATGAAATTCGCTTCGTCGGTCTCGTTTTCCGGCATGAAAATTTCGATGGGCTTTCCCGAGACTTTCGACGACCAGAGCTTTTTGTCCTTGCGGTTCGTGTTGTGGCTTATCACTCCGTTCGCCGCTTCCAAAATCGTTTCGGTGGAACGGTAGTTGTGCTCGAGGCGGATTTCCTGGACGTCGGGAAAATCCTTTTCAAAGTTGACGATGTTTTGATAGTCCGCGCCACGCCAGCTGTATATGGACTGGTCGTCGTCTCCTACCACGGCGATGTTTGCGCGAGCCTGTTCGTTTCGCGCGTCGGGCATTCCTTTCGCCAAAATCCGCATCATCTCGTACTGCTGGTGGCTCGTGTCCTGGAATTCGTCCACCATGATGTACTTGAATCGGCTGCGGTATTTTTCGAGTGCATCCGGGAATTCGCGGAAAATCCGGATTGGAAGCACGATGAGATCGTCGAAGTCCACCGCGTTGTAAAGCTTCAGGCCTTCCTGGTACGATTTGTATAGTTCGCGGTACATGTCGGTTTCCGCCTTCCAATCTTTTCGCCCGGTCTTGATGTCGGAAAAAAGAATCGCGATTTTGTAGCAGTCCATCGCGTCTGCGGAAAATTTCAGTTCGCGGCCACTTTCCTTTATCAGCGCGATTTTGTCGCTCTCGTCGTAAATAGTGAAATTCTCGCGCCAGCCGAGCCGCTCGATTTCCTGCCGCAGGATTTTCACGCCGAACGCGTGGAATGTTGAAACGGTGAGATTTTTCAATTTTTGTCTGGTAAGTTCCTTTATGCGACCTTCCATCTCCCGCGCCGCCTTGTTCGTGAAAGTGAGCGCGAGAATCTGGCTTTGCGGAATTCCTTTTTCAAGCATGTGCGCGATGCGGTACGTGATGACGCGCGTCTTTCCGCTGCCCGCGCCCGCGATTATGAGGAGCGCGCCTTCTGTGGTCGTGACGGCGCGGAATTGCTCGGGATTGAGTTCGTCTTTCAGAGTTTCAAGGTTCAGCGACATTCGCAAATTATAGCAGGTTTCGCGTCGATAGTGAATAGGGGAGAAAGAAAAAGTTTTTAGATTTTTGCGATAGACAATTTGATGGACAAGTTTTTTGCGTGCGCATCGCGGGAGATGAGACAGTGCGAAAAGAGACGGCAATGCGCTCAGTCGGTTTCATCGACATTCCGCGCCGCCCCTAAAAATTGCTGAATGTCGTTGGCGACCGAAAGCAGCAGGTTTCGCTGAGGGGTCGACAGCGAGGAATATATGCGCAACAGCCGCCGTTCGCTTTCCTTTGTTTTTGCGGGCTGGAGAGAATCATTTTCGCCGGTGACAAGATATTCGACGCTCGTGTTCAAGGCTTTTGCAAGGCGGACGGCGACATCGGCGGACGGCATGCACGACTGGCTGCTGACATAGCTGTCCAAGGCGCGTTTTGTGATTTCCGCCTTCGCCGCCACCTCCTTGTTCGATAGTCCTGAAAATGCGATTTCCTCTCTCAATCTTGAACGAAAATTCATGGCACTTCAAAAATATCAAAATAATGTCATTTTGTGCTTGCATTTTACAGTAAGTTGTTATATAATGTGAAAAGTTGACAGTATACTGTTATACAAGATGGCGTTATGGCAGGATTTGTCACAAATCGTTGGAAGCATGGGAATGGGATTTGTTTTAAGGAAAGCAATGTTTTGGGATAAAGTGGAGATGTACCGTCAGCAGAAAAACCTCACATACCGCACCCTGGCGCGCGCGATGGGCAAGGCGGAGACGACGGTGTCGTCGATGCGGCAGTTTGGGACAGAGCCGCGCATAAGCGACGGCATCAAGATAGCGGACGCGCTCGGCGTGGACATACGGGATTTGGCGGAGTGAGTATGACACGCTACGCGGTGCTTGCAGACGCGGCTGTTGCGAATAAATGCGCGCAAAAAAGTCCGGTCGAATTCGGAGGGCTTTCCACAAATAGGGCGCACGATGTCGCTTCGTCCAATTGTTATTTCTGTGTCTCGGTGCGGGTGGGCAGCGAGGAAACTTTTGCGAGGAAGGCGGAGGAATTTTTTTTCAAAAATGGGGAGGCTTTCGCGAGAGTCGTTTTTCTTAAAAAGCGGATGCGGCTCAAGAGCGGCAAAGAATATGACGAGCCGTTTTTTCCGGGCTACATATTTCTCGAAGCTGGCGACTGGGATGCGGAACTTTTTTCCCCGCTCAAGACATTCGAAGGATTTTGTAGATTTTTGCCCGAGAACCTTTCGCCGCAGACCTTGAGCGGGCATGACGAGGAAATTGTCAAGTCGATTCTTGCATTCGGCGAAACCATCGGCATTGTTCCCGCCCGCTTCGACGAGAACGACAGAATCGTGCTTGTTTCAGGTCCTTTTCAGGGATGCGAAGGCAAGGTCGTTTCCGTGAACAGGCGGAATCGGCGGCTTAACATTCAGCTTGATTTTATGGGCGGCGTGAAAGTCGTGAACCTTTCCTATGAAGAAGTCGCCCGCGCGGAGACCTGACAAAAGGTTGGCTTCGCGCTAAAAGTTTATTCAGTCGCCACGGAACGGAGCTTGGTTCAAGCACGCCATTCGGACGATGACCATTTCTTGTGCTGTGGAAGAAAGACGGGTTCTTCCATGGCGAAGCCATGCCCGGAAGATTTTGGCGGGATGGGGAGCGGCGGGGTTTCCTTTCCCCTCTTTTTCTATAATGATACAATTTTTTTTGTATCAATTTTATTTCATATAGTTGTTAATGTAAAGTGAATGTAATTCACTTTTGTAGATAGGCACATAATTTCACAAAACAAAAATTTCTTCATATTACTATTTTTCTTATGATTTTAGTGGATATATCAAAATTAAAAAATTTTGTTGACAGGAGTGCAAGATGAAAAAAGCGTTGATAACAGGCATAACCGGGCAGGACGGCTCGTATCTGGCAGAATTTCTGCTTGAAAAGGGATACGAAGTCCACGGAATCATCCGCCGCTCGTCCAGCTTCAACACCGGGCGAATAGAGCATTTGTATCTTGAAGACTTAATCGAAGATATGCATAAAAACCGAAAGGTCGTTCTTCATTATGGTGACATGACCGACTCGGAGAGCATGATACGGATTATCCGTGAGATAGAGCCGGATGAAATTTACAATCTTGCGGCGCAGAGCCATGTGCAGGTTTCGTTTGAAGTTCCCGAATTCACGGCGGACTGCGATGCGACAGGTGTTCTCCGCATTCTTGAAGCGGTTCATTTTCTTGGAATGGAAAAAAAGTGTCGCATTTATCAGGCATCCACATCGGAACTGTTCGGACTTGTGCAGGAAGTGCCGCAAAAAGAAACTACGCCGTTCTATCCGCGCTCGCCGTATGCCGTCGCCAAGATGTACGGATTTTGGATTATGAAGAATTATCGTGAGAGTTACGGAATGTTCTGCGCAAACGGAATTTTATTCAATCATGAATCAGAGCGGCGTGGCGAAACATTCGTAACAAGAAAGATTACGCTTGCTGCAAGTCGCATCGCGCAGGGCATGCAGAAAAAACTTTACCTTGGCAACCTGAACGCAATGCGCGACTGGGGATATGCGAAGGACTATGTCGAATGTATGTGGCTGATTTTGCAGCAGGACAAGGCGGATGACTTTGTTGTCGCCACAGGCGAACAGCATTCCGTTCGAGAGTTCTGTGAATATGCTTTTCGTGAGGCTGGCATTGACCTTGTGTTTGAAGGCGAAGGCGTAAATGAAAAGGGCTGCGACAAGGCAACCGGTGAAGTCATCATCGAAGTTGACCCGAAATATTTCCGCCCTGCGGAAGTCGAAACATTGCTCGGCGATCCCGCGAAAGCAAAGTCCGTGCTCGGCTGGAATCCGACAAAAACGACATTTCCCGAACTTGTAAAGCTCATGATGAAGCATGACATGGAATATGTGAAAGCTGAAAAGACCTTGCATCAGCGTTAAGCATAAAGAAGGCATATTGAATTATGGAAAAGAACGATAAAATTTATGTTGCAGGACACCGAGGACTTGTCGGCGGCGCGATTGTCTATCTTTTGAAAGAAAAGGGCTATGCGAATATCGTTGTGCGCACGCATAAGGAGCTTGATTTGCTGAATCAGGCTGCCGTAAACGAATTTTTTTCAACGGAAAAGCCTGATTGGGTATTCCTTGCCGCCGCCCATGTCGGCGGAATCGGGGCGAACTCTGCGTATCCTGCCGATTTCATTTATCAGAACATGGTAATCGGATTCAACGTCGTGGAAGCAGCGCGTGCAAACGGCGTGAAAAAGCTTATGAACCTCGGCTCGACATGCATTTATCCCAAGATGGCGGAACAGCCGATTAAGGAGGAGTCGCTTTTGACAGGACCGCTTGAGCCGACGAACGATGCCTACGCCCTTGCGAAAATCAGCGTCATCAAGCTTTGTGCTTCCTATAATAAACAGTTCGGCACAAACTTTCTTTCTGTGATGCCGACAAACCTGTACGGGATTGGAGACAATTATGAATTGCAAGGGAGCCATGTTTTTCCCGCGATGATTCGCAAATTCCACGAGGCAAAGGCGAGCGGGAAAGATGCGGTTCATCTTTGGGGGGACGGCTCGCCCTTGCGGGAATTCCTGTTCGCGGGAGACCTTGCGGATGCTGTCGTGTACCTCATGGAAAACAAGGATGCGACGGACTTGCGGAATTGCGCAGGAGATTTCGTAAATGTGGGCACTGGCGTTGAATGTACGATTAAAGAACTTGCGGAAACTGTAGAATCAGTGGTTTATGCGGATGTGCGCAAGGATGGCCGCAAGTGCAGGATGGAATGGGATTCATCAAAGCCGAACGGCACTCCAAGAAAACTTTGCGATGTGACGCGGCTTGCAGCACTCGGCTGGAATGCAAAAGTGGACGTGCGGCAAGGAATTGAAATCAGTTATGAGGATTTTTTGCATGGGGATGTGAGAAAGTGAAAATATATATAAATTATTAACGTAAGAAGGGAATCTTGTTTAAAAGAAATTCTTTAAAAGTACATATGGCATTAAGTGGTTTATGTAAGCCTTTGTCTATGATAATTAGTTATCTTTATATACCAATTGTCTTGAATTATTTGGGAGTAGAAAAATATGGTATATGGGCTACTTTATTAACTTTATTTTCGTGGGTTAGTTTTTTTGATATTGGAATAGGAAATGGACTAAGAAATAAATTAACTGAGTCATTAACGCAAAATGATGGATGTGCTAAAAAACTCGTTTCATCTGCTTATTTGTATATTGCAATTATAATGACTGGTTTAATTGTATTATTTATCTTTATTTCTCAATTTATAAATTGGAATAAAATATTGGGGATAAAATATGAGATTGATGAAAATATAAAAATCATAGTAATTAGTTGCTTTGTTTTTGTTGCTGTTAATTTTGTGATGTCATTATGTAAAAATATTTTTTTTGCATTACAAAAATCGGCTAATGTAAGTTTTTTAGAAATATGTGTTCAATTATTGAATTTATTGGGAGTTTTTATACTAAGTAAATTTTCGAAAACAAATCTATTTCTACTTACATTAGTTTATGGTTGCTCTATGTTGATAGTAAATTTTATTGCTAATATTGTCTTATATAGGAATCATAATGAAGTAAGACCTAGTGTAAAATATATAGATATTTATGAAGGTAAAAAACTGACGAGTTTAGGAATAAAGTTTTTTATCATACAAATATGTGCATTAATTTTATTTACGACTGACAATATTATTATTGCAAATTTATATGGATCTAGTTATGTTACTCCATATTATACCATAAATAAATTATATTCTGCTATAATTGGTGTATATACAGCATTTCTTGTGCCTGTTTGGAGTAAGGTAACAAAGGCAAATATTTCTCAGAAGTATATGTATATAAAAAAAATATTACTCAAATTAAATATTTTTATCTTTCCTTTTATTTTAGGATCAATATTGTTAATTTTTCTTTTTAGACCATTAATGAATTTTTGGCTACAACAAGAATTGGAATATTCTACAGTTTTAATAGTATTTGGTTCGGTGTATTCTATTTTGTTTATGTGGTGCAATACTTATTCCACTTTTGCAAATGGACTTGAATTGATGGATATTTCGCTTATTGTTGCGATTGTTCAAGCTATTATAAATATTCCTCTTTCATTGATATTTGCTATATTACTTAAAATGGAATCAGCAGGTGTTTTGTTAGGAACTATCTGTAGTATGCTAGTTGCTGGTTTTTGTTTACCAATCGCGGTTTTAAAAAAAATAAATGGTTGTAAAATTACTGGGAATAATTAGGTATGAAGACATTAATTTTAGCAGGTGGAATGGGCACTCGATTAGGAGAAGAAACAAAGCTCATTCCTAAACCAATGGTAGAAATCGGCGGATATCCTATCCTATGGCACATAATGAAAATTTACAGCCACTATGGCTATAACGATTTTATAATTCTTACTGGTTATAAAGGGCATGTAATCAAAGAATTCTTTTTGAATTATTACAACCGCTATAGCGATATGACAATTGATCTTTCTAACAATGATGTCCAAATTCACAAAATGCGTACTGAGCCATGGAAAATTACAATGCTTTATACAGGACTTATGACAATGACGGCAGGGCGTATTCAAAGGGCGAGTCGGTATATTGGTAATGAGCCATTCATGCTCACATATGGAGATGGCGTAAGTAATGTTGATATTGCAAATCTTGTCGAATCACACGCAAAGTCAGGAAAATTAGTGACTCTTACAGCTATAAAACCAGAAGGTCGTTTTGGTACTCTTGATATTGAAACCAGCGGAACTATCAGGCAGTTTCATGAAAAGCCCGCTGATGCATGGATAAATGGCGGTTTTTTTGTTTGTGAGAACAAATCTTTGGATTATATTCCCTTAGAGGCTGATAACATTATGTGGGAAAGAGAGCCTTTGCAGAATATTTCAAAAGACAAACAATTACATGCATACAAGCATGAAGGCTTTTGGCATCCAATGGATATGCTCAAAGACAAAGAAGATTTGGATAAGTTTTGGGCAACAGAAAAAGCGCCATGGGATGTGTGGAATCATTTCGGAAACAAATAGAATGAATGAATTGTTGGATTTTTATAAAAATAAAAAAGTATTTCTTACAGGACATACAGGGTTTAAAGGAACTTGGCTTACTCGTGTTCTAATATTTGCTGGAGCTAAAGTTACCGGTTATTCACTTGAACCTCCGACAAATCCGAGCCTTTTTGAAAGAACAAATACCGCAAGCCAAATTGATTCAATCATCGGTGATATTTGTGACGGTTCAAAATTAAAAAAGGCTATGCAAAATGCGAAACCTGATATTGTATTGCATCTTGCGGCACAGCCGATTGTTCGTACTAGTTACAAAGATCCGGTTGGAACCTATGAATCAAATGTTATGGGAACTGTAAATGTTTTGGAAGCCGTGCGTGCAACTCAAAATATAAAATCTTTTGTAAATGTAACAACTGATAAAGTTTATTTGAATAAAGAATGGAACTGGGGCTATCGGGAAAGTGAAGAACTCTGCGGATTTGATCCATATTCAAATTCAAAATCTTGTTCAGAACTAGTAACTTACAGTTATAAAAATTCTTTTTTTACAGAAGCCGATTCGCCGGCAATCAGTACTGCCCGCAGTGGGAATGTAATTGGCGGTGGAGATTATGCTGTTGACCGCATTATTCCGGACTGTATCAGAGCCGCGGAAACTGGAAACGAAATAGTTCTTAGAAATCCGAATTCAACACGCCCGTATCAGCATGTTCTTGAATGTCTCCGCGGTTACATGATGCTTGCACAAAAGCAGTATGAAGATAAGTCTTTTGCTGGGAATTATAACTTTGGTCCTAATGATGAATCCTGTGTTACAACAGGGGAACTTGCAACGTTATTCTGTGAATCATGGGTAAACGGCGTAGTGTGGAAAAATATCAGTGAAGCAGATGCGCCGCATGAAGCTAATTTTTTGAAGCTGGACTGTTCAAAGTCAAAATCAATTTTAGGCTGGCATCCTAAGTGGAGCATCCGACAGGCTGTCGAGAAAATTGTTGAATGGGAAAAAGCTGTTCAGTCAGGTACTCCTGCCGCAGAAATTACCGATATGCAGATTAAGGAATATTTTGAGAATGATTATGTTTGAAGGAAAAACAAAAAAAGAGGCAGCCAAAGAAATTTTAGAGAGCGTAAAGGCATACTACGTAGAGTTCATGCAGAAACCTGACTACAAAGATGGCGACCGCATCAGTTATGCAAGCCGCGTGTTTGATGAAAAGGAAATGATGAACCTGGCAGATTCCATGCTCGAATTCTGGCTTACAAGCGGACGCTATACCGAACAGTTTGAAAGGCAGTTAGGCGAATATCTTGGAACTTCGTTTGTCTCGCTTGTAAATTCGGGATCTTCCGCAAATCTTTGTGCGTTTATGGCTTTGACATCACCTTTGCTGAAAGACAGGCAGGTTAAGCGCGGGGACGAAGTAATCACCGTTGCCTGCGGTTTTCCGACGACTGTTACGCCTGTCTTGCAGTATGATGCAGTTCCCGTTTTTGTTGATGTAACAATTCCGCAGTACAATATTGACGTAACACAGCTTGAAGCGGCATTAAGCCCAAAGACAAAAGCTGTAATGATTGCGCATACGCTCGGCAATCCGTTCGATTTGAAGACAGTAAAAGATTTCTGTACAAAACATAATTTATGGCTAATAGAAGACAACTGCGATGCACTCGGTTCGGAATACACGATTGATGGAAAGACATTCAAGACAGGCACAGTGGGAGATATAGGAACCTCCTCGTTTTATCCGCCGCATCACATGACTATGGGTGAAGGCGGTGCTGTTTATACACGCAATCCGCTTTTGCATAAAATTATCCGCTCAATGCGTGACTGGGGCAGGGACTGTATTTGCCCCAGCGGTGTCGATAATCTTTGCAAGCACCGTTTTGACAAGCAGTATGGTACATTGCCTGTCGGGTATGACCACAAATATACATACAGCCATTTCGGATATAATCTGAAAGCAACTGATATGCAGGCTGCGATAGGATGTGCTCAGCTTGAAAAACTTCCTTTGTTTGCGGAACGCCGACGTCATAATTTTAACAGACTTCATACAGCTCTTGAGTGTGTTCAAGATAAGCTGATTTTGCCAGAGCCTGTTGCAAACAGTAATCCAAGCTGGTTCGGTTTTTTGATTACATGCAAAAAAGACACGGACAGAACGGAACTTGTCAGAAAAATAGAAGCAGAAAACATTCAGACTCGAGCACTGTTTGCGGGAAACCTTATCCGCCATCCATGTTTTGATCAGATTCGCGGAACGGATGCATATCGTGTTGTCGGTGATTTGTCTATAACAGACAGAATTATGAAAGATACTTTCTGGGTCGGTGTATATCCGGGAATGACAGATGCAATGATTGACAGAATGGCTGGTGTGATTAAGGAAAGTTTATAATGCCAGATAGTTTTTTGATTGCAGGTGCCACAGGATTTTTAGGTTCACATTTTGTTCATTCTTTGTTAAAGAATGGGAATAAAGTAATTGCTTTGAAGAGAAGTTGTTCAAACTTGTGGCGTTTAGAAGATGTAATTAATGATAAAAAATTAGTTATTTATAATATTGATGATATGGAAAATAGTTTTATTGATAATGATGTTTGTTGTGTTATCAATACTGTCTGTACATATGGTCGTAATAAGGAAACCTTAGTAGATATTGTAAGAAGTAATATTGTTTTTGCTCTGCAACTTTTTGAGTTATCTAAGAAATATAATGTAGAAGTTTTCTTTAATACTGATACATTGCTGCAAAAGGATTTAAATAATTATAGTCTTTCTAAGAAACAATTGGTTGAATGGTTAAGAAAAAATCCTAAAGGTATACAACTATTTAATATGAGAATAGAACTTATGTACGGCTTAAATGATGATTCAACTAAATTTGTTAATTGGGTATTACAGCAACTAAAAGATAATGTTTCTGAAATACAATTAACTTCGGGAATTCAGAAGAGAGATTTTGTTTTTGTAGAAGATGTTGTGTCTGCATATTTAAAAGTTTATGAAAATAGAAGGCGTCTTGGAAATTTTGTTGAATTTGATGTCGCAACTGGAAATCAAATCCGTGTAAAAGATTTTATTTTGGAAATATATACTCAACTAAAAAATAAAATGCCAGAGTTGAAAACTGTTCTAAATTTTGGATCAAAAGAATATAGAGTAGATGAAGCAATGAATGTTTCGGAAGATGTTTCGCCCTTATATAACTTGGGATGGAAACCATCTAATGATTATAAATATAATATTAGTTTGATGTTAGAGGAATAGTATGAAATATTTAATAACTGGTGGCTGTGGGTTTGTTGGCAGCAACTTATCTCTTGAAGTTTTAAAACGAGGAGAGGAGTTGTTTGTTATTGATAATTTATACAGGCATGGAAGCAATGATAATCTTTGTTTGTTAAGGACAAAGGGTGATTTTAAATATTATCCTTTTGATGTGAGAAATTTAAATGATGTGGAAACTGTGATAAAAGCAGTTCAGCCAGATTATATCTTTCATTTGGCAGGACAAGTTGCGATGACGACATCGATAACTAATCCAAGACTAGATTATGAAATTAATGCTGTTGGAACTTTTAATATTTTAGATTCAGTAAGGAAGTATTCTCCGAACACAACTATATTGTATTCTTCTACGAATAAAGTTTATGGGGATTTTGAATATTTAAATTTTGAAGAAGGAGAATTAAGATATTGCTGTAAAGCATATCCAAAAGGTTTTCCAGAAACAATAACTCTTGATTTTCATTCTCCTTATGGATGTTCAAAAGGATGTGCAGATCAATATTTGCTTGATTTTCATAGAATTTATGGGATAAAAACGATTGTATTTAGACATTCTTCTATGTACGGTTCAAATCAACATGCAACTTATGACCAAGGGTGGGTAGGTTGGTTTTGTCAGCAGGCATTAAATATTAAAAATGGGGTACAGACAGAGAAATTTACAATTTCTGGAAACGGAAAGCAAGTAAGAGATGTGTTGCATGGATCGGATGTTGTAAACCTATATTTTATGTCAAAGGACTGCGAAAAAGCTTATGGACAAGTATTCAATATTGGCGGTGGTATAGATAACAGTTTGTCGTTGCTAGAACTTTTCCGTATATTGGAAAATAAATTAGATATCAGAATGGATTATAAAGAAATTCCATGGCGGGAAAGTGATCAAAAAGTGTTTGTAGCTGATAATAGCAAAATAACAAGAATAACTGGATGGAAACCGAAAATTTCATATGATGAAGGCATTACAAAAATTCTTGCATGGTTGAAAAATGAATAATAATCCGTTAGTAAGTATTCTTATTCCCGTATATAAACGAGAGCAGATTGTTCGAAGAGCAATAGAATCTGCATTGAATCAGTCATATAGGAATATTGAAATCATTTGTGTTGATAACGATAGTCCTGACGATACATTTAAAACTCTGCAAGAATATCATATTCGTGATTCAAGAGTAAAAGTATATAAACAAGCGACAAATGTTGGTCCTGTTAGAAATTGGGTTACCTGTTTGGAAAAATCTTCTGGCGAGTATATAAAATTTCTTTGGTCAGATGATGAAATTGCAGAAGAATGTATAGAACTGTTATTGGAACCTTTCCTTTCAAATTCTGAAATAGGATTTTCTTTTTCAAAAGTGAATATTATTTATAACGGTAAAAAAATAATTGATGAATATAGAATTGGAAAATCAGGGCTATATAATACTTCATATTTTATGGAGATTTCTGCAAATTTAGTTCCTGGTAAAAGTGCTCCTGTAAGTCCTGGTTGTGCACTTTTTAAAAAAGAAATTATTGTAAAGTATTTACATGCAAATTATGAGAACGATATGGGGTTGGATTTTTCAAAATATGGGGCTGGAAACGATTCTATGCTGTTTTATGGAGCTTGCAAAGATTATACAAAGTTTTATTTTATAGATAAAACCTTATCAGTCTTTTATGGGGGAGAAGATTCTTTTTCGGTATCAAACAATTTAATTCGATATTATCAATATATTTTAAATATGTTCAGTAAAAATTGTTTTGAAAAAGTCCATCTTAAAAAATTCTTCTATAAATATTGGACTGTTCAAAATTTATTTTATAAAAATTATTATATTAAAATAAAGCAAATAAAATATTTGTATTTTATTTGCTTTATTTTAAATAAGATACGATATAGATTTTTTTATTGCTGAATAATCGATTGTAGTGTTTTTTAGTTTTTAATAATTTTATTGATAAAATTCAATCAAAAAAAACAACTCATAAAATATTTAAGGATTTTCGCATATGCAAAGTGGCGGACTAAGAACGAAAGGAATGACAAAATCTGGAACTCCAAGGCATCCGCTTATCACAGTTGTTACAGTTGTCTACAATGGCGAAAAAACACTTGAGCAGACAATCGTAAGTGTGGTAAATCAGACCTATGACAACATTGAGTACATCATTGTGGACGGCGCGAGCACTGACGGTACATTGGACATTATTAAGAAATATGAAGATAAAATAGACTTGTGGCAGAGTGAGCCGGACGGCGGGATTTACGATGCCATGAACAAGGGAATTGAGCTGGCAAATGGAGATTTTTGTTTGTTTCTGGGGAGTGATGATATTCTGTTTGACGCTTATGTAATGGAAAATGCTTCAAGAAAATTATGTGATTTTAATCAAGTTTATTATGGAGATGTGTTTTTAAGTTCGCATAGGGGAATTTATGACTATAAATTTTCAAAAATAAAATTATGTTGTCATAATATTTGTCATCAGTCAATTTTTTATCCAAATACAATCTATAAAAAATTAGAATTTAATGGGAGATATAAAATTTATGCAGATTGGGAATACAATATCAAAGCTTGGAAAATGACTCCATTTGTGTATATTCCTCTTATGATTACTATATTCTGTGAAAGTGGTCGTAGCACGATAGGTGATAAACCTTTCTTAAAAGATAAAAACAAAATAATAAGGAAGAATTTTGGTTTTTTTTGTCTGTTTAATTATGTCCTTATGTCTCCATTTCAAAAGATGTTCTATCGTTTGAAACATTTTTTTGATTCATATAGATATAGATAGTTCGGAAATACATATGAGATTAAATCAATTTGTATCTTTGTTTTTTCAAAATTTTCTCTTATATTTTGTTATCTTTTTTATTGTCACAGCTATATATGTCATATTCTTAAAACGATATATATTTCATATCTTAGATCCTTTTTTCTATCTAAATCTAGTTTCTTCATCTTTTGCAACAACAACTGTGCTGTTTCTTATTTTTTTTAATAAGGTAAATACAACATATGCAATAAATTATATTTCTACACTTTTAGTTTTTTGGTTTACATTTATATGTTTTGCAAAAAAAATTCCGAAAAAATATTTGCTTGAAAAATCTACAAAAAGCTGGTGCCTTAATGATAATTTTTTTCTGCCGGGAAATTTTTTTGTCATATTTTTCTTATTTAGTTTACTTAATATATCTTGCCAATTGTTTATTTATTTAAAATGTGGGATTCCTTTATTTATGAATTCTAGATTGGAAGTGAGCATAAATGGGGGAAGTGTGATAGGTTTGCTATCTCGACTTCAAGTGCTTTTTGCAACAGTTTCAAATTTTATGGTTTTCTATATTGTCTTTTTTTGTAGCGGACAAAAACGTTTTTGTGGCAAAATTTATTTGGGGATTTCTTTTCTTTTTTCTTTTCTATCTGGCTCTAAGGGTAGTTTTTTATCATATATATTTCTGTTTTCTTCTTTTGTGTATTTTACTCAATGCTATAACAAAAGAGGAAGAGAGTTCCTTACAAATAAAAAAATATATTTTTTAATAGTGCCCATATTATTAATTACATTTTGTATTATTGGCATACAGGGAAAATTAGGTTTTTTTTCAGTTTTGCAACATCTGTTTTTAAGGTTTGCAGCTTATGGGGACGGATATATATATTCCTATCCAAATGGAGTGATAGAACATATTACTAAGCAAAATGTTGGGGAAGTGCTATTTGGAGATTTTTTGCATACGTTTAGATTAACAAACTCTGAGCGTAAAATAGGTTTTGGTTTTGAATTATCTGATTTGGTTTATGATGTGCAGGGGTCTACTACAGGACCTAATCCAAGGTTTAATCTTGTTGGCTATGCGTATTTTGGATTTTTCGGAAGTATTGTAGTTTCTTTTCTATGTGGCTTATTATTGGCTATATTTAGAAATCTTTTCATCAAATCCGTTCATTTTGGTTCAATTTGTCAAGTTTTTGTTTATTTCATTTATTCTATTGGTTCTTCAATAGAAACTGATTTGCCGGCAGTTATTGCAAGTTGTACAACGAACTTATTTTTGCAAATTCCTATTATTTTTTTCATTATTTTTATTGTTGAAAACGCACGACCGAAACAATGTAAAATTGATTTTGTTTGATAATGGAAATAATATGACTTTTATTGTTTTAATAGTTTTTTATAATCAATCTGTAGAAAAATGCAAATGCCTTTTTTCGATTGATTCAACTGTGCCTGTTTTTATTGCTGACAATTCGACAGATGAAAATATTCTTAAAGAAAATAAAGATTTTTGCTTAAAACATAAAATCAAGTATATTTCTATGCATGGTAACAAAGGTCTTTCTTTTGCGTATAACAAAGCGATTTCTGAAATTTCAACGAGTAAAGATTCTTGGATTATCCTTTGTGACCAAGACACGGAAATTTCTTCAGGCTTTATAAATCAATATAGAAAGGCAATTTCTGATAATCCCGACAAGCAGGTTTTTTGCCCACTTGTAAAAGATTCTAAAGGTATAATGTCACCATCCAGAATTAAAGGTAAAAAATACAAGCATTCGAAGTGGACTGATTTTAACACAGATATAGAAAAGTATTCGTTCATAAACTCCTGTATGTGTGTAAATGCGGCTATTTTCCAAGACATACAATATGATGAGGGACTTTTTCTTGATTTCGTTGACCATGACTTTGTAAATACAGTGCGAAGTAAATATGCGAAAAATGTTTTTTTTGTAATCAATGATTTTCAAGTCTATCAAAATTTTTCTGGTGTCACAAAAAATTCTATAAAATTTGATTTTGCAAGATTCAAGATATATGTGGCAGATGCTTATCGGTATTACGAAAAATGGTATCGCTCAAGAAGCACGGCATTTTTCATTTTGCTTGTAAGAGCGATGAAACTGTCTTTCGTTCATAAAAGAATGCGGTTTTTAAAACTGCTATTAAAACTCGATAAGTAATTCAAATCGTAAATAAAACGCTGGCAATTTGAATGCATGGAGGCAAACAGGTGGCAAGCGTGGATAATCAGCAAAATGTTTGTTCTCCGTAGGCATAGATGTCTTAAAAAATTCTAGTTTTCAATAGCAAGGAATTAACTAAATGATTTCTGTCTGCATGGCGACCTATAACGGTGCGCGCTTCATACGGGAGCAGATTGACTCTATTCTCCCGCAACTCGGCACGGAAGACGAGCTGATTATCTCTGACGATGGAAGCATGGACGGTACACTCGGTATTATTGAGGCATATGCTGATTCTCGCATTGTCGTGTTGAAAGGAAGTTGTTTCCGTTCTCCAATTTATAATTTGGAGAATGCGTTAAAGAAAGTCCGCGGCGATTATATTTTTCTTTCCGATCAGGATGATGTGTGGCTCAATAACAAGGTTTCTGTCTGCTTGGAAGCTATGAATGGATATGACCTTGTTGTCCATGATGCGGATATTGTTGATGCTGACGGAAATAGGCTTTTTGATTCTTTCTATGCGATTAATCACACAAGAAAAGGGAAATTTTATAACTTGCTGAAGAATGGGTATTTGGGATGTTGTATGTGTCTTTCAAAAAGACTGTTGGATGCTATTCTGCCTTTTCCCGCAGGGCTTCCGATGCATGATATCTACATAGGAAATTATGCTGCGTTCAATGGATACAAGGTGCGATTCATAGCGGACAGGCTGATTCATTATCGGCGACATGGGAACAATGCAAGCATAACCTCAGAACGCAGCCACAGAAGCATGGCTTCAAGGTTATTAGACAGAATCATGATTTTAAAGAACATATAGGATTTACAGAATGAAAATCACAATCATCACCGTCTGCTATAACAGCGGAAATACCATCGCCCGTACCATTGAGTCAGTCTTGGCTCAGGATTATGACGACATCGAGTACTTGATTGTTGACGGCGTGTCTTCGGACAATACGGTCGCCATCGCGGATTCCTATCGCGCCCGTTTTTCGGAAAAAGGCATTTCGTATGTTGTAAAGTCCGAGCCGGATGAAGGAATCTATGATGCCATGAACAAGGGTGTGGTCGCTGCAAGTGGGGACATCATCGGCATCTTGAATTCTGATGATTGTTATGCATGGCATGACATATTGTCTACCGTTGCGCAGGCATTTGAAGAAAACAGGACTGATACGCTGTACGGAAACCTTCTGTATGTAAAGGACGAAAAGCCGTACCGCTATTGGCGGAGCGGAAAATTCCGCACATTCAAATACGGCTGGATGCCGCCGCATCCGGCTTTTTTTGCGACAAAAGAAGCGTATGCAAAATATGGCTTGTACAGAACAGACTGTGGCGTGAATGCCGACTATGAGCTTATGTTGCGTTTCCTTGAAAAAAGCAAAGCGACGACTTGTTGGATTGACAAAGTTTTTGTGAACATGTCAGCAGGCGGTATAAGCAATGATGGCATTAACTCTCGAATTGTCGCATTCCATAATGATGCTCTCGCATGGGAGAAAAACGGGCTTAGGCCTTGCAAATTGAGTATTTTCTTAAAAAAACTACGGAAGATTCCGCAATTTATGGGAGCAAGAATGTTCCTCAAAGAATCAACTTTGATATACATCATATGCCCGTAAGATATATACTTTACGAATCGCAAGGTATATACTTTAACGTCATATCATATATATCAAATTCAATAAAGAAAGGGTGGCGCTCGCAGGAGCCGCCCCTTTGTTTTCGGCGGTCTTTGCTTCGACCTGCTCGCGAAAATCCTCCGCAGAAAGTTCGCGATAAGCTCAATCCGCGTGAGGAAGTTCTGCCAGGACACGTACTTAGTGGGGACGAACATCAAGAGGACGGACTTCGTTCCGCCCGTCAGCCTGGAGGAAGGCTTGAGGCGCACGATTGACTACGAGTTCGTGAGCAAGACGCAGGGGCATGTCTTCCACTGCGAGTAGCACGAGCGGTCTTTGCGCGATTTATCCTTTGGATATTTTCGCACGGAAACCGCCGACCTCGCATTGCTTTTCATTCTCGTGCCTGGCAGGGGAATCCGTCATAGATTGTCGTAAACGCCAAAGCGTTTGCTCTGCAAGGTAATTTATTTTACGTACCACTTGCGTGTCAAGCCCGACAACAACGCGGTGCTTCGGCTACTGCGCCTTATTTTCCTTTTGCAATCTCCGTAATGGATGTCACCAAGCCCGCCATGTTCTGTATGTCCGAAGGCACGATGATTTTCGTGGCCTTTCCGTCGGCGGCTTTTTCCATGGTCTCAAGGCTGCGGAGTTTGAGCACCGTCGCGTCGATGCCGACTTCCTTTATCATGCGGAGGCCTTCCGCCGTCGCCTTTTGAACATCAAGTATCGCCTGCGCCTCGCCTTCCGCCTTGCGGATTTGGGCTTCCTTTTCCGCTTCCGCGCGGAGGATTGTCGATTGCTTTTCCGCTTCCGCCGCGAGAATCGCCGACTGCTTCTTTCCTTCCGCCACGAGGATTTCGGACTGCTTCTGTCCCTCCGCGATGAGAATCTTCTCGCGGCGTTCGCGCTCCGCCCGCATCTGCTTTTCCATCGCCTCGCGTATCGCTTCCGGCGGCATGATGTTCTTCACTTCGACGCGGTTCACCTTTATTCCCCACGGGTCTGTCGCCTCGTCAAGTATGGAACGCATCTTCGTGTTTATCACGTCGCGGCTGGTGAGCGTGCCGTCCAAGTCCAATTCTCCGATTATGTTGCGGAGGGTCGTCGCGCTCAAATTTCCGATGGCGGAAATCGGATCTTCCACCCCGTAAGTGAACAATTTCGGGTCGGTGATTTGCATGTAGACTACCGTGTCTATCTGCATCGTCACGTTGTCCTTCGTGATGACAGGCTGAGGCGGAAAGTCCAATACCTTTTCCTTGAGCGCGACCTTGCTCGCCACACTGTCGATGAAAGGCACTTTCACATGCAGTCCCGCCTGCCAAGTGGCGGCATAAGTCCCGAGCCTTTCTATGATGAAAGCGTAGGACTGCGGAACAATGCGAATGTTCCTGATGATGATTATCAGGATGATGAAAATCAAAGCCGCTACCAAAGTATAAAAAAACATAAATTTCTCCTCTATCAAAAAGCCAAGAAAAAAGTTTCAACTTTCGATTGGCTTTTTGCGTGTCATGGTTATCTATTCTTTTTTCTGCGCGACAATCAATGTCACGCCTTCTATGCCCTCTATTATACAGGAATCTCCTGACTTTAGCAAGATGTCGGGATTTTTTATGGACGCGCTCCACACTTTGCCGTCCACCTTTACCGCTCCCTTTTGCATCGCGCCTATGTCTTCCGTGACAATCGCCGCCTTGCCGATGAGCGCGTCGCTGTTGGTCGGCGTCTTTTTCACTTTCAGGAATTTCGCGAAAAAAGGTCTTGCGAGCGCGAACATCGCCAGCGACAAAAGCGCGAATATCAGGATTTGCGCGACATTTGATATCGGCAGCATGGAGAGGAACACCATTATCAACGCGGCGAGACCAAACCAGATGGAAGTCAATGCCGCCGTCAGTCCTTCTATTATGAAGCATAGCAGCATCACTCCAAGCCAAATCCACGGAACGGAATTGAAAAACACGAAGTTTCCTCCTTGTGCAAAAAGCGGATGCGTCTCTGTGCCACACGAACGCGCAATGTAAAGCCAATCGATTTATTGCAATGCTATAAACAGTATAGCAGGAATCGCGTTTTTTTGCAATGTTTTTATTTGACTTTTTGTCAAAAAAATATTTTGCCGCAAATGCGCCGCGCGGCTGTTTCGTGCAAAAAAAAAGTTTTTCGAAAAAAAAAGGCATCCCGACGCTCTGCCGCGTGGCTCTGATTGTCCTTTTCGCGACTCGTTTCGCATTCCGCGCGCAAATCACGAATTAAATGCGAAATATTTTATTGCATTTTTTATCGGTTTGTGATATACTATTTTCATATTTTTTATCGAGGTGTTTTATGTCTTATGCCGTAAGCGCGTTTTTGGGAAGCCATGGATTCGTCGAGCACATTGACGTCGCGTCCGTCGCCGATTCGATTCTTTTTGACATGGACGAGGGACTGCACGGGCGCAAGTCCGATCAGGATATGATTCGCACTTGGACCGCCAAGCCCGAAAAGAGCTGCGTGAACAAAAGCGTCATCGTCATTGACGCGGGCGGAACGAATTTCCGCTCGTGCCTCGTGACGTTCGACGGCGAGGGAAAGGGCGAAATCAGTTTCATGGAAAAGACGCGGATGCCTGGCGTGGAAAAGGAACTCGGGCGCAAGGAATTTTTCGACCAAATCGCGTTGAATTTGGAGCATCTCAAGGACAAGGCGGACTGCATCGGATTTTGCTTTTCGTATCCGATGGAAATCACCGAGGACGGCGACGGAATTTTGCTGGGCTTTTCAAAGGAAGTGAAGGCTCCCGAAGTGGTCGGAAGCCATGTGGGAAAATGCCTTTCCGACGCGCTCGTGGAGCACGGCTGGAAGCGTCCGAAGCGGATCGCGCTTTTGAACGACACCGAGGCGGCGCTTTTGGCGGGCGTCTCTTCTTCCGCCGGCGGAAAAAAATATTCAAGTTATATCGGCTTCATCTTGGGAACGGGAATGAACGCCGCGTACATTCAGGGCGTTTCGAACGAACTTGGCATCGAAAGGCCCGAAATAATCGTCTGCGAAGTGGGAAAATTCTGCAAGATTCCGCGAAGCTCGTTCGACATCGAATTCGACAAGACGAGCACGAAGCCCGGAACGTTCCTTATGGAAAAATCCTCGTCGGGCGCATATTTGGGGCCGATTTCGTTTTACGCTTTGCGGGCGGCGGCGCAGGAAGGGCTTTTCGGCAAAAAGTTGGCGGAAAAAATCCTCGGCATGGAAAATCTCACGTTGATTGAGCTTGACACGTTCTTGCACACGCCGTACAACACGACTTCCACTTTGGGCGCGATGCTCGCGGAAAACGGCACGGCGCAAGACTATGTGCGCGTCTTTGAAATCTTGGACGCGATTGTGGAACGCTCGGCGCGGCTTGCGGCGGCGATTCTCGTGGCGAACGTCGTGAAAAGCGGCGAGGGCAAAGACCCAACGAAGCCGGTCTGCATTGTGTGCAACGGAACGACTTATTACAAGACTCACAAAATCGCTTCCCGCGTGCAAGGCTATCTCGAGGAAATCCTCACGAAGCAGCGCGGGCTTTTTTGGGAGACGGTCTGCGTGGAAAACGACATAACCATGGGCGCGGCAATCGGCGGTTTGATATAGTGAATAATTGATAATTAACAGTGAATAGTTTTTTTGTTTCTTCCGATACTGAATTTGTGATGAATTTTGTCGCGGAAATAGTAATTATTCATTGTTAATTATTAACTGAACGTTGGGGTGGAAATTGGCAAAAAGCAGCTCTTTGGGAAAAACCATTGTTCTTCTCTTTCTCCTGATAATTCTCGTTTTGGGCGGACTTTTGTGGTTTGACTTTTTGGGAGTCATCCGCGTGAAAAGTCTTTTTGCGCCCGTCTACAGGCTTTTCGGACTTTCGCCGCAGACTTCCGTTACTTCCACTTCCTCGAAGCCGCTTTCGGCGGACTTGGACTTGGATCGCCTCGCGAAGCAGCGCGAAGCCCTGGACATTTACCGCGAGGAACTTGAAAAGCGCGAGGGCGATTCGAGCCTTGCCGAGGATCAAAACCGGAGGCTCGCCGAAGAAATCGCAGAGCGCGAAAAAAATCTCGAAGAACGCGAAAAAACATTCAACAATCTCGTAAAAATGTACGATGATAGAAATGTAAACATCGAACAAATCGCGGCGAACCTCGAAGGAATGCCGCCGCGCGCCGCGGTCGACATCCTCGTGGCGATGGACGACCAAATCGTCATCGACGTGCTTCGAAAAGTGACCGAACGCGCGGAAGCCGCGGGCACTGCCTCTATGGTGGCGTATTGGCTTTCGCTGATGCCCGCAGAACGGGCGGCGACCGTCCAGCGCAAGATGACGAGCAAGCCTACCGCGATTGAATGAAGCCTTCCGTGAAACATGTTTTGCGGGTTGGCAAGACGGTGTTTTACGGAGGTTTTCATTGATGAACTCTGTCAATCTGAATTCAATTCAAGACTTTTCGCAGGCATTTGAGCAAAAGGTCGAGCAGAATTTCGGCGCGAATGAAAATTCGTCGAAAGACTTCTTTTCGATGCTGAGCGAAAACTTGAGCAAAATCGGCGAAAGCGATTCTTACGAAAGCGCGGAAAAAGATTCCGCTCCGATTCAGCGCGAAAATAGTGTCGAGGAAAAGTCCTCTTCGCAAAAGGAAAGCCTTGAAAAGGCGGTTTCTTCCGAAGAAAAATCGCTTGCCGCGAACGAAAGGGAAGTCGCGCCCGACGAGAATGGCGGCGTAAAGAAAGTCGTCTCGAAAAGCGAAGGCGAAGAAAAAAAATCGCGCGGAAAAAATCAAAAGGCGGACGAAGTTTTGCGGGGCGCGGTTTTCGCGGACGCGCAAGGCGCGGAAAAAGCTTCGGCGAAAAAATCGGAAAAACGTGAAGGCAAGGTCGCGCGCGCGTCCGACGCAAAAAAGTCCGCGGATGCTTCCACTTTCGCCGCGCAAAATGTCCCGAAAATTTCTGTCGAAAAAGATTCTGATTTTGAAAATCTGCGCGTGGGGCTTGCGAAAAAAAATTTCCTTTATGAAGCCGCTTCTTCCGCGCGTGAAAACGATTTGCCTGACGAAAGAGCCGATGTCGAAATTATTTCCGCATTGCAGTTTTCCGCTTCGCAAATTCAAAATTTTGAAAATCAAAATTCTTCAAACGCGAATTTAAAAGGTGCGGACGACTTTTCTTCCAAGAACGCGAATTTGGCAAAGGCGAAAAAAGAAACGAAAATCGGCGTGATCGAAGTGAAGGATTTCCGCACGAATGTGGAAGGCGCGCCGGGCGAGGCGAAGGATTTCAAAAAGGATTTCGTCCGCGCCGCGCAAAGCGATTCGCAGGGCGGTGGAATCGAACTGACGATGGACTTGAACGCGCAGGGCGAAAAGAACATCCTTTCGCTCGACTCACAGAGCGCGTCAGCAGACGGCTCGAATTTCCAGGCGATGCTCAAAAACCAAATCACGCAGAACGCCGGCGAGTTCGTCCGCGCGGGAAACATCGTCCTCCGCGACAACGATTCGGGCACAATCAATTTGGTCTTGCATCCAGAGTCTTTGGGCAACGTGAAAATCGGCCTTGAGCTTTCGGGAAAAATGGTCACGGGACACATCGTCGTGGCGAGCCGCGAGGCGTTCAACGCGTTCGGCGACGGCGCGGACGTTCTCCGCAACGCTTTCATTCAGGGCGGATTCGAAGACGCGAAATTCGACGTGAGTTTTGCCGGAGGCGAAATGCAGTTCGCGCAGCAAAATCACGGCGGACAGGACGACGATTCTGCAAGGCATCAGGGCAGAAAAATTTATGGCGAATTTGTCGAAGAAAACAGTTCAGTTGCCTTTGAAAATGCCGATAAAAATAGAGGCAATGTTTTGGCTTCGAACTATTCGATTGATGTAGTTGCTTAAAGGGGTGAAGATGGAATTCAACGCTACAATGAGTCCTGCCGAAAAACTTCAGGTGAACGCCGAAGTGGACAGGTTCAACAAAGTGCAGAACGCGAACGGACGCGCGCCGAGTCAGGAATTGGGCAAGGATGATTTTCTCAAGCTTTTGATGACGCAGATGACGCATCAAGATCCTATGTCGCCGATGGACAACAGTCAGTTCATCGCGCAGATGGCGCAGTTCACCAGCCTTGAGCAGATGTACAACATGAGCAACGGCTTTACGAAGATGGCGCAACTGATGGGCACAAGCGAGGCGGCGGGCACGGTCGGAAAAGTCGTGGAGCTTGACATGGGCGACGGACAGACCGTAACTGGAGTCGTGGACGGATTCACGCGCGGCGAAAAGCCGCAAGTTCAGGTGAACGGAAATTTCTACGACATGAATTATGTAAAAGCAGTCTATGCTAATTGATGAAGCGAGGGTAGCGATATGATGAGATCACTGTGGTCCGGCGTTTCCGGAATGCAAAATCACCAGACGAAAATGGACGTTGTGGGAAACAACATCGCCAACGTGAACACGAACGGCTTCAAAAAAGGCCGCGCGGATTTTCAGGATATGATAAGCCAGCAGCTTTCGGGCGCGGCGGCTCCGACTACTGAAGTGGGCGGCGTGAACCCGAAGGAAGTGGGACTTGGCGTGCAGACTGCGGCGATTCACACGATTTTCACGCAGGGCAACTTGCAGTCTACGGGAGTTTCCACCGACGTGGCGATTCAGGGAAATGGATTCTTTGTCTTGCAGAACGGCGAAAAAACATATTTCACGCGAAACGGCGCGTTCAGTTTGGACAAGGACGGTACGCTGGTAAACCCGGCGAACGGCTACCGCGTGCAGGGTTGGATGGCGCGCGAATTGAACGGCGAGATGATTGTGCAGACCGCGGCGAGTCCTTCCGACTTGACGATTCCCGTCGGCTCGAAAGACCCTGCGAAGGCGACGCTCAACGTGAACTATGCCTGCAACTTGAACAAGAACACGCCCGAAATCCCGGCGGAAGGCGCGACCCCCGCCGACATCGCGAGGGGCACTTGGGCGACCGAGCAGAAAATCTACGACAGTTTCGGAAACGAGCACATTTTGAGCATCGCGTTCACGCGCGTCGTGGGCGATCCGAACAGCTGGCGGGCGACGGTTCAGATTGACCCTGAAAACGCCGAGTTCACGCAGACGCGCGTCGGGCTTCAGACCACTGACGGGCAGACGAACGAGTTCATCGTCAATTTCGACAACATGGGAACGCTCCGCTCGGTCACGGACAGCGCGGCGGTCGGTTCGAACGAAAACGGCGAAATCATATTGCAGGCGTCTTTCGCAGTGCCCGACGCGAATCCCGACGAGGACGGAAATCCGTATCGTCAGACGTTCAACATCAACTTGGGCGAAATCGGCTCGATGAGGAACACGGTAACGCAGAGCGCGTCGCAGAGTTCTACGAAGGCGTTCTCGCAGGACGGCTACACGCTCGGCTATTTGGACAATTTCAAGATTGATTCGAGCGGAATCATCACGGGTGTGTATTCGAACGGCACGAACCGAACAATCGGAAAAATCGCGCTCGCTTCGTTCACGAACCAGGGCGGCTTGGAAAAAGCCGGCGACAACACTTATGTGGAGTCGAACAACTCAGGTCAGGCGAACATCGGCGAAAGCGGAATCGCGGGCAAGGGAAGCCTTCTCGCAGGCGCGCTCGAAATGTCGAATGTCGACCTCACCGACCAGTTCAGCGAGATGATTGTGACGCAGCGCGGCTTCCAGTCGAACGCGGCGACAATCCGCACGGCGGACACTTTGCTTGAGACTGTTATTTCGCTCAAGCGATAGTGCGGGAACAGTGAATTGAGAATGGAATGAGACAAAAAGCCGCGCGTTTCGCGCGGCTTTTTGTGTGATTGAGGCGGTCATCGCAAACATAACACGAATCGTCATTGCGAGCCGAAGGCGAAGCGATCCACAATTTTCGGGGAAAAAGAATTCGGGTTTTTTCGGCAAATGTGCTCGAGTTTTCGTGGTTTTCTGCGCGAAGCGTAAGGGCTTGCACCGACAAATGCAGCCTCGCGAGCAAACGAAAACTCGCATCCTTGTAATTATTCACTTTTATTCATCTTGTACCAGTCAATCTTGCGCGTGAGGCACATGAGCGCGGCGACTACCGCGAATATGCCGATGCTGCCTATCAAAAGCGCGTAGTCTTCCGCCTGCAGCGTTCCGAAAAGGAAAATGTAGCATACGAAGTTCACCGCCGCGAACGAAACGCCGTAAATGAATTTGTGGAAAATCGCCGCGCCGTAAAAGAGCATCAGTGCGGAGACCGCCACGCTCGCAATCCAGTATGTCGCGTTGAACGGAATGTGCTCTGAAATCGAAAGCAAAAGCAGATAGAACACGACGTTTGCAAATCCGATGAGCGCGTATTGAATCGGGTGGATTTTCTTTTTGGAAAAAAATTCGAACGCCAAAAGCGCGATGAACGGAACGAGCAAAAATAAAATCGAATATTTCGCGCTGCGCGTCGTCTTTTGGTAGTTGTCCACACTTTGGTAGAACGAAACTTTTACGCTTTCAGTCAAGCCGTATGACTTTATTTGTGTCGATGTCGATTCAGACCATCGCTTCGGGAAATTCGTGGAAAGACCGGGAATGTTCCATTCCGCGCTGAAGCCATCCGCTCCGATTTCTCGCTCTATGGGAAGCCATCCGCCAGTAAATCCTGGCGTAGTCCAATTTGAGCGCACGGTGAATTTGTTTTCGGCGGCATGAGGGGTGAGCGAAAGCGTTTTTCCACCCTGGATTTTTGCAAGCATTTCAAATTCAAATCCGTCTTTCGCTTTCGCTCCTAACTCGTAGTAAATCGTGTTTGAAAAAGGGCTTTCCAAATTCGGCTCGGAAAGCGACTGCTTCAAAACCTCGCCGCCCGCCTTTATTTCCGGAAGGCTTCTCATGATTTTTTTGTTCGAGATTCCCACGAGCAAAAGCGCGTCCTCAAATCTCACACGCTCTCCCGACTCGCGGTTTTTTATGACAGACGATTCTTCGACGGACGAAAACGTGCCGCTCGCGCTTATGTCGCAGTTGAAGACCGGCACTTCAAAAATTCCGCGCCGGAGCATTTCAGGCTCGACATCAGTCTGCGCGATGAACGTTTCGGGCGTGACGAAAAGCCAATTGTGCAAGACTTCCCTGCCGCTTTCCTTTCCGTTTTCAAAGTAAACAAGGAATTCATCGTAGGGAATCGCGAGGACTATGCCCTGGAGCGCAGGCTCGCCGCCTTTCGGCTCAAGAATCGAGCGTTCCGCTTCGTCGTGGTAATACGAGCGGTCTCTGATGACGCTCCTGATGAACGCCATCGGAATCTGCAAAATCAAAACCAAGGCAAAAACCACGATGCACTTGAATCCGAACGACGAAAAGAAATCGCCGTTCTTTTTGACGATGATTTCCTTTTTCTCTTCTTCCATAATTTTCTCCGTATCAAATTTTAGTTCAAACTTGAACAGTCTACCACAATTTTAAGAAGATTGCAACGCGCGAAACCACTTGAAAGTCAAGGGGGATTTTTTTTCGATGCGAAGCGCGCGATTTCTTTGACAAAATGACGAAACTGTTGTAGAATGTCATTATGGACGGACTTGAACTTCTCGACAAATCTATCCGGCGCGTTCCGGATTTTCCGAAAGAGGGAATCCTCTTCTACGACATCACCAGCATACTCGTGAATCCCGAGGCGTACCGCTTTTGCATTGACAGGATGGCGGAAATCTACGAGGGCAAGAAAATCGACGCGGTGGCGGGAATTGAGTCGCGCGGCTTTTTGTTCGCGTCTCCCTTCGCACAAAGGCTCGGAATTCCGCTGATTCTCATCCGCAAAAAGGGAAAGCTTCCCGGCGACACTTATTCTTGCTCCTACGCGCTTGAATATGGGACGGCCCAAATCGAGGTGCACAAGGCGGACATTCAGGGCGGGAAAAACTACCTTGTCGTGGACGACCTCATCGCTACGGGCGGCACTTTGCGCGCGGCTAAAGACATCATCGAGCAAGGCGGCGGAGTCGTCACGGACTTTTTCGGCGTAATCGGGCTTCCCGACTTGAACTATGAAAAAGCCCTCGCGGGCGACCATGTTACGACGCTGATAAACTATCACGGCGCGTGATTCCATTTTTCGAAAAGTTGTGGTATAATGAAAATATGAACGAAGTCTTTGATTTGATGGAAAAGAGCAAGATAATTCCCGTGACGACGATTGCAGACGCGGAGTGCGCCGCGCCGCTCGCCCGCGCCTTGTTCGACGGCGGAATAAAAATAATCGAAATCACTTACAGGACGGCCGCCGCCTCAAAAGCGATTTCCCATGTCAGCGCGGAATGCCCTGAAATCCTTGCGGGCGCGGGCACGGTGACGGAAGTTTCGCAGGCAAAGGAAGCCATCGCTTGCGGCGCGAAATTCATCGTAAGCCCTGGAACGAACATGGAAATAGTGGACTATTGCAACGAACGCGGCATCGCGGTCATTCCGGGCGTCGCCACTCCCACGGAAATCGCCCGCGCCATTTTGGAAGGATGCGAAGTGTTGAAATTCTTTCCCGCCGAACTTTTCGGCGGACCTGCGTTCTTGGACGCGATTGCAGGTCCGTTCTCGCAAGCCAAGTTCATTCCGACCGGCGGAATCAGCGCAGAAAACGCGCCGCTTTACCTGAAGAAGCCGAACGTGCTCGCCGTGGGCGGAAGTTGGCTCGTGAAAAAAGAATTCATCGACGCGCACGACTGGAACGCAATCACAAACGAAGCGAAAAAGGCTTCTGCCATAGCGCGCGGATAAAACTTCCTCTGAAAATATTGTCTCGACTTTTGGCAAAGGCACAGAATGCCATAATTTCATTGTTTCGCCGCTTGGCGGGGCAGTGAAATTCATAAAATCAATTCGCCTCACTGCTTGTCGAGATGGTGTTTTTATTGATTTCACACACTTCATGCTTGGGCGAAAGTAAAAACCTGCTTGATTTACATACATCGCCATTTCGCGAAATTATGAAATTATTGAATTTGCTCATAATGCCTCCTGTCGAGACAGGTAAATTTTAGAATATAATGGTTTCGCGCATTGTAAGAGATATGTTATTTTAAAAATAATGCGTTTCACCATCTGTCGAAAATGTATTTTTATCAAAATAAAGTGTTCCGCCACTTGACGAAAGTATGTTTTCTATAAAATTATGGCATTCACCATTTGTGCAAATAGCGAATTCTCTGAATTTTTGCGTCCCGCACATTGTAATAGTCGCCATTTCAAAGAATTTTGAGTCTTCGCCGTTTGTCATGAGTATGAATTTTCTTGATTTGCATATGCCGCCGCCCGGACAAACTGTGAAATTGCCTGTTTTTCTCATATTGACGCTCGGCGGGACGGCAAGCAACCGCCGATTTTGAAGCCCTCTTTATCGTTTCCTTGCTTCAAGCGCGTCTTCTATTTCGTCGTCCAGCTGCCAGAAAAAGTCGATGCCCGTGCGCTCTTCGATTTCGTCCACCGTCGTCCGAAAATTCCATATTTCTTCTTTGCTCGCTTCGTTCGGGACGATGAACGCGAACATTTTGAACGTGCCGCTTTTCATAACCAGAATTGCCTTGTAGAAAAATTCAGGGACTGCCACGCGGTTTACGCCGATTGTCTCGTAGGAATCCTTTTCGAGCAGCGGCCCTGTGACAACGAAAATCTTTTCGCTTTCCGAGGCAAGCGTCCTGACGTATTGTTCGAGGCGGAGCCAGATTCCGGCATTGAACGCGTGGAGTTGCGGCGAGATGTTGCTCATCAAAAACGATTCGCTCATAGCGATTTCGCTGTAAGCCATGTCCGCCGCCGGCGCGAGATGGCCGCGATCATAGCCGCTGTGCTTGTAGTCTTGTAGCTGCGCCGAATAAGTCTTCACATCGGCATCTTCGCGGAAGTTGTTTTTGCGCGCGGCGTTCTTTTGTAGCTTTTCCGCGTCGAGCGTGTACGCCACCCATTCCGCCTGCTCGAATTTCTCGCGGTAGCAAAGCGTGTAGCCTTCGTGCCGAACGATTTGATGCGTGTCTTTCTTGTCGGAATTCTTTTTCTCCGATGCTTTGCAAAGCGGGATTTCCAATTGGAGCGAATCCGCGTCGCGAAGCATTTCGTCATAAAAATTATCGTTTTGGCTTGAAGACGAAACGCACGAAAACGTGAGAATCAAAGCGAGCGCGAAAAATGTAATGACCGAAAAAAATCTTTTCACGAATTCATTGTATCACATATTGCGGATTTTTTGAAGAAGTTGTATAATCAAAAACAGTTTTTCGCAATCGCGAATTTTTCTTTTTGAGGATTTTTATGAAAAGACTTTCGATTCCGCGGCACTACAAGCCGCTTCTTGACGAAACGCAGACCGAGCACGGCATTGTGCTTTTGAAGAATTTCTTTCAAAGCGCGCTTTCCACCGAATTGAATTTGACGAGAGTGACCGCTCCGCTTTTCGTGCGAAGCGGAACCGGCGTGAACGACGACTTGAACGGCACGGAGCGGCCCGTGCGTTTTCCCGTGAAATCGCTCGGCGAGCAGAATCTGGAAATAGTGCAGTCGCTCGCGAAATGGAAGCGACTCAAGGTTACGGAAATGGGCTTGCCTCGCGGATTCGGAATCTACACGGACATGAACGCGATTCGCCCCGACGAGGATTTGGACGCGGTGCATTCGCTCTATGTAGACCAATGGGATTGGGAAATGGCGATTGACGATTTGGACAGGACGGTTTTCTTTTTGCACGAAATCGTAAAGAAAGTATATCGCTGCATTAAGCGCGCCGAATTCTATGTCTACGATTTTTATTCGCAGATAAAGCCGACGCTTCCCGACGAAATCAAGCTTTTATTCAGCGACGATTTGGCGCGTGAATATCCGAACCTTTCGCCGAAAGAGCGCGAGGCGAAGGCGGCGAAAAAATATGGCGCGGTTTTCATAACGGGAATCGGTGCTTCGCTTTCGGACGGAAAGCCGCATGACGGACGCGCGCCGGACTACGACGACTGGATTACGGAAACCGGCGACGGACACCAAGGCTTGAACGGCGACATCGTTGTTTGGAACGAAGTGCTTGAACAGCCGTTCGAACTTTCTTCGATGGGAATACGAGTTTCGCCCGCTTCGCTCAAGGCGCAGTTGATGGAACGCGGCATGGAAGAGCGCGAAAAGCTGATGTTTCATTCGCGCCTTTTGCGCGGTGAGCTTTCGCAGACTTTGGGCGGGGGAATCGGGCAGTCGCGGCTTTGCATGCTCCTTTTCAAAAAGGCGCACATCGGCGAAACTCAAGTGAGCATTTGGCCGCCAGAGGTCATCGACGACTGCAAAAAGCGCGGCATCAAACTTTTGCAATTGAATTGATTTTGAAAGACGAATACGATTTTGACTTAAAGGATTTGGATTCTCAGCTCGCCACTTTTTCGCAAAAGGGCATCACGCGATTTTCTTTGAACGGCGGCGTTTTTTCGCGCGACAAGAATTCGCTAAAAGATTTTCTTTTGAAAGCGCGAAAATACATTCCCGAAGTTTTCATTTCGATTCCTGTGGAAGCCGCTGTGATTGACGGTGAAATCGTTTCTTTGTGTCAAGATTTGTTTTGCTCACTTGACATTTTTTTCGGCGCGGAAGAAATTTCTGAAAGAAAAAAGTCGAAAGAATTTCGCGCTGACAAATCCGATTCGAAAAATTTGGACGAAAAAAAATCTGCAAGAAATTCCATTTCAAAAAAAAACGGCGCGGCGAATTCTGCTTCCGAAAAATTTCCGCAGAAATATTTTTTCGACAAAAAACTTTTTTCAAAAAAAGCCGCGCTTTTGAACGGCGCGAATCTTGTCTTCGGATTTTTGGCGGACTTCGCCATCTCTCCGAACGACTCGATAAAATTTTTTCGCGAGCGGCTCGACTTCGCGATGACGCTTTATCCGAACCATGTAGAATTTCCGCAGCTTTATTCTGACGGACGCGAGGAAAAACGGACGGCGACTTTTTCAAGCCAGGACATTTCCTACGCGCAGCGTTTGGCGTTCGCGGCGGAAATTTTTTATTCGCAGGGAAGGGCGGTGCCATGGTTCAATTCGGTTTTAAAGCCGCTGAAAATTTCCCCGTCGAAATTTTTTTCCGATTTCGCGGAATGGCAGATTTGCAACAATTGCGGATTCAAGGCGCGGGAAAAAATGGTCGAACTTCCGCACAGGGAAATCGAAAAAATGCAATTGTATTTCCTCGAAGAAAAATACGATGAAAAAAATCTCCGCCACATTTTTCCTGCCGTGCGCGCGGCGGTCTTGCTGAACGGAGCGTTCTCGCGCTTGGATGGGGAGGGGGAAGAAAGCGTCCTCGAACTTTCGTTCAGTCCCGACGATTTGCTTTCGCCTGCCGCGTTGGATTTGACTTCGTTCTGCGAAAATGTCTGCATGGAAAAATGCCGCGTGAAAATTTTCGCGGGCGAAGAAGGTCCTGAATACAAAATATTTTGAAAACGACGATTTTTCTTGACGCGAAAAAAAATTCTCGGCTCGACGATTTTCTTCGGGAAAATTTGCCGTCTGCTCTCGATGAATTCCTCGATTCAAAAAATCAAAGAAAATTGAGCAATTCGAAAATCCGCCGACTTGTTTTCAGCGGAAATGTTTTCGTCGAAAACCGCGCCGTGAAAAATCCAGCCTTCGCCTTGAAGAATTCTTCGCGCGTGAAAGTCTTGCTCGACGAGGAAAAACTTTTTTTCGAAAAGCAAAATGATGACATCGAATTTTCGCTTTCTGAAAAAGACATCATTTTCGAGGACGACTTTTTGCTCGCCGTGAACAAGCCGTCGGGACTTCCGAGCGAAAAGACTTTTTTGGAAAGCCGCGCCTCGCTTTTTGACGCGGTGCAAAAATATCTTTTTGAAAAGAATCCTGACCTTGAAAATTATTGCTCGCTCGCGCACAGGCTTGACAAAGGCACTTCGGGCGTGATTTTGTTCGCAAAGAAAAAATCGGTGTGCGCCGCGCTGCACGAAATGTTTGGAAGCGGGGAGGGGCGCGCGGCGAAGAAAATCTATCTTGCACTTTGCGCGAAAAATATCGCGGGAAGCGCGGGCGCGTTTTTGCGCGGCGCGAAAAATCCTGATGGCGAAATCGATTTTGAAAGAGATGCATTTTCCGTGCGCAATTTTTTGGGTCGCGTCTCAAAAAAATCCGAAGAAGCGAAATTCGGCGAAGTGTCGGAATCTTGCGGCGGAAAATTCGCGAGGACCGACTTTCGCATTTTGGAAAAAAGCGCGGGAAAAATTCTCGTTCAAGCGCGGCTTTTCACCGGGCGCACTCACCAAATCCGCGCGCATCTTTCGCAGTGCCGCATGCCGATTTTGGGCGACACGCTTTACGGCGGCGAGAGCGCGCGGCGAATTTTTTTGCACGCTCTTTCGCTTGAATTGCCGCATCCGTGTACCGGCGAAACCTTGAAATTGCGTGCGCCCATTCCGAACGAATTCGAAGAATATGTTACCAACTTCGCTGAATGTATGTAGTGCGCGGGCGCAGTTCGATTTCCACGCGGCGGTTTTCGGCGCGTCCTTCGGGCGTTTCGTTGTTTCCGATTGGAACGGTTTCGCCGTAGCCGTGATAGGTGAAAAGCTTTTCGTCGATTCCCTGTTCGACCAAAAGGTTCATCACTGTCTGCGTCCTGTCCACCGAAAGCATCATCTGGTTTTCGTGCTGTCCGATGTCGGCGGTGTGTCCTCCGACGAAAATCGTGAACGCGTTTTCCGAAAGAGCCTTTTTCAAAAGTTCTGCGAGTTCTACGATGCGCGGAAGTTCGTCGGGCAAAAGTTCAGGCGAGTCGGGAATGAAATTGAGTTTGTATGTGAAGCGAATCACGTTTCCCGTGTCTTCGATTTTGTCAGGCCCCGGATGTTTTAGCGGATAGAGCTTCATGTCGCGCAACACGGTGTAATACGGCTCGTCTTTTATCGGGGCGGCGACATCGTGTTCAAGAACGTCGCGGTCAAGGAGGATGACGATTTTTCCTTTTTTCAAAAGTTCCGCGTTTTGCGGGACGGAAAAAATGCGAAGCGTGTCATCCTCGCTTATGATTACGTCCGTTCTGTTCCTGCCGTATACTTTGAGGGCCGTGATGTGGAGCGGGTCGCTTCCGACGCGGTTTTTGTAGCGGCTCTCGTCGTCGCTCCAGTCGTATGCGCATTCGCCGATTTCTTTTTCCAACGCGCTTTCCATCATGTTGCGCTCGTAGACGATTTCCATTTTTTCGTTCCAAATTTTCGGGAAGAAACACGGGTTCACGCGCTCTTCGATGAAATCGCCGTGGACGGGAAGCCGCCCGCGCGCGTCGATGATGATTCCGGTGTACGCGCGCGACGAAATCGTGTCGATGGATTTCCTGCGCGAATAAGGCTCGTTGTGGCGCACGAAAAGGCTTGCGATGTCGTTCAGATTAAGGCTTTGGTTTGTCTTGAAAAGAAAACTTTCGTTGTCAAAATATCCGAGCGTCTTTTCTCCAGAATTCACGATTCGGATGATGTCTTCGAGGCTGACATCGTGCTCCAAAATGTAGTCGCCGAGCGAATGGCTCGAGTCGATTCGAAGCGTCAGGAGCGGATCTTTTATCAGGTTCGGAAGGCGCGAATTGATTATCGTGATTGCGGAATTTTTTCCGCTCGGCATCGGGATGTTCGCCTTTTCCATGTCAAACGAAATCGTGGACGTGAATTTTTTTTCCTTCCAGTTTACGAAACTTGTGGAAGAAATCGGCGCGTCCAAATCATACGTCTTTTTGCCTTGCGCCGCCGCGCCGAAAATTGTCGCGAGGAAAAAAATCGCGGGAACGCATTTTTTCAAAAAATTCTTTTTCATCTTATTCAGTATCGGCATTTTCCTTTTCCGACATAAGCGCGCGAATCGCGTCGCGCGCCGCTCCCTCCATTCTGGCGGGCAGGCGGATTTCGTAAGTCTCGTTTGGCGGCGTGACTCCTTTAAAAAGCGCGGGATTCAAGTAAGCCAAGATTTCCTCGTCAAGCCGCATTTCCATCGCGAGGCGTTTCAAAGAAATTTGCGAAGAAACTTCCACATAGTCAAAATCATCGAGCGGCGAATACGTTTCACTGTCGAAAGAAAATTCCGGCAAGTCCGCCTCATAGAATTCTTCGTTCGCGGCGATGTCGGCGATGGCGAGCAGTCGCGGGACATAATGTATGGCGTGGTCGGGAATGAGCTTTTTTTCGCAGAGAACCCAAAAATTCTTTTCGCCTGATTTTTCGAGCGCGCGACCGACCGCGCCCGCCCCGCAGTTGTAGGCGGCGATCGCCAAAAGCCAGTCGCCGAAAGTGTCGTAGTTCGATTTTAGCTTTTTGAGCGCGGCATCGGTGCTCTTCCACGGGTCGAGCCGCTCGTCGAGCCATTCGTTTTTCCGCAGATATCCCGCGATGCTGTTTTCCAAAAACTGCCAAAGCCCGAGAGAGCGTCCGTCTTTCGGCGCGGCGTTCGCCTTGTAGCTCGATTCGATGACTGGAATGAATTCCAGCGCGAGCGGCATATTTTCCTCGAGAAGCCTTCGGCGCACATAATGCCTGTATCGCTCGCCGTTTTTGAGAATCACGAAAAGTTCCGCGCCACGTTCACTCGAAAGATAGCTTTCCCTGAATCGTTCCACTTCGGGGCGAAGCGCGTCCGGCAAGTCGGGCGGAAAATATTTTGGCGCGGCGAAAGCTGCTTTCAGAAAAAACAAGGCGGAGACGAGAAAAAATATGTTGGTCTTCAAGCGAGTCGCCATTTCGCGCAGCCTTCCGCTACAGCATTTCGCCGATGTAGATTCCCGCCCATTCCCATCTTCCGTGGATTTTCGGGTCGGCGGGAAAATTCACTTTCCTGAAATAGAAATACCAAGTCGGAACGCCGGTCGTCCAGCCCGTCGTCCGCAAGTAGGCTTCGTTTATCGTGGGTCCCGGAATCAAATTGTCCGAAAACCTGATTCTGTTTCCGTGCATGAAATTCTGCATTGAAAATTCGACTTGTCCTGTCGGCGCGTTCTCGTCCTGCCGCCATGAAACCGCGAAGAAATTTACTTTGGAACGATAGCCGTCGAGCCTGCGCGGTTGGTAGCGCGTGATGGCTTCTTTCGTCGCCGAAGAAAGTTCGTTCAGCGTCGCGAATGTCCAGTTTTTCGGAGAATTGTTGAAGTCAATCAAATAGCGCGCGTAATTGTATATGTCGTGCAAGTCCGCGATTTGTATCGAGCTAGCGTCGCTCTGTTCCAAAAACATATTGTACGTTTTGAGCGCGCGCGACCATTCTCCGGTCTGTTCGTATTCGCGGGCGAGGCGGACATACATTTCGGTGATGCTGACATTCGAAGGAAATTGGCTTATCAGCGTGTTGAAATAGTTTATGCGGTTTTCGTGGTTCGTCGAAATCTGTATCAGACGCTCCAAACACATATAATGAATCGACTGTCCTTTTACCATCAAATCGGGATAATTGCGTATGATTCGCTCGAGATAATATTCTGCCACTTCTTCCTGGTTCATCTGAATGTAGGCGTAGGCGCACATCAAAAGCCAGTATGAATTGTGCTCGTCGCCGCCGTTTGCCTCGACATAATCCGTGAGGTACAAGACCACATTGTAGAAATCGCCGTCGGAAAGCATTTTCTTTGCAATCTTGTTTGTAATCGCGAATCGGCTTTCCGCGGAAACGCCGGGCTGCGAAAGCAGGGCTTCGAGTTCCCTTCGCGTTTCGCCGTCGTCCGCGCGCGAGTCGCTTTTTCCAGCGCACGAAGCCAAAATTGCCGCGCAAATTGTCAGTAAAATAATTTCCTTAAAATTAAGCTCCGCAGAAAATTTCAATTTTCGAGGAAGCTTAATTCGTCCGCGCGAGCGGACAAGTGAGACGGGCGAGTTTTTGCAAAAAACTCGTATAAAAGACAGCGGCGCAATTTTAGCCGCTGTTTTTAAATATTTTTTTATTTTCATCGTTTTTACAATATATTACGATTTGAATATTGTCAAGATTGTCGAAAATATGGTATTATAAAATTTATGGCAAAATCCAACAAAAAAATGAATTTCTTTCTCGCTTTGGGAATAGCGTGCTTCATTTTGGGCATCGTATTGTTTTTCATTCCGCCTGCCGACCAGCGCGAAACTTCCCACCTTTTCTTCAATTCTTCCATCCTTTTGATAACGGCGGCATCGGTTTACATTTCGCTGCTTTTGAAAAGACCTGTCGCGTTTTATGTTTCGCTGAATTGTTGCGTCGATTCCCTGATAATGCTGATTATGGAAATCCGCGCCGTGCCTTCTCCGCTGAAACGATATTGGCCGCTTGCCGTCATCATTTCCGGAGTGTCGTTGCTCGCGCTTGGTGCGGTTCGCTGCAAAAAATTTCGCACGGCCTATGTTTTTCCCGCCGCGACATTGACGATTTTGGGAGGCTTTTTCCTCCTCTTCACTTTGAAAATAATCAAAGTTCCGCTTCGCGTTTTCGCCAGCTTGTTTTTGCCGTTTTTTTTGGTTTCGGGCGGAATGTCTTTGATTGTGCTTTATTTTGTGAGGCAAAACGCCAAAGACAAATTTCCTGTAATAAAAGATGTGGAAAAGGATGAATACGACGACGAGGATTACGACTAAATGAAAAAAAAGGCATTGGGCCTTTTTGCAGTTTGTTTTCTCATTGCCCTTGCGCAAACGCGAAATTCCTTCGCGCAGGATACATTTGTCCCGATTGAAAATTACGATGGCAAAACCGCGCTGCTCGCGAAAGCGACGAAGACGAAGGAAAAAAAATCCAAGAGCAAAAAATCGAAAGAAGAGGAAGTCGTCGTTCAGGAAGACGCGCCCATAACGAAAATCGTCGTGGACGGCGAAAAGAAGGGCGGCTATTTTTCAGGGATTTCGGATGAAATCTTGTCGCTCGCGGAAGACGGCTCGCCCGAAGCCTTGAGAGAGCTTTTTTCGAAAATAAGAAAGTCTTCCGTGGATTATGAAGAGAACGAGCGCGTGCTGATTTTCATCGCGTCAGAGATAATGAAAGTCGTTTGGGCGAGCCAGAATTTCCAGGGCGAGACTCCGCAAGTGCCTTCTCGGAACGCTTATGTCGGTGCAATAGAATCGGCAAGGAACGGCATCTACGACACGAGCACGGGAAATTCGGACTTCCTTTTGTGCGTGCTTCCGTCGCTCGTCTTGTGCTCGTCGAATCTTCGCTCCGACTATTACGCGCTTTCGGAAAACGACTTGAACGCGGCGCTTTCATTTAGGCATGACAGCACGCTCGCGAACTATCTTTTGGGCTTGCTTTATATGAAGTCCGGAAGAAGTCAAGACGCGCTTTCCTATCTGCGGCTCGCGGCGGAAAAAAGCAACGCCTTTGAAATAAATTTCAGCCTTGCATCTGCCTTGAACGAACTCGGCCGTTATGACGAAAGCCAAGCCATTACGGACAGGCTCATTGTCGCCGAACCGTCGAATTTGCGGCTCTTGAAATTGCTCGCGCAGATTTCCTACAACCGCGCCGACTATTCTTCCGCCGAACGCTACGCGATGCTCGTGCTCACGCAAAATCCGTCGGATTTGGAAATGGTTCTTTTCCGCGCCAAAGTTTTCGTGCGGACGGGCGAATATCTCAAGGCATCGTCACTTTTGGACGTTTACGCGAAATCGAATCTCAACAGCAAAGAATATTTTCTGCTTCGCTCCCGCGTCCAAAAAGAATGGAACAAAAATATTTCCGCCGCGATTTCCACGATAGAAAAGGCGCTTTCCCTTTATCCTGACGATTCGGAAGTCCTGCTGTATGCCGCCGAACTTGCCGGAGACAGCGGGCGAAATGTCGGCGGCAGAAGCGGCGCGGAACTTTCCCGTCAGGTTTTGGACGCGGATTCCGAAAATCCGCTCGCGCTTTCTTTTTTGATAAAGAATTTCATCAACTCTGAAAAATGGAACGACGCGTACAATTCAAGCAAGTCGCTTATGGCGAAAGATTCTTCCAACGAGACAGTCAGCACTCACGTCAAGATTTGCCTTGCCTTGGGCTATTACGACGAGGCGTGGAACAACGCGTCCGCGCTTTATGAAAGACATCCTTCGGACGAACATGCGATTCAAACGTATGTGGATGCGATGGTGCGGACAGGACGCACTTCTTTGGCTTCCCGCTTCATAAACGCCGCGCTCGGTAGCGCGTCGAATTCGATGAAAAGTTTTCTGTATTATCAGCGAAGCTTTTTGGCGAACGGAGAAAGCGCGCAGCTTGCAGACTTGCGCTCGGCGGTGATGGCGAACCCGCGCAATTCCGACGCGCTCTTTAGAATGTACGAAATTTATTTCGAAAAGCAGGACTACAGGAAAGCCCAGTATTACCTGCGCCAGGTGATTGCCTTGAATCCGAACAACGCCACTTACCTGCGGCTGAATTCGGACTTGGACAGGCTGATAAAGTAGTTTCCTTTGCAGAAAAAAAGCATTGGAAAATTGACTTTTGAATTTGGCGCGGATGGACACGGATATTTTTCAGGGGGCACACCTTGTGCGACGGTTTGTCATTGTCGGGCGAGTTTTCGCAAGCGAAAATTCGGTAAGCAACTCGCAGAGTCGCCCGTTGCGCGAGCAACGAGTTAGATAAATTTCCTAGCAGAGCAAGCGTCAGAAAAATATAAATTCTTTATTAAAGACGCTTGACCCGCAAGGCGCGCGAGCGCCGAGTTAAATCATTTCCTTACAGAGCAATAGGTGGAAATCAAATTTTTTTGTTTTCCACCTATTGACAAAATTGCGCAAAATTTGGTAAAATGGCTTTTATACAAAAATGCAAATCATTGCGAGGTAAATTATGTACGTTCTTTTCGAATATAAGGGCAGACAGTACAAGGCCGAAAAAGGCGCGCTTCTTCAGTTCGACAAATTGGAAGAAGAGAAGGGCGCGAAAATCGCCATCGACAAAGTTTTGCTCGTGAGCGACGGCGACAAAGTGAGCGTCGGTACGCCTTATGTAAGCGGCGCGAAGGTGAATGTCACTGTAGAAGATTCTTTCCGCGACAAAAAAGTCCTTGTCTTCAAATACAAGAGCAAGAAGGACTATCACCGCTTGCACGGACACCGCCAGCATTACACGAATGTCCGCGTCGACGAAATCATCACCGCGTAATGACGAAAATCCTTCTCGTAAAAAAAGAAGGTGAATTGCGTTGTTCAGCGAGCGGACACGCGGGCTTTGCGGAAAAAGGATCGGACATCGCTTGCGCGGCGGTTACGGTTCTGTTGCGTACGGCGATGCAGGCTCTTTGCGGCGACTCGCAAATCGAGTTTGAGAGTTCCGTTCCCGCGCGTTCGGAATTTGGCTTGGAAAAAAGTCCGCGCGGAAAGTTGGACTTTTCGGCGCGGGTGAAAGATGGCTTGGCTTGGGAAGAAAAATTCTCTGCCAAGACAAAAATTGAATTCTTGGCGGAATACCTTTCGCTTGGCTTTAAAAGCCTTTGCGCGGAATTTCCGCAAAATGTTGAATACATGGAGAAGTAAAATGGGAAGAAGTAAGGGCGGAAGCGGCGCGAAAAATGGCCGCGACTCGAATCCGAAACATTTGGGAATCAAGAAATTCGGCGGCGAATTCGTGACCGCCGGCTCAATCATCGTAAAGCAGCGCGGAACAAAATTTCATCCGGGCAAGAACACGAAGCGCGCGGGCGATGACAGCATTTTCGCGGTGGCCGACGGAAACGTTCTTTTCCACGAGCGCAAGAACAGAAAGTACATTTCTGTCGTGGAAGCGTAGGCGCGTTTCTCAAAGTCTTGATGCCCGGTAAATTCGCCGGGCGTTTTTTTTGAAGTGAAATATGATTCAGTTTGCTGACGAAGCGTTGATTGAAGTTTCCTCGGGCAAAGGCGGCAACGGCTGCATTTCGTTCAGGCGCGAAAAGTACATTCCTCTCGGCGGGCCTTCCGGCGGCGACGGCGGCAAGGGCGGCGATGTCGTGTTCGCGGTGAAGCGGAACATGCGCACGCTTTTCAAGCTGAGGCGCAATCCGATTTCCCGCGCGAAAAACGGCTCGGACGGAATGAGCTGGAACAAGCACGGCAAGAACGGAGAGGATTTGGTGGTTTTCGTGCCGCCGGGGACTACGATTCGAGATGCGGAAACTGGCGAGCTGATTTTTGAATTCACCACGCAGGCGGAAGACGAAAGGTTTGTCTTTTTGAAGGGCGGCAACGGCGGATGGGGCAATATGCATTTCAAGACCCCGACGAACCAAGCGCCGAGAATCGCGAACCGAGGCGCGCCAGGCGAGACGAGGAAATTGCGCGTCGAGCTGAGCATCATGGCGGATGTCGGCTTGGTCGGATTTCCGAACGCCGGAAAGTCGTCGCTTTTGACGGCGTTCACGAACGCGCGCCCGAAAGTCGCGCCATATCCTTTTACCACGAAAATCCCGAATCTCGGAGTGTTGCGCGTGGACGACGAGCGCGACATAATTATCGCGGACATTCCCGGCATCATCAAGGGCGCGAGCGAAGGCGTCGGGCTTGGCACGAAATTCCTCAAGCACATTTCGCGCACGCAGTGCCTGCTTTTTATGATTGACGCTTCGGACGAAAACTATCTTACGGCTTACGACACGCTCGTGAACGAAGTTTCCGCGTATTCCGAAGAACTCGCGAAAAAGCCGCGCCTCGTCCTTTGCAACAAAATCGACATTGAAGGAGCGAAAGAGCGCGCCGATGAAATCGCGAAAAAAATCCGCGCGGAAGACGACAAAATCCAAGTGATTCCGGTTTCCGTGCAGGAAAACTACGGAATGAAAAGCGCGCGAGACGCCATCTTCGCCCTCGCGGACAGCGCGGAACATATTTCCGAGAAAAAAGTGAATTCGTTTTTGGCGGAACGCGAATCAATTGACGATGAAGCGGATGTGCAATATCCGGGGAGCGAAAATTGAAGATAGCGATTTACGGCGGCAGTTTCAATCCGGTTCATGTCGGGCATTTGTCTTTGGCGGACGATGTCGCGACGACATTGAACTACGACAAAATCCTTTTCGTGCCGACTTTCATCCCGCCGCACAAGCAGTTTTTGACTTCCATTTCCCCGACAAGCCGAATGAAAATGCTCGAGGCGGCGATTGCGGGCAACGACAAATTTGAAATAGAACCGTGCGAAATCCAGCGGGGCGGAATCTCGTACACAATCGATACGGTGAGATTCCTGATGGAAAAATACAAAGGAACGTTGGACGGAAAGCTCGGCTTGATTTTGGGGCAGGAAATCGCGGCGGAATTCGGAAAGTGGAAAAGCCCCGATGAAGTGGTCGAACTTTGCGACATAATAATCGGAAAGCGAAAAAGCCTTAACGACCGCCGCGCCGTCGCGCTGAACAAGCCGCGCGGAGACTATGTCGGCGGAGTCGATGCCAGCGGAAATTTTATGGACATAGACCAGTCGTTCAAATGGCCGCATATCTCGTTTAACAATTTCATCGTTCCCGTTTCCTCGAGCGAAGTCCGCGCCCGCATAGCAGGCGGATTCGGCTGGCGATATTTGGTGCCGCCGGCGGTTTATGAATACATTGTGTCGAACAGGCTCTATGGATACAAACAATAAAAGCGATTTTGCGGAAATCACCGAAAGCGTCAGGAAATACGCGCTCGCCGCCGTGAGCGAAAGCCGCTACAAGCACAGCGTCCGCGTCGCCGAGACGTGCGCCAAACTTTGCCGACGATTTGGGCTTGACGAGAGTCTCGGCTATTTTGTCGGAATCGCGCACGACATCTGCAAAAGCATGGACGGCGACATCCTCTTGAAAATCGCTTCGCGCGACGGATGCGAAATAGACGCGCTTGAAAGGGAGAGGCCTTCGCTTTTGCATGGACGCGCCGCCGCCGTGAAGCTGCGCGAGGAGTGGGGCGTTTCGGATGAAAGCGTCCTCGAGGCCGTGGCGAACCACACGTTCGGGAAAGTCGGGATGTGCGACTTGGCGAAAGCCCTTTATGTCGCCGACAAAATCGAGCCGGGACGGGAGAATGTCACGGAAGAATATACGAAGCGGCTTTTAAAAATGGATTTGGACGAAATGATGCGGACCGTGATAAAGGAAAGCATGGATTATCTCAAGGGCAGGGGAAAGAGCGTCAGTCCGCAGACCAAGGCTCTTTACAAAAGTTTGAAAGGAAAACGATAAAAGATAAATGCGCTTAAAACGTCAACACAAAGGCATGATTTTTCTCGTCTTGATAGCGATAATCGTAATCGCCATGATTTTGTCGGTCTATCTGTATATGCGCGCCGATTCCATTCACGACAGGCTTAAAGTAGATCCGGTCATAAAATCCCTCATTTTGGTGGAAGACAAGGGCGACTTGCTTTTCGCCGACGTGTTCCTGTGCTATCCCGAATCCGGTCGCGGGGCTTTGGTCACGATTCCCGAAAACACCGGCGGCATATACACTTCGCTTGGCCGCATAGACCGAATCGATTCAGTCTACAAGGAAAAAGGTCTCGACGCGTTCAAAAGGGAAGTCGAAAAGCTCATCGACATGGAAATCAATTTTACGATGAGAATTTCTCTCGACGATTTCCAAAGGATATCCGACCTTTTGAGAGGACTTCGGGTGTTCATCCCTTCTCCGATTGACGAGCGCGGCGATGACGGACAGATTTGGCTTTTGCCGAGCGGCTCGGTACGGCTTTTGGGCGGAAAAGTGCGCGTGTATATGACTTACCGCATGGAGGACGAAGACGATTCTTCCGTGCGCGCGCGGCGGCAGGTGATGGTGGTCGCCTTGCTTTCCGCGCTCAAAGAAAACAAGTCGGTGGTTTTGGACAAAAACAATTTCGAGGAATTTTCATCGTGCTTTTCCACGAATTTGAGCAAAAAATATTTTGTGGAATTTTTCGACATAATCACTACGATTGACTACGAGCGAATCACGCAGCTTGAAGTGACGGGGCTTAACCAAAATGTCGACGGAAAAATCCTGCTGTATCCGTTCAGAAACGGCGACTTCATAAAGGAAGTCGTCCGCCGCGCCGCCACTTCGATAATTTCTTCGACGGACATGTCGAATGACCGCACTTATTCGATAGAAATCCAAAACGGCACTTTAGTGCGCGGGCTTGCGCACAACACGCAGATTTTGCTGCAAGGAGCGGGCTTCGACGTGATAAACGCCACGAACGCTCCCCGGGATGACTACAAGGAGACGGAAATCATCGACTTGATTGGAAACCGCGACGCGGCGAAGGCGATTGGCGATTTCATCCGATGCACGAAAATCACGGAAATGTCCGTGGCGCAAGACGGCGAGGAAGTCGATGTCCCGAATTACGACTTCATACTGATTTTGGGAAGCGACTTCGACGGCCGATGGGTGCACGGCCAAAACTGAGTCATTCGCTCGCTGTGTCGATTTCGAGAATCTTTCCCGCGTGCCAAAGCTTTTCCAAGTCGTAGAATGCGCGCGCTTCCTTCGACATAAGGTGCACGACAATCGCCCCCATGTCAATCAAATTCCAGTCGTCGCCCGAAGGCAATTTTTTGTTCGACTGTCGCGTCTCAAGCCCGCTCTTTTTCGCGAATTCCGCCACCTGCCTGAAAATTCCCTGCCACTGCGCGCTCGAGTTCACGGTCGCAATCACGAAATAGTCGGTCCAGCTGTTCAGTTCCGAAATGTTTATGAGCACCGTGTCCGCGCCCTTTCCGTCACGCACGATGCGCGCGATTTCTTTCGCTTGCTCTTCTATATTTTCCATTGTCTATTCTCCCGTTTCTTCCGTGTCAATTTGAATTTCAAAATCCGCGAAACTTTCAGCCGTTTCGTCGTCCTCGAATTCGGTGAATTTGTCGTCCGCCAAGTCCGCCTCGTCGGTAAAAATTTTCGGATAGCACATTCTTTCATATTAAGGGAAAAAAAACTTTTGGTCAAGCCCCGCATTTGACGCAAAGTTGCCGCTTTTTCGCATTTCGATTTGATAATTTTTCTCAAACCACTTGACAAAAAAAAAAATCTCGTTATAATTGATAAAGATATGTCGGATGGAATTTCTGTTGTAGCGCCGGCCAAAGTCAATTTGGGCTTGCGCGTCCTGGGAAAAAGGCGCGACGGTTTCCACGGCATTCAAAGCATTTTTCAGACTGTCGGTTTGTACGACGAACTTTTCGTGACGCCGCTTTCTGAAAAAAACGTCTGCCGCATTCGTTGCGAGCAGATGGCGCTTCCAAAAGAAAACACTTTGAACGCGGCGTACAGGGCTTGCGCGGAATTTTTTGGCGGGGAATTTCCCGGCGTGGAAGTGACGCTTGAAAAACGCATTCCGTCCGGCGGCGGCTTGGGAGGCGGCTCTTCGGATGCGGCGGCTTTGATTTTCGCGCTGAAAAAACTCGGCGTGAAGATTTCAAAAGGTGCGGCATACGAAATTGCTTCGAAAGTCGGCAGCGACGTGTTTTTTTTCCTGGAGTGCGAAGGGCGCGAGAATTTCGCGGCGGTAGTTCAGGGCAGGGGAGAGGTCGTGGAGCCGATTCCGTCCCGAAGTGATTTGAATTGGGTTTTTGTTTTTCCGGGAGTTTTCTCTTCGACGTCTCGAGCCTATGCTCGAATCGATGAGGCGCGCGCCTGCGAAAAACGAGCGATAGATTTTGAGGCTTGCGATTTAGAAAATATTTATAGGAGGCCTGTCAAAGACTGGAATTTTACGAATGATTTTACTTCTGTGGTGGCCGAAGAGTATCAGGAAATAAGGCGGGCGTTGGAAGATGTGAAATCCACCGATGCTCCGTTTTATGATATGTCTGGCTCAGGCTCTACGGTTTTTGGCGTGTACGAAGATGCGGCGCATCTCGAAGCGGCGAAACGGTGGTTGTCTGACAAATGGAAAACAGTATCTTTGTAAGGGGAAGCTTATGCAAATTACAGAGTTGCGCATACGCAAGGTTACGGGCGAGGGCAAACTCCGCGCCTATGTAACGATTACATTCGATAACTGCTTTGTTGTACATAACGTAAAAATTATCGAAGGGAAAGACGGTTTGTTTGTGGCGATGCCGAGCAAAAAGACTGCGAACGGCGAGTACAAAGATGTCGCGCATCCGATCAGCCCCGAATTCCGCGCCGAAATCCAAAACAAGATTTTGGATGAATACAACGCGGGACATGTAATGGAAGCGTCTTCTTCTGCGGAATAGACGTTTTTATTGGAGGCTGGCTTTCAGCCTCCGCTTTTGAATTGTAATTCTTTGGGACATCGGCAAGTGGTAAGCCAACGGCTTTTGGTGCCGTCATTCCCCAGGTTCGAATCCTGGTGTCCCAGTTTTGCCGCTTTCTTTTTGAGGGCGGCGGATAATGTAGTTTAAATTCATTCTACGAATCTTTTTTAGAGGAGCCTAAAATGGAACAGCTTGTGATTAACGCGAAGACCCGTACGACGACGGGAAAGGCGGAGGCGAAAAGGATGCGCAAACAGGGAGTTCTGCCCGCTGTTTTGTACAATTCCGAAGGAAAGTCTACGATGGTTCAGGTGGACGAGATTGAATTCAACAAAGTGTGGCGAAGCATCACTTCTTCCACGCTCATCACGTTGAATTTGGACGGCGCGAACCATGACGTATTCATCAAGGACACTGAATACAATATCCGCAACGACAAGGTTTTGCACGCGGACTTCTACGAGCCGGCGGCGGACAAGGCGGTCGTGTTCAGGTTGCCGGTGCATTGTGTGGGAACTCCTGCGGGCGTTCTCAAGGGCGGCTTCCTTTTGAAGCGGCTTCCGCAGATTACGGTGAAGGCCATCGCGAAGAAAATTCCCGCGCGTGTCGAAGCGGACATTTCCGCCATCAATATCGGCGAAAGTTTTTGCGTAAAGGACTTGAAATTGGGCGACGGAGTTGCGATTGTCGAAAGCCCTGACTCAAAGCTCGCGAGCGTCGTTCCTTCGAGATAGCCACAGGCGAAATTGCCGTGCGTTTTCCGAATTTTTTTGGAATGCGCGGCATACATTTGTTTGATGAATTTCGACGTAGCGGCGTTTGAAAAATCCGTTCGTGATTCCTTGAAAAAACTTCTCGCGCAATGCTCGCGCAGTGTGGAGCAAGTGAAGTGCATTGGCGTGGCCGTTTCTGGCGGCGCGGATTCGCTTTGCCTTTTGAATGCGCTCGCGAGCGGTTTTGAAAATTCCTGCGACATTTCCAAAAAACTCGTCTGCATAACCGTGGATCATTCGATTCGTCCGAACGAAGAGGGCGCGTCTGACGCGGATTTCGTGGAAAAATTCTGCGAGAAAATCGGCGTTCCGTGCGTCGTGAAGAAAATCCCTGAGGGCGCGGTCTTCATGGAGGCGGCGCGGCGCGGGCGCGGAATCGAGGAGGCGGCGCGCGCGTTGCGCTACGAGGCTTTCGAGGAGGAGGCGGCGCAGACTGGCGCGGAATTTGTATGCCTTGCGCACAACAAGAACGACGCGCTTGAAACCATTTTGATGCGGTTTTTGCAAGGCTCGACTGCGGCGGGCATTTCGCAAGTGCGCGGAAAATATCTGCGCCCGCTTTTGCAGATTGAGCGCGAAGAAATAGAAAGATATTTGCGCGAAAAGAAAATCGCTTGGTGCACGGATTCGACGAACGCCGATGAAAAATACCTTCGCAACAAGATTCGTCTGAAACTCATTCCGTTTTTACGGGAAAATTTTGCGGGATTCGAAAACGCCGTCATGCGCGGCGGCGAAAAAGTCGCGCTGCAAAATGCCGCCGTGAAGGAAATCGCTTCGAAATGCGAGGAGAATTTTTTTCAGGCGGAAAAACCTCGAACAGAAATTTCTTTTGACGGCGAAAAATTTTCAAGCCTTCCAATCGCGATTCGACAAGAATTGATTTACGCGGCGCTCGTTCGACTTGGCGTGGAAAGTCGCGTTCCGTACGGCTTCGTGAGGACGATGAGTCTTTGGCCTGAAATCGACTTCAAGAAAATCTCTTTTTCCGACATCTCGGCGCGGACCGAAAAAGAAAAACTTTTTTTGAAAATCGGCGAAAAACAGGCGACTGAATCGGGATTTTTTGCTATAATAAATGAAGAGGGCGTTTTTGATTTTGACGGCTTTTCGCTTGAAGTGCGGAAAGTGAAAAATCGCGCGGAATGCGATTCGGCGGAAATTTTCGTCTGCGGAAAAGATTCCGTTCGTCTGGAAATGACGCTGCCTTTCGTGGCGCGAAGCCGCGAAATCGGAGACAAGGTTTTGAGCGCGGAGGGGTTGGAAAAGTCGGTCGCGGACATTTTTTCGGATTGGAAAATCCCTGAGCGCGGGCGGGAGAAAATTCCGCTTTTGGAATGCGGATTCCCCGCGAAAATTGTCGCGGTCTTGGGCTGCGTCTTGGGATATGAGAATTGGATTGTCGCGGAAAAATCGGTCGCGGATTTTGATGGGAATTAAGAAAAAAGTTGACGACATTTTAGGCGGCTTTTTTCTTGTCGAGTTTCCTGCGTAAACTCGCTTTTTATATTTGTGCGCTCGCGCACATTAATTAAGGACGGTCGCGAAACTGATGTGTCGCTCATGGCTTTTTATATAGGAGGCTTTCGATGAAATTTCGCTTTTTCTTGCTTTCGACAATTTTTGTTTTTTCGCTTCATTTGTTTGCCCAAGACAATTCGGAGGACGGTCGGAATTTCAGCGTGCAGGGCGCGAACCGCCAGACGGCTTTGCGATACCTCAAGCTTGCGAAAGGCTACGCGCTTTCTGCGGATTGGGAAAAATGCGCGGCTTTTGCGAAGGCCGGAAACGACTATGACAAGAGCGTCGCGGACTTGTGGTATTTGATGGCTTTGGGAGAGTACAACGGCGGCGCGAAAAGAAAAGAAGTCTTGCCTTTGCTTGAAGAGTCGCTTTCGGGCGCGGAATGGGTGGACTACAACAAGAGCGGCGCGCGTATTTTTTTCGCGGACTTGCTGTGCGCCACGGGAAGGGCGGAGGCGGCCCTTGAGGTTTTGGACGAAGCGCCTTTCATTTATTCTGCGGATGCGGAATGCGTTCGCGTGAAATCCTACTATTCGATTGGAGGCGCGGAGAACGTCGAGCGCGCGCGCGAAAAGGTAAATGTTTGCCGTCGCATTTATCCTGCCGACGCGCGATTCGCGCATTTGTTTTTCGCCTATGAATACAAAATCATGTATTCGAAAAATAATGGGGCATCTCTCTTCGACTATATGCCGCTTTCGGGAGAGGCGCGGAAGATTGCCGACTATTTCATAGCGAAAGTGCCCGAATACGATTCGAATGACATCGAGCTTGAAATCTATGCCGCGATTTTCGCCGAGGGCGAGAAAAAAACAAGGCTTCTTCAGGCGTTCGACGCGCGTGGATTCAAAAGCCCGCTTTTCGCGGCGGCCGCGGCGGAGGACGGAATAATTTCTGAAGATGCCGCTTTGGAATATTTTTGGGACTTCATGGAAAAAAGCGGCTCGGAACAGGAATCGTTTCAAAATGTCTCGCTTTTTGAACTCGAACATTTCGCTTCGGTCTTGAAGGATTCCGAAGTGAAGAAAAATCTCGCGTCGTATTTGAACGCGTATGGCGGAACGCTTTTTTGCGACACGAACAATTCTTTGGAGGCGAATCTCGCGGTGACTTACAGCCGAGGTCGTCCGCAGAAAATCGAATTCGACGCGGACAATGACGGCGGCGCGGACTGGATTTGCGAATGCGATTTCGGCGTTCCGAAGTCGGCGCGATTTTTGGACAAAAAAATCAGCGTTCAGTATGGCACTTATCCAAGCCCGGTGCGCGTGGTTTTCGAGGAAGTGCCCGGCGAGCAAGGCGCGACCGTTTTCAATGTGGCGGACGAAACCGTGGACGCGCAGCTGTTTGAAATCCGTGCCGACGAATTCATTTCTTTTGCGGGGATTTCGGATGAATTTTTCATCGTGGACGAAAGGACTTTGTGGAGCGGAAATCGGATTTTTGATGTGGACACTCTCATCGCTTCGGTGAACAGCATCGAGCGGCCGAGCAAGGAGCGTGACGGCGCGGTGATTCAGTTTTCGATGCTGAACGGCGCTTACTATGCCGCGGACTATCTGCTTGATGGAAAATTGTACGCGCACGCGCAGTTCGCCTCTCCTTTGGTGCGGAATGTCGACCGCGACGGAGACGGCATTTTCGAGACGACGGAAATCTACGCGCCGCTTGAAAAGGGAATGGTGATTTCAAAGGAAGACTTGGATGCCGCCACACAGAACATTTGGGGAAGTCCCGTCCCGAATCCTTCGGTCTTTTTGTGGATGATTCAGATTGACAGGAACGGCGACACGCGTCCTGATTTTTCCGAAGAATATTTTTCGCGAGGCGGACGCATTTCCACTTGGGATTTGGACTACGACGGCGAATGGGACAGCCGCCACACGATTTTTCCGAAAGGCGAAGACAATTTCGACGAGCGCAGCGAAATCTTCGTCGCGGATTCAAGCGGCGGGCGAAAACTCGTTTCCGTGCATTTTTCGGACGGCGAGCCTCGCGGAATTGTGTTTGACGAAAAAATGGTCTCTGTTACGAAAGGCGCGGAAGATTGTTTTTATTGGATAGGCGAGGCGGGAACGCAAAGCCAGGAACGCAACGTGAAGGGGCGAATGTCGCACGCGCGCATGGGAGTCGTGGAGCAGTTCGAGGAGGACGGAAGTTTTGTCCAGGCGATTTTCGTGGACAAGAATATTTTCGCGCGGATTGTCAATGTGGGTTTTGAAAATAAAATCGAAGAAATTGAATTAAATTGAAAAAAAATAAAAGATTGCAAAAATGATTGGATTGTTTTTTAAAAGAATATTTTTTCTCTCGCTTTTTTTGGCAAGTTTGGCGGCATGTTCTTCCGCAAGCAAAGTGCCTGAAGCGCCGGCGGCGGAACTTGACTACACGGACAAAGATATTCATGATGCCGAAGTCAAGCGAATCTACGAAATGCTCGAAAAAAATCCGGTGCAGGCTTTGTGGCACGCGGAAGTTTTAGGCGACGAGAATTTGAGCCGCGAGTGCGCCGAATATGTGCGCGACGTTTGCGCCTCGCATGTCGAGCAAGGCGACAGACTCGAGGCGTATACGATGTACAATTCTCTTGTCGCGGCGGGCTATGGCGATTTGGCGAAAGGAATCATGGGCGCGCAGAAAATGAGCGCGTTTTATTTTGAAGGAGTTCCGGGAATCGAGACGGCATCGCAGCCGAGGCTTGAGCGGATTTCCGACTACATTCAGGGAACTGTCACGGTCTGGGTGGATCTGGGAATAAAGGTGAGGCGCGGAATGGGATATGCCGACCGAGTGATTGGCTCGGGATTTTTCATAGATCCGCGCGGCTATATAATCACGAACCACCATGTGATAGAGGAAATCGTCAGCCCGAAAAATTCAGGCTACGGAAAGGTTTTCATAAAGATGGCGGAGGATTCCGACCAGCGCATTCCCGCCCGCGTCGTCGGATATGACAGCGTTCACGACCTCGCGCTTTTGAAAACGGAAGCTGAAGTGCCGTATACGTTCAATTTGGGAAGTTCGAGCGAACTGCATGTCGGCGACAAAATCTACGCGATTGGCTCGCCTTTGGGCTTGGAGCGGACGCTGACGAGCGGCGTGGTTTCCGCGACCGACCGAAAGCTTTTTTCCACGGGAAGCGTGATTCAAATCGACGCGGCGATAAACTCGGGAAATTCGGGCGGACCTTTCATCGACGAGAACGGGCGCGTGCAGGGAATCGTCTTCGCGGGAATATTGCAATACAGCGGCCTCAATTTCGCGATTCCGGTCGAATATCTCAAGCAGGATTTGCCGATTTTGTTCCATGGCGGAAAAAGGCGTTTTCCGTGGATCGGCGCGTATGGCAAGACCGCGCGCGCGGGGCGCACTTCCTACGGGCTTGAAGTGCAATATTTTATGCCGGGAAGTCCGATGGCTCGCGTTGGAATGCAAGCGGGCGACGTAATCACTTCGCTCGACGGAAAAAAAGTTTCCACGCTCGAGGAAATGCAGGACATTCTCCGCGACCATGTTCCCGACACGATAATCGGCTGCGAATATCTTCGCGACGGCGAGAAGAAAAATTGCCTGCTCTATCTTTCACAGCGGCCCGAAAATCCGGGCTACACGATTTATCAGAGCGACATGATTCAGCGTTCGTTCGTGCCGCTTTTCGGAATGGAGATGACGCCTTCTTCCACGACGAACAGCCGCACGTTCACGATTACGCGCGTGATTCCCGGAAGCGCGGCGGACGAGAGCGGATTTTCGGAAAACGATCCGGTCACAATCGGGCGGATTCAGTTTGACGACGAAAAGACGATGATGCTCGTGCCGCTGACGACGAAAAACCGGCGCAAGGGATATTTGGACATGAGCGTGGCTCTTCAAACTTATTTGGACAGTCCGTATTATTTTTAAAAGAAATATGATACAATCACCGCGCAAGTGGCGCGCACTTTTATCATACTTGACTTTTTATGGAAGAATTGGGAGAAAATTATGGAAATGAAATACAAGCGCAACTTTTGCATCGTCGCGCACATAGACCACGGAAAGTCCACTCTGGCAGACCGCCTGATTCAAAAGGCGAAAATCATCGACGACCGCCAGATGAAAAATCAGATTCTCGACAACATGGACATCGAGCGCGAGCGCGGCATCACGATAAAAAGCCAGGCCGTGACGATTCCGTACCGCGCGAAGGATGGACATGACTACGAGCTGAATTTCGTCGACACTCCAGGTCACGTCGATTTTTCATACGAAGTGAGCCGCGCGATTGCCTCGTGCGAAGGCGCGCTCCTTTTGATTGACGCTTCGCAGGGCGTGGAAAGCCAGACCGTGAGCAATATGTACATGGCTTTGGAACACGACCTTGCGATTGTTCCCGTGATAAACAAAATCGACTTGCCGAGCGCGGACATTGAAGGCGTGAAAAAGCAAATCGACCACGACCTCGGGCTTTTGCCGGAGGAGGCGCAGCTTGTTTCCGCCAAGACGGGGGAGGGGATTGACGCGCTTTTCGAGGCCATCGTGAATCTTTTTCCCCCGCCGCAAGGCGACGCGAACGCTCCGCTTCAGGCTTTGATTTTCGACTGCCATTACGATGCCTATCGCGGAGTGGTCGTTCACATCCGCGTGATGCAAGGACGGATAAAGTCGGGCGACACGCTTCGCATGATGAGCAGCGGCGCGGAATACAAGGTGGAAAATGTCGGCGTGTTCAAGATAAAGTACGAGGACAAGGACGCGCTCGAGGCGGGAGACGTCGGCTATGTCATCGCCGGAATCAAGACCGTAAGCGATGTCCGAGTGGGCGACACGATAACGCTTTCGGAAAATCCCGCATCCGAAGCCCTGCCTGGTTTCAAGGAAGTGAAGCCCGTCGTGTTCTCGTCGATTTATCCGCTTGATTCGAACGACTACGAGGAACTCAAGGACGCGATGGAAAAGCTAAAGCTCAACGACGCTAGCTTGGTCTATGAAAAGGACAATTCGCTCGCGCTCGGAAACGGTTTCCGCTCGGGATTTTTGGGGCTGCTTCACCTTGAAATCGTGGAGGAGCGGCTCGAGCGCGATTTCGGGCAGTCCGTGATTTTCACGTCCCCGAGCGTGCGCTACAAAATCTCGCTTGCAAACGGCGAAGAAATCTTCATCGACAATCCCACCGAATATCCCGAAGGCAGGATAAAAAGCGCGGAAGAGCCTTACATCAAGGCTTCGATAATCACGCCCGGCGAATACATCGGGCAGATTATGGCGTTGTGCAACGAAAAGCGCGGCGTGCAGACGAACATGCAGTATCTCGACGAAAAGCGCGCCGAACTCACTTACGAGATGCCGCTTGCCGAAGTGCTGTTCGACTTTTACGACCGCCTCAAAAGCTACAGCCGAGGCTACGCTTCGTTCGATTACGAAGTGATCGGCTACAAGCCGACCGATTTGGCGCGGCTCGACATCCTCATAAACGGAAAGGCGGTGGACGCTTTGAGCCAGCTCGTCTTCAAGCAGAATGCCGTGACGCAGGCGCGGAAAGTCTGCCATCGGCTGAAGGGCGAAATCGCGCGGCAGCAATTCAAGGTCGCGATTCAAGGCGCGATAGGAAGCCAAATCATCGCGCGCGAAACCGTGAATCCCGTCCGCAAGGACGTTCTCGCGAAATGCTACGGCGGCGACATCACGCGAAAGCGAAAGCTTCTTGAAAAGCAGAAAGAAGGAAAGAAGCGCATGAAAATGATCGGCGACGTGGAACTTCCGCAGTCGGCGTTCTTGGCGGTGCTGAAAGCGGGCGAAGACGAGGAATAGTGAATAATTATTAGTTAATAATGAATAGTTTTGGAGAGTTTGCGCTTTGCGCAAACTCGGAAGCATGATTCTATCGTGCGATGTAATGCGCAATCGATATATAGATTGCAAAATACCAAACTGTTGTGGCTGGTAAAAAAAACTATTGTCTATTCATTGTTCACTATTTCGTTTCGTCCAACGCTTTTTGCGGGATTTTTTCCAGTTCGATTTGGCTCAGGCGTTTGTATGCGCCGGGAAGTCCTGCCGGAACATTTTCGTAAATCTCGAGAATTTCGTTGAAATTGTTATAGGCGTTCTCATATTTCTTTGTCTTGATGAACAAATGCCCAAGCTCATATTTCGCCTCCACATAACGCTTTATGTCCGTGCCGTAGCGTTCGAGAACCGCGTTGAAATACATTTCGGAAGCCTTGTATTTTCCGGCATCGTATGTGTCCTGTCCGAGCTGAATCAGCTGGCTCGCGTCGAGGTCTTCGGGAATTTCGTCAGGAATGGAATTGCATGAAAATAAAATTGTCGCGATGAATGCCGCGAGGAAAAACGAAAGCGCGTTCTTGAAAAAAAATGTGTTCATGCCTTTATGTTAACGAATTTTTTGATTTTTTGCAAGTGGAAAATTTACCCATCGCCATAAATTCTCCTTGCAAAATTTCAACAAACGATTTATAATGAAAAAATGGAAAGAATCAATTTAAATGACGAGTGGCTTTTTACGCCCGAGTTCGAAAGCGAAGTCTGCGCTCCGAAAATCAAGAGCGCGTCTCTCAAAAAGGCCTTGCAGAAAGTGCGCGTTCCTCACAGCGTGGCGACGACTCCGCTGAATTATTTCAACGTGAGCGACTACCAAAAGGTGAGCGGCTACCGGCGCGTTTTCAAGACTGAAAAGTCGTGGGAGGCGAAGCGCGTCTTTGTCACGTTCATGGCGGCGGCGCACGAGGCGACTGTCTTCATAAACGGCGAGGAACTCGGGACTCATTCGTGCGGCTACACTTCATTTAAATTTGAGATAACGAAATTCCTTTCCCCTGAAGGCAAGGAAAATGTACTTGCGGTGAAGCTCAATTCGCGCGAGGACATCGACGTGCCTCCGTTCGGATTCGTGATTGACTATATGACTTACGGCGGAATATACCGCGAGGTTTTCCTCGAAGTGGCGAACGAGAATTTCATAGACGACGTTTTCATTTCTACGAGGGAGACGAACGTTTCGGCACGCGTCTCGCTCGACAAAAAGGAGAACGCCGCGATTTCGCTCTCGCTTTTCAAGGCGGGGGAAAAGAAATCTTCGTTTGAAAAGTCGTATGACTTGAAGGACACGGACAAAATCACCGCCGAATTCGACGCGGAAAATGTCGCGCTTTGGTCGCCCGAAAATCCGCAGCTGTATGTGCTGAAAGCGCAGTTAAAATACGGCACGAAAACCATCGACGAAAAATCGGTGCGTTTCGGCTTCCGCGACATAAAGATGACCGCCGAAGGGCTTTTCCTGAACGGAGAGCGGCTTTTGCTTCGCGGAATGGATCGCCACCAGAGTTTCGCGCACGCAGGATACGCGATGCCCGCGAGCCTCCAGCGTTTCGACGCGGACATCCTCAAGGACGAGCTTGGCCTCAACGCCGTGCGCACTTCGCACTATCCGCAGTCGCAGGATTTCATCGACCGCTGCGACGAGCGCGGGCTTTTGGTTTTTACGGAGATCCCCGGATGGCAGCACATCGGAAAGTCCAAGGCGTGGCGCGAGCAGTGCCTGAAGAATGTGGAGGAAATGGTCTTGCAATACCGAAATCATCCTTCGGTGTTCCTTTGGGGGGTGCGCATAAACGAGTCGCTTGACTGCGACGAGCTTTACGAAAAGACGAACGCGCTTTGCCGCTCGCTCGATCCGACGCGTCCGACCGGCGGCGTGAGATGCATAAAGAAGTCGCACCTTCTGGAAGACGTGTACACTTACAACGATTTCAGCCACGGTGGAAACAACGCGGGATGTGTCCCGAAGAATACCGTCACGCCGAATCCTGAAAAGCCCTATCTCATAAGCGAATATTGCGGGCACATTTTCCCGACAAAGATTTTCGACGACGAATTGCATCGCACGGAGCACGCCATCCGCCATGCGAACGTCATTAACGATGTCGCCGTGGAAAAGGGCGTGGCAGGCTCTTTCGCGTGGGTCGCGTTCGACTATAACACGCACAAGGATTTCGGAAGCGGCGACGGGATTTGCTATCACGGCGTGATGGATATGTACCGAAATCCCAAATTGGCGGCGGCGGTGTACAAAAGCCAGCAGGAAAAAGTCCCGGTCCTGGAAGTGAGCACGACGATGGACGTGGGCGAGCATCCTGCGAGCATTCGCGGAAGGTGCTGGATTTTCACGAACGCGGATTCCGTGAAAATGTATTTGGGAAAAAAGTTCATCGCGGAATTCAAAAAGGAAAATTCGCCTTACAAAAACATTCCGCACGGGCCGATTCTCATCGACGACTATCTTGGAAACCGCCTCGTGGACGAGGAAAAACTTCCCGAAGGTTTAGCTGAAAAGCTCAAATTTATTTTGAACGCGATTGCGTTTTATGGGGAAGGCGGCCTTACCGCGAAGCATAAATTTGAATGCGCGAAACTTCTTCCGCGCGGATTCACCCGCCAGAAAATTACGGACTTGTACGCGAAGTACATCGGCAACTGGGGAGGGGAGTCGTCGACTTTCCGCTTCGACGCGATAAAGGACGGCAAGGTGGTGAAAACTGTCTTGAAGGGCGCGGTGGAATCAATCTCGATACAGGCGGAAGCATCTTCGAGCGTGCTGCACGAGGGGAGCACGTGGGATGCGGCGGAAGTGCGCCTTTCGATGCGCGACCAAGCGCAGAACGTCCTGCCTTATTTCAGCGAGCCGGCGGAATTTTCTGTCACAGGCCCGATTGAAATAATCGGACCTGCTTTGGGCGCGTTCCGGGGCGGAGTCACCGGTGTTTACGTCCGCACTGTCGGCAAAAAGGGCAAGGCTTCGCTCCTTGTAAAATGCGCGGGGCTTGAAAAGAAAATTGATTTTGTCGTGAAATAAGGATGGTAATATAGGTAATGGGTAGTAAGTAATGTTTGCAAGCGAAGTTATTGTCAGAAAAGGCAATGACTTCGACTTGCGCAATAAAAAAAGTTTCTCTCGGCTTCGCGGAGGAAGGGTTGCGTCCTGTTGCCCTAAAAAATCCGCGTGAATTTGCGTATGGTTTTCTGAATTTCGCGCGGACTTTATGTCTTTTCTTTTTCTTCGCAATTTGCTATAATCAAAAAATGCAAACAAAAAGTCGCGGCTCTTTGCCGATGCTCCATCTCGTCTTGCCTTTGGCGGGGGAGCAGCTTTTGAGAATTCTCGTTTCGCTCGCGGACACTTTCATGCTGAGCACTTACTCTGACCATGCCGTGGCAGGGGTGGGGCTTGTGTCGCAATATATGTTTTTTCTCCAGATTTTGTTCAACGTGGTGGCAATCGGGAGTTCCATCGTGCTGGCGCAATATCTGGGCGCGGAGCGTTCGCGCGAGGACTTGAACAACATTTCGAAGGCGAGCGCGCTGATGACGACCGCGATTGCGCTGGTTTTGTCGGCGGCGGTATTTTTGGGAAGCGGCCCGCTTTTGAATTGCTATTCGCTTGAGGACGACGTGCGTTCTTATGCGAAAGAATATTTTTTGATTTTCGGCGGCATGGGCGCGATTTTCAATGCGTTCAGCTTGTTGCAAAGTTCTCTGCTTCGCTGTTATGGCTATGCTCGCGAGGCGTTGTTTGTCACGTTCGTCGCGAATCTCGTCAACGTGGCGGGAAACGCGCTTTCGCTTTACGGATGGTTCGGGCTTCCGGTTTTCGGAGTGCGCGGCGTGGCGGCGGCTTCGGCGATTTCTTCGGTGGTGTCGTGCTTTATGCTTGCCGCGATGATTCGCCGCAGGAAAGAAATCGCGTTCGACCTGCGCAAAATAGTTTCCGTGCCTAAGAAATTCTTTCGGCTGATTTTGTCGGTGGGAATCCCGACGGCAGGGGAAAACCTTTCCTACAACGTCTCGCAAATCGTAATCATGGCGATGATTTCGTCGCTCGGAACTTTCGCGATGTCGGCGCAAGTCTACACTACGACAATCGTGCGCTTCGTCTATGTGATCGCGATTGCGATCGGCGGCGCGGTCCAGATAAAAACCGGCTGGTATGTGGGCGCGCACCAAAGGGACGAGGCGTACAAAAAGGTCATGCTTTATTCGCTGTGGGCGACATGCGCGTCGATGCTTTTCGTTTTGATTTTGAATCTCGTAAAAGTACCGGTCATTTCGATTTTTACAAGCGAAGCGCACATCGTGGAAATGGTGAGCGGGCTTTTGCGAATTTCGATTTTGCTGGAATTCGGACGCTCGCTCAATTTGATTTACGTGGGCGCGCTGAAGGGCGCGGGCGACATGAAGTTTCCCGTTTTGTACGGAATGTTTTCGAATTGGTGCGTGATGGTCTTGCTCGCGTATGTTTTGGGAATAAGGATGGGGCTTGGAATAAACGGTTGCTTTTACGGAATCGCGGCCGACGAGATAACGCGCGGCGCGGTGATGTTCTTCCGCTGGAAAAGCAAGCGGTGGATGGAAAAGGCTTTGGTGTGAATTTTAGAATTGTATGAAAGCAAGATTGCGGAAAAACATAGTCTCTTTCAAAAAATATTCCGCGCACGGAATCAAGCGGTAGAAGGTTTGTTTTCCTTACGAAACAAATGTATTTGTTTTATGACGGCGCAATCCAAGTCATGTAACAAAATGTCTTTCAAATAAAAACGCGATTTTGCAACGAAGTGAAAAATCGCAGTAAATAAGCGAGTTTTGAAAAAACTCGGCATTAAAAACAGCGACGATATTTTTGTCGCTGTTTTTAATTATTGGATTTTAAACTGCAATCTTAAAGATTGCAATATCTTATTATACACTCTGTAAGATTTTATATCAAGCGAAATAACATCTTATAGTATGCGTATGGATGTTGACAAAGAAAAATTTTTTGGATATGAAAAAGTCGTTTCGCAACGGAACGAGAAGTTGCGATTGCGCAGATGGTGCGTGCTTTCATCGGGGATTGAATTTTGACATGCAGAAAGTCGCGGCGGACAAGATGACGCGCGGCGCGTTTTCCGAAATGCCTTGAAAAAAAATGCGGAGTTTCGTCGCTTGTTTTTTTATTCCCGCAATGAAATTTCTTTAAAATTCCTATTGACAGAATTTTTTTTTGAGTGTATATTGTTCTTACGGTGTTTCTATTTATAGAAACACCGCTTTTTGAAATTATTTTTTTTAGAGGTAACTTTGCAAATGCGATGTTCTTCGTCGCGCTATTATAGCGACGAAGAACTCGTCGGCAGATTCGAAAAAAATTGCCAAAAGCAAGTTTTTCGAATCTGCAATTTTGGGAAAACAATTTTATGGAAAAACGAACGGATTCGATTTATGTTTGCCTTTCGAGCGAACGATACACGCCTTTTTCTCTTGCGAAGAAAATCGGAGCGAAGGCGATTTTGGAATCGGCGAGTTTCAACAAGGGGCGCGAGCGGTTTTCGATTTTGATGGCGGCGGAGGCTTTCAAAATCGTGCAGGACGACGAGGGCATCGCGTTTTTGATTGACGGCCGACGGCTTCCGTTTAATGATGCCGGCATAGTGAGCCGGAACGCTGTGGGGCAGGAAAAGGATGCGGACATCTTGGACGCGCTCGTCTACATCGCCTCGCAGAATGAAAGCCCTGTTCCGGGAATTCCCCTCCCATCAAGCGGCATCGGATATTTGGGCTATGAATTCGTGCAAAGGTGCGACACGGTTCGACTGGAAAATCAGTTTGACGAATTGCGCATTCCCGAATGCTGTTTCGTTGCGGGTCATGTCTACATCGTTTTCGACCACTTCACGGAAAAGCTTCACATTTTCGGATTGAATTATGCGGAGCGTCAGATTGACTTGAAAAAGGAAGTGGACGCGCTTGTCAAGCGGCTGAACGACATGGACTTTTCGTATATGGATTCCGCCGAAGATGCCGCGCCGTGCTCTGTCATAACGGACATCGGGCAGAGCAAAAGGGAATATTGCGAAAAAGTCATGGAGCTAAAAAAGCACATCGTCGCGGGCGACATAATCCAGGCGGTGCCTTCGCGACGAGTGCAGCTTGAGTGCGAGACTTCCGCTATGGAAATTTACCGCAGGCTTCGCGCGATAAATCCGTCTCCGTATTTGCTTTACCTTGACTTCGGGGATTTCCAGATTGCAGGATGCTCTCCCGAAAGCCTTGTGCGCGTGATTGGCGGCAGGGCTTCGATTCATCCGATCGCAGGCTCGATTCGGCGCGGAAAGAACGATGCCGAGGATGACATGCTCCGCTTGAAACTTTCCGGCGATCCGAAGGAACGCGCCGAGCATTTGATGCTCGTGGATTTGGCGAGAAACGATTTGGGGCGTGTCTGCAAGGCGGGCAGCGTAAAGGCGACGCAGTTTATGGAAGTGGAGACTTTCAGCCACATAATGCACATCGTGAGCAATGTCGAGGGCGATGTGGAAGAGGGGATTCCGCCGGTGCAAGTCTTGCGCGCGGCTTTTCCCGCGGGTACTGTGAGCGGTGCGCCGAAAATCAGCGCGATGCAAATCCTTTCGCGACTTGAAAAAGTCAAGCGCAGGTTTTATGCGGGCGCGGTGGGCTATATCCGTTCTGACGGCGACTTGGATTTTTGCATAACGCTTCGCTGCGCCTTGAAGCAGGGAAAGGTTTGGACGCTTCAGGCCGGCGGCGGCATTGTCTATGATTCGAATCCCGAGCGCGAGTTCGAGGAGACGAACGAAAAGATGGGCGCGCTTATCGCGGCGTTCAAAGTTGAATCAGGTAATAAGTAGAGGGGTAATAGGTAAGGGACGTTCGCGAAAAAACAGTGAGAGGGCGAAATTGCTCTGATTGCTACATCGCGCAAGCGATGAATTTGAAATAAATTTCCTATCGCAAAGCGACACGGAGTGGCGCATTGCGGTCGCCGCGAAAGCGGCGAGTTTATAATCCTTGCCGCAATCAATGCAAAGCGCGCGGTTTCGACTTTCTCAATGCGACTGGGAGAATGTAAATTACTTAAATTTTGGGAGCGAAAAATGAAAGTTGTTGTTGTTGACAATTACGATTCCTTTACATACAACGTCGTCCAGGCGTTTCAGGCACTTGGCGGCGACATTGAAGTCTCGGTTTTGCGGAGTGGCGAATGCGTTGTTTCCGACATTGAAAAGCTTCGCCCGAATTATCTCGTGATTTCTCCTGGTCCGGGAAGACCGAGCGATGCTGGCGTGAGCGAAGAAGCGATAAAATATTTCGCGGGAAAAATTCCTGTCTTGGGAATCTGCCTTGGACATCAGGCTATGGCAGAGGCGTTCGGCGCGAAAATCGTCCAGGCGAAATTCATCAAGCACGGAATCGTCGAAGAAATCGACTTGGACGGTAAAGGACTGTTCCGTTCGATTGGAAAAAAAGGAAAATTCACGCGCTATCATTCGCTCGTCGTGGATGAGGATTCTCTGCCCGAGGAGTTCGAAGTGACGGCTCGCGCCTCTGACGGCGACATCATGGGAATCCGCCACAAGACGCTCGCGTTGGAAGGGGTACAGTTTCATCCTGAATCGATTGCCTCCGACGACTGCGAAAGGCTTTTGCGCTCGTTTTTGAATTACCGCCGGGAAAATATTCCGAGCGTGGATTTTTTGAATCGCCTTGTTTGCAAAAAAGACTTGTCCGAAACGGAAGCCGAATTTTTTATGGACACGATGACGGACGGCACTATGGACGAGCGGATTATGTCCGCGATTCTTGTCGCGATGGCGGCAAAAGGCGCGGTGTCGAGCGAAATCATTGGATGTGCCCGCGCCCTTATCAAAAAGAAAAAATTGTTTCCGCTTGAGATTTCAGGGCACGCGGAAATCGTCGGAACGGGCGGAGACGGAAAAGGCAGCTTCAACATTTCCTCCCTTTCTGCAATCGTGGCGACGAGTCTCGGACAGAGCGTCATAAAGCACGGAAACAGGGCCGTTTCTTCAAAATCGGGCGCGGCGGATTTTTATGAATCTCTCGGCATCAAAATCGACGGAACGCCGGAACAGACCGCAAGTCTCGCCCAGAGGACAGGCTTCGCTTTTTTGATGGCTCCGCTTTATCATTCCGCGATGCGATTTGCGGCTCCAGTCAGAAAGGTGCTCGGCATAAAAACGATTATGAATATACTTGGTCCTCTCCTGAATCCTTCCGAAGTTGACTATGCCGTTCTCGGTGTGTATTCCGAGGATTTGCTTGCGCCTTATGCTCATGCGGCGAAAGGCTTGGGCACGAAGCGCGTGATGGTCGTGCACTCGCGCGACGGTTATGACGAAATCAGCCCATGCGCGCCCACCGACGTTTTTCAGATTACGGAAAGCGGAAAGGAAAGTCGCTATGTTATTGACCCTGCGAAATTCGGAATTGAAGGAGTTTCGGAAAAAGAACTCTCAGGCGGAAGCGGCTCGGACAATGCGAGGCTCGCGATGGAAGTCTTGGAGGGAAAAGGACGCGCGGCGATTCGCGCTTCGATTGGTCTCAATACGGCCGCCGTCCTTTATTTGAGCGGAAAAGTCAAGACTCTGAAAGACGGATACGAGGCCGCGCTCGGCGCGCTTGATTCTGGCGTGGCTTTGAAAAAGTTGCGGGAAATCCAATCGGTCTCGAAAGAAATTTGACACGGAAACGATATGAATATTTTGGATGAAATTGTCGAAAGGCGGAAAGCGGACATCGCGCGGTTCGGGTATGAATGCGGTTGCGATATTCCAGAAAAGCGCGGATGCGGCGTGAGGAAATTCATGGCGGAGCGCGGCGCGATTTTGGAAGTGAAACGCGCTTCCCCCAGCAAGGGCGACATCTCGCCGAATTTGGATGCCGTGAAGACCGCGCTCGAATATGCGAAAAGCGGCGCGCGCGCAATCAGCGTTCTCACAGAAAAAAATTATTTCAAAGGCAGCCTCGACGACTTGATGGCGGTTCGTGCCGCGTTCGACGAATATGCCGCGCAAACTGGAAAGGAAGTGCCCGCCGTCTTGCAGAAAGACTTTTTGTGCGAAGTTCAAGATATTGATGTCGCGTATCGCGCGGGTGCGGACGCGGTTTTGTTGATCGCCCGCATCTTGACAAAAGAGCGGTTTTATGCTATGGCGAAAAGAGTTTCGGAACTCGGACTTTCCGCTTTGGTGGAAGTGCGCGAAATCGACGACATCGAAAAATTGCGATATGTTTTTTCCAAAGTGGGCGCGGATAATTTCGTCTTCGGCGTGAATTCGCGCGACTTGAAGGATTTTTCGATTGACATGCTCGTTCCGGCGAAAATGTTTTCTGCGATAAAAGCAATCTCTCCGAATGCGAAAGTCGTTTTTGAAAGCGGAATACAAAGTCCTGAATGCGCGGCGGCGGTTTCCGCGATGGGATTCGATGGTTTTTTGATGGGCGAGGCGGCCGCGAGAAATCCTGAAATTACCAAGAAATACACCCGTTCGTTCGAAGATGCCGCGCTGTCAGCGCAAGGAAAATTTTGGCTTGAAATCGCGTCGCGCTTGCAAGAAAATCATCCGCTCGTAAAAATCTGCGGAATCACGCGGACGCAGGATGCGATTTTGGCGGCGGAATTGGGCGCGGATTTTCTCGGCTTCGTTTTCTGCGGAAAGTCTCCGAGAAACGTGAGCGCGGATTTCGTGGAAGAAGCGCGGCGCGAATTGCAAAAAAGGTTCGGGGAAAAAATGCCGCTCCTTGTCGCGGTGATAACGGAACGTGAAAGCGGGGAGGGAAGACGGCTTTTGGGTTTGGCGCGGCGAAAGATTGTGGACGCGCTTCAATTTCATGGCTTTTCTCCGCATGGCTTTGAGCAACAAGATATTGATGTCGCGCATTTTGTCGCGGCGAACGTCTCTTGCGAGCAAGACCTTTTGAAATTGGACGCGCTTTTGAAAGGCGGCGAGTTTCGGGTTTTGATTGACTCGCGTTCAGGTATGGCTTTGGGCGGAAGCGGAATTCGCGTTGACGAAAAGTTGGTTTTGGCGTGCAAGGAAAAGTCACGGCTTTGGCTTGCCGGCGGAATCAATGCGGAAAACGTTTTTGAAATAATGGAAAAATTTTCGCCTGAATTGATTGACGTGGCGAGCGGCGTAGAATCTTCGCCCGGAATCAAAGACGAAAAAAAAGTGCGGGCGTTGTTCGCGCAAATTCGAAATTGAGAGTTGAAAATTTTATGGGAGAAAATAAAAAATGAACGATTCAAACGCTTCAAACAATGGATTTTTTGACTGCTACGGCGGAAAGTATGTGGCGGAAGTTTTGCGGCGGCCGCTCGATGAATTGGAAATCGCTTTCAAAGATGCGATGGCGGACAAAAATTTTTTGGACGACCTTCATACGATTCAGCGCGACTACATCGGACGCGAGACTCCGCTTTATTTTGCTCCGACCGCCACGCGCGTTCTCGGCGGCGCGAAAGTCTACATAAAGCTCGAAGGGCTTGCCAACACGGGCGCGCACAAAATCAACAACGCGATGGGGCAGTGCCTTCTTGCCAAGCGCATGGGGAAAAAACGAATCATCGCGGAAACCGGAGCGGGACAGCACGGACTTGCGACGGCGGCCGCTTGTGCGAAGCTCGGACTTGACTGCACCGTGTACATGGGCGAGGTTGACGTGAAACGTCAGCAGCCGAATGTGGCGGCGATGGAACTGTACGGCGCGAAAGTCGTTTCGGTGACTTCGGGAAGCCGCACTCTCAAAGATGCCGTGAACGATGCGATGCGCGATTGGGCGGCGAATCCTGAAAGCACGCACTATGTTTTGGGAAGCGCGCTCGGCCCCGCTCCCTTTCCTGACATCGTTCGCGAATTCCAAAGCGTGATTGGACGCGAAGTGAAAAAACAGTGCGAAGAGCGCGGAGTGAAAATCGGCGTGATGGTGGCGTGCGTGGGAGGGGGAAGCAATTCCATTGGATTTTTTTCTCCATTTTTGAATCAAAATGACGTGCGCCTGATTGGAGTGGAGGCGGGCGGAATTGGCACGGGAATAGGCGAGAACGCGACGCGAATGAATGGAAGCGCGAGTCGCGAAGGAATAATGCAGGGCTACAAAAGCCGTTTCCTTTTAGACGATGACGGACAAGCTTTGCCCACGCGTTCGATAAGCGCGGGACTTGACTATTGCGGAATCGGACCGCAGCTCGCCGCGCTCGGAAAATCGGGCCGCGTGGAATTCACGAGCGCGCTCGATGCCGAGGCTTTGGACGCGGTAAAATTTTTCGCGAAGAACGAGGGAATACTTTTCGCTTTGGAAAGCGCGCATGCAGGCGCGGCGGCGATTCGCATCGCGCGGGAAATCCCTTCCGACCAAGCGATTGTCATCAATATGAGCGGGCGCGGCGACAAGGACGTTTTCATTACAAGCCCCGTTTTCCGCCGAGAAAAATGGCTCGACTTTCTTCACGCGGAAATCGAAAGGCTTGAATCGAAAAAGGACGTGCATGAAAAATAGGTAGAAGATCATAATGGCAATAGATTTGTACGACATGATACTTGGCGTGGTCGTTATATTTTGTATATACGCGGCAATCAAGTATTTCAAGAAAAACAAGCGGTTCGTGCATTGCGAGATCACCGAGGGCGAGTGTTCCGATGTTCGCTCCATACGGTACAACTTCATAGCCTGCACGAGCCGATATTTCTACACTTACACGGTGGACGGCGTTTTCTACTCGGGCGAGGACTCCGAGGCCTTTTGGTTTAGGTACAAGCGCAGGGACTTGACCAATCCCGTCACCGTGGAATATCTGAGGGACAGCCCCGAAACCTCGCGGCTTGCGGCCGTCAACCACAAGAACGGATTGCTGGTGATTATGACCTTGCTCCTTACCATCGCCGCGTTCGTGTATTTGGTCTTGCGCAAGAACGGGATTTTGTGACAGTGCAGGAACTAGGGCTGGAACGGCAGGAAGTTTTAGTGGCACAGATTTTGGAAAAACAATTTTTGATGGAGAAAAAATGAAAAAGATAAATTTGATGGCGCACCTTGTGGCGAGTTTTCCGAACGAACGCCTTTCGCTTGAAGCGGCGCGCGCGCTCGTGGAAGGCGGCGCGGACATTTTGGAAATCCAGCTGCCGTTCAGCGATCCGAGCGCGGACGGTCCTGCGATTCAGGACGCGTGCACGACTGTATTGAAAAACGGATGGCGCGTTTCGGACGGCATTGATTTCATAAAAAAAATCCGCGCGGAATTTCCCGCCCTGCCGATTTATCTGATGAGCTACGGCTCGCTCGTCTATACTCCGGGCGTGAGGAATTTTTGTCGCTGCGCATCTCAAGCCGGCGTGGGCGGAATGATAATTCCCGACTTGCCTTTCGACTTTGACGAAGGGCTGACTGCGGCATGCGAAGAATGCGGAATGCTGAACATTCCGGTGGCATCCCCTTCGATGTCTGCGGAACGGCTTTCAAAGATGGCGGGCGCGGGTTTCAAATACATATACGCCGCGCTTCGCACTGGCATCACTGGGACTGAAACTTCGATTGGAAGCGAAACGCTTGACTTCATAAAAAAAGTCGGCGCGGGCGGAAGCCGCGTCTACGGAGGTTTCGGCATTTCAAGCGGAAAGCAGTCCGCGATGCTCGCCGACCATGTCGAGGCGGTGGTGGCAGGAAGCGTGTTCGTGCGCACGATTGCCGCGAACGCCGATGACGCGGAAAAATTGAAGCGCGCGGTGAGGGAAAAGGCGGCGGAGCTTTGCGGCGGAAAATGAGAGGTTAAAATTGTCGTCAAAACACTGCTGACAATTTTAACTTCGAGTTTCCTTCAGAAAATCGTTTTTTGAATCGTCTGCTCGCGCAGGCAAAATTACGTTCCTTATTTTGCGACAGTGAGCGAATTATCAAATTCGGGAACTGTCGCAAATGCAACTTCGCAACGGAGTGAGAAGTTGCAATAAATAGGCGAGTTTTCGTAGAAAACTCGAGTTAAAATGAGCGACGCAAATTAGTCGCTCATTTTAAACGTTCCTTAATTTGCGACATTGCAGGAAGTGTCAACTTCCGAAAATGTTGCAAACGCCATTTTGTAATGAAACGCTTTCGCAACGAGTATGCAAGTCGAAGACTTGCTATCGAAGTTTCAAGCGCATTTCCTGCGGACTTAATTTTTGAGGGACGATTGACTTTTTATGCGATTTGTTTTAGACTTATGAAAGATTAATAATTCGCGCCAAAATATCGCGCGGATTTTAAATTTGAGCTTTCCCTTGAAAAGCTTTTTCCTGATTTTAATTTGACTTTTTATAAAAAAAATGTGGGGGGGGGTAATGACCTTTTCTTCTATAATTTATTCGATAATAATTCTTCCGATTGAAAGTTTTATCGAGTTCGTTTTCTGCTTCACGCTTGCGAAGTTCGACCGCTTCGGTGTGGCGGGGGCAATCTTTGCCGTGAGCCTTGCTGTGAACTTCCTTGCGCTTCCTATTTATAACGTGGCGGATGAAATCCAGCTCAAGGAACGGAAGCTTCAGCAAAAAATGGCGCATTGGGTCAAGCACATAAAGTCGGCGTTCAAAGGCGACGAACAGTTTATGATGTTAAACGCATACTATCGCCAGAACGGATGGCATCCGCTCTACGCGCTCCGACAGTCACTGTCCGTTTTGATTCAGATTCCGTTTTTCATCGCGGCATATCATTTTTTGAGCCACACTTCCTTGCTTGACGGAAAATGCATTTTCTTCCTAAAAGATTTATCGCGCCCTGATGCCTTGTTAGAGATTCCTGTTATAGGCAGGGGGGGGGTATAAAATTTTCGATAAATATTCTTCCGCTATTGATGACGGCGATAAACATTGCGTCATCGATAATTTATACGAAAGACGCGCCGCCGCGTGAAAAAATTCAAACTTTCGCGCTCGCGCTGTTTTTTTTTTCCTGCTTTACAATTCACCCGCGGGACTTGTCTTTTATTGGATTTTAAATCAAATATTTTCACTGTGCAAGAACATCGTGCTCAAGACAAAGCATCCAAAAAGAATCTTGTACGGATTTTTATGCGCGGCTTTGCTGCTTGCATCTGCATACTTGCTTTTGTTCAAGAGAAATAAATTTTCATTTCAAAAATGTGTTTTCTATTTCTTTATTGCGACATTTATATTTGCCCCGTTCGCTATGGAATCCTTGCAAAAAAGAAAAACTTTCGCGCACTGTAAGTCCGCATTCGCAAGAATTTTCTCTGGTGTTTCTGTGAGACAGAGTTTCGCCCTGCTTCTCGCCTCTTGTGCCGTGCTTTGGCTTTTGTGCGGTCTACTTTTGCCGTCCAATGTAATTGCGACAAGCCCGGCGGAATTTTCGTTCTTGGGAAACATGGATTCGCCGCTTTCTTATGTCTGGTCGGCTTTCGCTTTTTTCGCAGGACTTTTCATATTTTGGCCGCTCGTGATTTACAAGATGTTCAGCGCGAACGAAAAGGTGCGGTGCGCGATGCCCGCAATTTTTTTCGTGCTTGCGCTGTGCGCCATGGCGAATGCGTTCTTGTTCAAGTATGATTATGGCATTATGAACTCTAGTTTCGTTTTGGATAATTCTGATTTTTTAAAAAACTATTCATTCTTTTTTACTGTGTTGCCAATTGTGTTCTTGTCCATAACTGTCCTTTTGCTTGCGTTCTTTGTTCGTATTGAAAAAGTTCGCGTTCTCATAATGATGCTTTTTTCTGTTTGTGCGACAGAAATTTTCTTGGGGACAAAAAATGTAAAGACGATAGGCAAGACGTTTGTCGCATACAGAAATGAGAAGTTTGAATCAGAAATAGAATTTGTTCCAGATTTTCATTTGAGCCGGACGGAGAAAAATGTAGTTGTTCTGTTTTTGGATAGAGCCGTTTCATCGTTTTTTCCGTACATAGTGGAACAGTTTTCGGAGGTGGAGGCGGCGTATGACGGCTTCGTTTTCTATCCAAACTGTTTGAGTTTCGCTGTGCAGACGAATTTCGCTTCGCCAGCCATGATGGGCGGTTACGAGTATACGCCAGACGAGATGAACAAACGCGGAAAGGAGCTTTTGAAGGACAAGCACAACGAGGCTGTTTTGCTTTTGCCGAAAATATTTGATGATGCAGGATATGATACGACCATTTACAATGTTCCTTACATAGACTATGATTCAGGCAAAACTCCACCGATGTTTGATTTCACCAACATACGGACTACAAATTGGAATTTGGTGAATTTTTACAAGAATAATTACATAAAGTCCGATTTGATGCAAGACATTGTTTGCAACAAGGCTGGGAAATATTTTTCTGTAATGCAAATTCTTTATCCGCCACTCAGAAATGAATTGTATAATCATTCGGAATATTATTATCAAGAATCTGATTTTCCAGGTGAATTTTTCATAAGCCAGTATGCGCAGCTTTTCTACTTGCCAGATGACATTGTTTTTGACAGTACGAAACCTACATACACTTTTATAGAGAACGAGCTTCCGCATGCTCCAGAAATTTTGCGTGCTCCTGACTACACGCCAGGGGTAATAACAAAAGAGCATCCTGTTGCAAGCACTGGGAAATCATGGACTTCAACACGCAAAACTGAGAAAGAACATTATCATGCGAATATGGCCGCGCATTTGCAAGTTGCGAAGTTTTTGGAATTCTTGAAAGCACAAAATGCTTACGACAACACAAGGATTGTCATCGTCGCTGACCATGCGTGGGATATTAAGATTGGAGAATTCGAACATTTCGAAAGTTTTGGCGATATAGGAGCATATGCTAATCCACTTTTGCTGTTCAAGGATTTCAATTCGCGTGGAAGCATAATAACGGACAAATCCTTGAAAACCAATGCAGAAACCGTAAATCTTGTTCTCAAGGATTTGTCTGTTTCACATAAGAATCCGTTTACAGGAAAAGACTTGAAGTCCGTGTCAGATTTTGAATCCTTTAATGTATATGGTAGGGGAGATTGGCGCGTTGGCAATTATGTGGACAAAACGCAATTTCCTACGATTGAAATGGAAGCTTACACTGTCCGCGACAACATCTTCGATGAGCGCAATTGGACGAAACTCGACACTTCGGAGGCGGGCAAATGAATTTTCTTTACATTGACCCGGGCACAGGCTCGATGCTTTTTTCTCTTGCGCTCGGTGTGGCGACGACGGCGGTTTTTGCGTTCCGTGCGTTGGCGGTGAAACTGCGTTTCGTCTTTAGTGGTGGCAAGGCGGATAAAATTTCTTCTGAAAAAATTCCGTTCGTGATTTTTTCAGACCACAAGCGTTATTGGAATGTGTTCAAGCCGATTTGCGATGAGTTCGAGCGGCGGAAGATTCCTCTCGTCTTCTACACGCAGTCAGCGGACGATCCCGCGCTTTCTGAAAGATACGAGTTCGTGAAAGCGGAATTCATCGGCGAAGGAAACAAGGGCTTCGTGCGGATGAACATGCTGAACGCCGGCACTGTTCTTTCTACCACGCCGGGGCTGGATGTCTTGCAATGGAAGCGAAGCAAGAATGTGGAGCGTTATGTTCACATTCCGCACTCGCTTGACGAGATGGGCGGCTACCGGATGTTCGCGCTGGATTTTTACGATGTCGTTCTCGCGAATGGAAAAAATCAAGAGGACCTTGTTCGCGAAATAGAGTCCCTTCGCCCTACTATAAAGAAAAAAGAAGTCGCCATTGTCGGAAGCCCATATATGGACAGAAATCTTGCACGCGTGAAAAATCTTCCGCCGCATGTGCAGGACAAGGAAAATCCTGTCGTGCTTTTTGCGCCAAGCTGGGGAGAAAGCGGAAGCCTTGCGAAGTTCGGCGCAAAAATACTGGACGGGCTAGTCGCGACGGGCTTCAAAATCATCGTCCGTCCGCATCCGCAAACCGTTCAGAGCGAAAAAGAAATCTTGAATCCGCTGATGGAAAAATACAAGGAACGCATAGAATGGAATTTCGACAATGACAATCTTGCGGTCATGAACAATGCGGACATTTTGATTTCCGACTTCTCAGGAATCATGCTTGAATTTGCGATGCTGTTCAATCGTCCTGTGATGTACAGAAATCCAAAAAACAATGACTATTCTGTCTATGACTATGCGTGGATTGAGCACGAAAAATGGACATTTCTGGCGGCGAGTAAATATGGCGTTCAGTTTTCCGAAAGCGACTTTCCGAATTTCAAGGAAATGATTTTGCACACATTGTACAATTCCGACATTGCAAACGGAATTCAAGAAGTGAGAGCGGAATGCTGGGAAAATGCCGGAGACGCGGCAAGCGGCACGGTGGATTTCTTGACGGAAACGGAGGAAAAAAAGCATGATTAATTTTACGGTAGGACCGGTGCAATCGGACGAAGAAACTTTGCGGCTTGGCGGCGAACGGATTCCGTATTTTAGGACGGCAGAATTTTCTGAAATCATGGCGGAAAACGAACGCATGATGCTTTCTTTGGCGGAGGCCGAAAGCGAGTCGCGCGCGGTTTTTCTGACGGCATCCAGAACAGGCGCGATGGAGGCGGCCATCGTCAATTCATTCGGCAGGTCAGACAAGGTTCTTGTCGTGAACGGCGGAAGTTTCGGAGCGCGCTTTGTGGAGATTTTGAAAATCCATGAAATTCCTTTTGAAGAAATTCGCCTTGACTACGGAAAGCCGCTCACGAAAGAAATTCTTTCCGCTTACAATCCTGCGGATTTTTCTGGCTGTGCGATTCAGCTTTGCGAAACTTCGACAGGCGTTCTTTACGATATGGATTTGGTCGGTGATTTCTGCGCGAAAAATAAAATTTTTCTTTTGGTTGACGCGATAAGCGGATTTTTGGCGGACAAAATCTCGATGCGGAAATTTGGAATTGACATTTTAATAATTGGGAGTCAAAAGGCGCTTTCGTTGCCGCCGGGAATTTCGATACTGATGATGTCGAAGCGGGCGGTTTCCGTCGTGCGGGAAAATCGTTCAAAATGCTTGTACTTGAACCTTTCACTCGCATTGAAAGACGGCGAGCGCGGGCAAACTCCTTTCACTCCTGCCGTTGGAATTCTCATTCAACTTAACGAAAAATTGAAACGCATAGAGCAAAGTGGCGGATATTCGGCACAGCAAAAAATTATAGCGAGTAGGGCGGAGAAGTTTCGTTCGGCGATAAAAGATTTTCCGTTCGCTTTTTTTGTGAAAGCGGAAAATATGTCGAATTGCGTCACCGCACTTTCGCCTTGCGATGAAAATACAAGTGCGTACAGAATTTTTGAAATCCTCAAAAATGAATATGGAATCTGGATTTGTCCGAATGGTGGCGAACTGAAAGAAAAAATTTTGCGTGTCGGGCATATCGGCGCGATTTCAGACGGTGACATGGACGCGCTTTTTTTCGCCTTGCGCGATATGAAAAATCGTGGGACTTTGGGAGACGAAAAATGATTGCAGGAAAAACGGTGGTCTATACGAGCGGCACATTCGACATGCTTCATGCGAACCATATCAAGATGATTGAATACGCTCGCTCTCTCGGCGACATTCTCATTGTCGGTGTGAATACGGACGAGTTAGTTATGTCGTACAAAAGCCAGCCGATCATTCCGTTCGAGGAAAGAATCGCGCTCGTGAAGGCGTTGAAATTTCCTGACATAGTGATTCCACAAACATCGCTCGACCATGGCGACAAAGTGAAAAAGTTGAATTTCGACGTGTTCGTGGTGGGCGACGACTGGGCTGGAAAATACGATTACCTAAAGGAAAAGGGAGTGAGCGTTGTGTATTTTCCTTATGGGCGCGGCGTGAGTTCAAGCGAATTGAAAAGCCGCATTTACGAAAGATATTCGTCGCTAAAGAAAACCGCCGACAGCCATTTTCCGAACGATGTAGATGTGGGCAAGGCGAATGATGATGGCGAGAAATTGCGGTTGGGGGGGGGTAAATTGATTGCGGCGTAATGCTTTAATTTGACGCGTGCATTTTGTTTCGCATGATTTCGCCAGAGTGTAATGGAAAACGTTCTTTAAAAATTAAGTCCGCAGGAAATGTCAATTTCCGAGGAACTTAATTTCGCCTGCGTTAGCAACTTGTTGCGAAGCAGGCAAGTCAAATAAACGAGTTTTCGCAGAAAACTCGAGTTAAAATTGTCGGCAGTATTTTTATGACAATTTTAAACCTTGCAATAAATTTTGTGAAAATAAAACGTGATGCGCGTAAAAAAATTCAAATCATTTTCGCGCATTTTTCCGGCGTGATTCGTGCGGCGTGTTTCATGTCTTGATGCTTGCGTCGTGATAAAATGGTACGAAACCCGACCCCTTATGAGAACAACCTGTCTCGTGCCCTGCGTCGAGGCATGTTGATTACCCGACAAGAAACAGGAGCCTGCGCCTCGCGCAAACCCCTGTCTCATAAAAATGCGAAATGTTTTCCCGCAATCTCTACTTTATCTCATAAATCCAGCCGTCGGGCGCTTTTTCCGTGCCCATCTGGATTCCGGTCAAAGTCTCGCGCAGTTTTCCGAGCGCAGGTCCGATTGAATCCATTCCGCTGGGGACGAGGATTTCCTTTGTGCCGTCGGTGATTTTTCCGATGGGCGATATGACCGCCGCAGTTCCGCACAAGCCGATTTCCTGGAAACTCGGCAGCTCGTCGCGATGCACGTGGCGTTCCTCCACTTCCATTCCCAAATAGTCGCGCGCCACTTGTACGAGCGAGCGGCGTGTGATTGAAGGCAGGATTGAGTTTGACTTCGGCGTGACGAGCTTTCCGTCCTTCGTGACGAAGAGAATGTTCGCGCCGCCCGTCTCCTCTATGTAAGTGTGGGTGGCGGGATCTGTGTAGATGTTTTCGGCGAAGCCTTTTTCATGCGCGTCGACGATGTTGTACAGGCTCATCGCGTAGTTGAGTCCCGCCTTGATGTCGCCGGTGCCGCGGGGAGCGGCTCTGTCAAGTTCCGACATCCGCACCGAGATTGGCTTCACTCCGCCTTTGAAGTACGGTCCCACTGGAGTCGTCAGAATCCTGAACTGGTATTCTTTCGCGGGAGCCACGCCGATGACCGCGCCAGAGCCGAACATGTACGGTCTGATGTAGAGGGTCGCGCCGCTTCCGTAAGGCGGAACGAATTCAATGTTTTCCTTTACAGTCGCGAGCACCGCCTCGACGAATTTATCCTCGGGGAAAACTGGCATCTCAAGCCTAATGCAGCTCTCTCGCATCCTCGCCGCGTTCAAGTCCGGGCGGAAAGTGACGATTCTCCCGTCGGCGGTGGTGTACGCCTTGAGACCTTCGAAGCAAGTCTGCGCGTACTGCAAGACGCCCGCGCATTCTGAAATCGTGATCGTGTGGTCGCCCGTGAGCGCGCCATCATCCCATGCGCCGTCCTTGTAATGGGCGACAAAACTTTTCCCGCTTTCCATGTAGGCAAAAGGCAGGTTTGCCCAGTCGAGATTCTTCGCCATATTTTTCTCCTCTAAACAACGCAAACTCATTGCGATTTTATTCAGTATAAAACTATTGCAAAAAAATTGCAAGTGCGTGGCGACTTCGCCGCAAATTGAATGCGTTGTCATTGCGAGGACGCAAGTCCGAAGCAATCAAGTCGAGAAAACAAGGCTGGAAAAATCGATTGCTTCGCAAGCGGAACAGGCAAGCAAACTCGCAATGACAGCCCTTTTTTGTCTCAATTCTCCATCCTCAACTATTAATTATTACTTATTCACTGTTCCTTAATCCCGCCGCCCTTTTCGAAAATCGCGCGCGCCAAATAAATGAACGGCGTGTCCAAAAGGCTCGTGAAAATGTAGATGACATAGCATGAGGCCGTCACGGAAACGAGCGTCGCCCTGTCGAAGATTCCCGCGAAAGCGAGCGTGTTGAAAAGGACGATGTTGATTGCCTGCGAAATCAAGGTCGAGCCGTTGTTGCGAAGCCACAGGAATTTCCGTCCGTCGCCGCAAAGCTTTAGCGTGAGCGCGCGCCATTTTTCGTAAGCCCAGATGTCGAACATTTCGCTCGCCGCGAATCCGACGAAGCTCGCGAGCAAAATGCGCGGTGTGTTCGAGAAAAGAATCCTCATCGCGCCCATGACGCCGTCGTTGGGGGAGGGGACATAGCGAACCCAAATCGTCGAGAAGAATATGAACGCGACGCTCGCGCAAATCCCGACGAACACTCCGCGCCGCGCGGTTTTCTTTCCGTGGAATTCGCTCAAAATGTCCGTCGCCAGGAATGTCGATGCGAAGAGCGTGTTGCCCAAAGTCTGCTCCATTCCGAAAGCGTCCACGAGCACCGCCACTTCGATGTTCGCCAAAATCGTGGCGAGCGCGATCCATGCGAATACTCCTCCGTTTCCGAAAAAGCGGAACATGAAGAGCAACGCGCCGTAAGAAAACAAAAGAGATGCAATGAGAAGAATTTCGTTCGTCATTTTTGCCCGCACGAGATTTTCATGATTTTCGCGCCCTCCGCCATAAACGTGATTTTTTCATTTCCGCCGAGCGCGAAAACATCCTCCGCCTTGAAGTCAAGTGCGGGAATTTTTTCCGCCGCGTTTCCTGAATCAGTTTCGCCTCCGCGGACGCGCCCGCTTCCTTCGAGCACGAAGAACAAAATCGTGTCGCGAGGATGTTTCCTTTCGCCCGAATTGAAAGCCGAATACGCGCCAGAAATTTTTATTTCTTCCAAAGAAAAATATTCGCATTCGAAATTCCCGCCGAACTGCGCGACTTTCAAAAGCGGATTTTCTTTGATTGACTTCAATCCCTTTTCGATGTGCACTTCACGAGGCCTCCCCCAGTCATAGAGGCGGTAGGTGAGGTCGCACGACTGCTGCACTTCCAAAAGCCGCAAGCCGCCGCCGATGGCGTGGACAGTGCCAGAGGGAATGAAAACGAAGTCGCCTTTTTTCACAGGAACTTCGTTCAAATATTTTTCGAGCGAATTGGACTGTATCGCGTCCGCCAAGTCGTCCGAAGAACGCTCGCCGTCCAAGCCATAGACCAGCTTCGCGCCGGGCTTCGCGTCGAGGACATACCAGCATTCGGTCTTGCCGACATTGCCTGCGCCTTCGAGCGCGACGGCACTTTCGTCGTCGGGATGGACTTGCACGCTCAGTTTTTCATCCGCATTGATTATCTTTACGAGAAGCGGATATTCGCCGCCTGCGTATTCTGCGAAATCTTTTTGCATGCCGTTCGCATGCGTCGAGGCGAGCCACAGCTCGTAGCCCCACACCTTTTCAAATTTCAGCGCGTCAAGTTTTAACATAATTACCTGTCCTTTTAATTATATGCGTATTCTTATGATAGGACGCAGATTTTGTTAAATATCTGCGTCTAATTTATTGCCATGTGCCCGCTCATCCCCAAAGCTGCTCGGGATAATAGCCGCCCGCGATTTTCGCGGCGATTTCTCCGCGCACGATTTCGCGGTCCTCGGGATATGTCATTCCGAACCATGACTCGCTCGAGGCGAAGAATTTGATTTTGCCCCTGCCGCTTTTTCCTATGTCGCTCGCCGCCACCGGGAGCAAAGCCTCTTCCTTTTCGGTGAAAAGCCCGCGCTTTTTGAAGTCGTCCCAATATTCGTGGAACGTCTCGAACGCCTTGGTCGAAAAGCCGAAGAGGTTCATCGAAACCCATTCCTTTCCAGAAAGCGCGACTTTCTTTCCGTCAAGCTCGCTCACGATTTTTCCTTCGTCGTAGTAGATTTTCGTGTTCTCGACGATGCCCGAAAGCACGCCGCCGTCCACCGTGCACACTCCGCGCGAGACCGAGCCGTTCTTGCTCATCGTCTTTTCGAGGACATAGCCCACCATCGCGTGTTCCGTAGAATCGGCGGGAATGCCCGAAAGGTATCCGCCCAAAGTCTTGAACGCCTCGCGCCCGTAGTAGTCGTCGGAATTTATCACTGCGAAAGGTGCGCGGATTTTCTCTTCGGCGCAGAGCACCGCGTGGACAGTGCCCCACGGCTTTTTGCGAGACTCAGTTTGTTTGACTTCCTCTTCCGTCAAAAGCGCCTCGCGACCCTGGAAAACATAGTCCGCATCGAAGTGCGCCGCAATCCTGTCGAAGAGCCGCTCGCGGAAGTCCTTTTCGATGTCGCGCCTGATGATGAACACGACGTTCTGGAATCCGCTTTTCATAGCGTCATAGCACGCGAAGTCCAAGAGGCACTCGCCGTTCTTTCCTACCGCGTCAATCTGCTTCACGCCGCCATATCGGCTTCCCATTCCTGCCGCCAAGACCAAAAGTGTGGGCTTCATATTTTTCTCCTGTTTTATAATAAATGATATAAATTGCGAATGTCTTGAGTTTGGTTCAATTATAGCATATTCCGCAGGATTTTGCAAGGAGAGAGTGGCATAGTTAACAGTGAATAATTAACAAGTAATAGGTAGCAGGTAGCTGGTAATATGCGAGTTTCGCTTTGTGGACTCGGCGGTGGCTGCATAAGTAAAAGTTATGTGGTGAATTTTGCGCTGGGCTTTCCGAGCAAAAGTTCTTGTACCTCGAACGATGCGGAGAAATATCTTTTGTGGAAAGATTTCTCGGCTTCGCTCGCAATGATACGCAATCCGTGCAGTGATGTTGCGGGAAGCGCATGATGCTTTATTTGAGTAATTTTTTAAGCCTTGCGTTTTCTGCTTCGAGTATGGCGATGCGTTGTTGGTCTGCGATGAGTTGTTCAGCGCGCCCTTCTTCCAATCCTTCCTCATAGCCTTCTTTCCGTCCGCGCTCTCGCAGTTCTCTTGCGTGGACGAATTCCTTGCGCCACGGCTCGTTTCCTCGTGCTGTTACGACTGCCTTCATAATATCCTCCGTAAGTTTGCTTTCAACCTTCTGCGTGGCAAGGAACTTCAAAAATGCTCGGAGTTCTGCATCCTCGTCCGCCAGTCCTTCCCACGCCTTTGAATTATAATGCACTTTGCAGGTTTTGTCATCAACTTTTTCGTTCGCGGCGGGATTTTCCTTGCAAGTTTGCTCTACGGTGTAGCGCGGCAGACCCAGCCCGAATGGGTCGTTCGTGCAGATGAACACAACGAACGACTCGGGCAAATTCTCGTAACTTTGCCCTTTGACGAGACAGTCCAAGTCTATCATCGCTTGGTAGTAGCGCGCGCGTTTCGGCAGGTTCTTTTCCGTCGTGGTCTGCATTTCGAGGTCGAAAATTCTGCCGTCGCCTCTCGCGACGACATCGAGGCTCACGCCGCGCGACTCGATGTCAATGTCCAGCGTCTCCTGCTTGTGTGTGTATTCGATTCGTTCTACTTGAATGCCAAGCAAGATTTCAATCACGCGGCGGCAGATGTGCTCATCGTTCTCCATGATTTTGCAGAAGAGAAAATCGTACGTCGGGCAAGCCCGCCGTTTTGCTGGAGGAAATTTATTTCACGTCATCGCTTGCGCGATGTGGCAATCGGTAAAGAACAAGTCTTCCTTGAAATTAAGCATCGCAGGAAGTTTCAACTTCCGAGGACGCTTAATTCGCCTGCGTGAGCAGGCAAGTATAATAGGCGAGTTTTGGAACAAAACTCGAAGTCAAAATCAGCAACACCATTTCAGTTGCTGATTTTGACTGTTCGTACTTTTGTGGTTCTCGCATAAAAACTCCTTTTTTCAACATCGCAGGAAACTTCAGTTTCCGAGAATGTTGAAAACCGCGATTTTGCGGCGAAGTAAAAAATCGCAGTCCAATAAGCAAGTTTGCAACGCAAACTTGACATGAGAGAAGACCGCGCCATTTTTGCGGGCTTCTCTCATAACTCCTTGTATAGAAAGTATGAATTTTTTGCATTTAATTAGCATTAACGCGTGAGTTTTTGAGTTTTTTTTATTTTGTGGTAATTGAGAATGGGCGAGTAATAGTTAATGGTTGAGGGCGTATTACCTATTATCTGTTATCTATTACTTATTACCTAATTTACTCAACTTAACTTTCCGCTTGCAAATCCGAGCCGCCTGTGATATAATGGGAAAATATGGTGGTTTCGCCACGCTCTGCCGCCACGCAAGTCTGCTTTGCTTGTGGCACTTTTTTGGGAGGAAAAATGCGCTGTCCTTATTGCGGCTCTTTGGACGACAAGGTGATAGAATCTCGCACGATGGCGAACGGCGACAACATCCGCCGCCGCAGGGAATGCGTGAGCTGCGGCTACCGTTTCACCAGTTACGAGAGGATAGAGGAAAAGCCGCTCATGGTAGTGAAGCGTGACGGCAGGAGGCAGCCTTTCGACGCGAAAAAGCTTGAGAAGGGCATTTCGCGCGCGCTTGAAAAGCGTTCGGTCTCCACTTCTATGCTGGAAAATCTCGTCACGGAAATCGAAGACGCGGCGGTGATGCGCGCCAAGGCGAGCCGCGAGATTTCCACGGAGGATTTGGGCGCGCTCGTGCTCGAGCGGCTTAACAAAATTGACAAGGTGGCGTACATAAGGTTCGCCTCGGCATACAAGCATTTTGAGAATTTGGAAGAGTTCATAAACGAAGTGAAGTCAATCGACGTATAATATGGAGAAGCACATGAGTGAAGAATCGTTCTTTCCTGAATGGAAAAGTTTTCTTGGAAAAAGCGGCGAGGAGGAGACCGCCTCGTTCATAAAAAGCGTGGTGAAGCGTTCGGGCGACATCGTCCCCTACGACCGCGCGAAGATTGAGTGCGCGATTGGAAAGGCGATTTGCGCGGTGGAAAAATATCCAGACCCGGAGCGCGCGTCGAAAATCACCGACTCCGTGGAAGAAAAACTGCGGCTTTTGCTCGCGGGGAGGCGCGCGCATTCCATTCCCGCCATCGAGGAAATACAGGACTTGGTGGAAAGCGCGCTCATCGAAGAAAAGCAGGTGGAAGTGGCGAAAGCGTACATTCTCTACCGCGCGCGCCACGACGCACTTCGTGACGCGAAGCATCTCATGCTTGACATAAACCAGACGATGGACGGCTACCTCGCCCAGAGCGACTGGCGCGTGAACGAAAACGCGAACGTGAATTTTTCGCTCGGAGGGCTTATCCTGCACAATTCGGGCACGGTCACCGCGAACTATTGGCTCAACAACATTTATTCTGCGGAAGTCGCCGAGGCGCACAAGTCGGCGGCGTTCCACATCCACGACCTTTCGATGTTCTCGGGCTATTGCGCCGGCTGGTCGCTGCGGCAGCTCATTGTGGAAGGCTTGGGCGGCGTGAAGGACAAGATAAATTCCAAGCCCGCCTCGCACCTTTCCACGCTCGTAAACCAAATCGTGAACTTTCTGGGAATAATGCAAAACGAATGGGCGGGCGCGCAGGCGTTCAGCTCGTTCGACACGTACCTCGCGCCCTTCGTCAAAGCGGACAACCTTTCCGAAAATCAAGTCCGCCAGTGCATCCAAAGCTATGTCTACGGCGTGAACACTCCGAGCCGATGGGGAAGCCAGGCTCCGTTCTCGAACATCACGCTGGACTGGGTTTGTCCCGACGACCTCAAAAACAAGAAGGCTATCGTGGGCGGCAAGGAGCAGGATTTCACCTACGGCGAGTGCCAAAAGGAAATGGACTTGATAAACAGGCAGTTCATCGAAATCATGCTCGAGGGCGACGCGGACGGGCGTGGCTTCGCGTATCCGATTCCCACCTACAACATCACGAAGGACTTCGACTGGACGAGCGAAAACGCGCGGCTTCTTTTCGAGATGACATCGCTTTACGGCACTCCGTATTTCCAGAATTTCGTCAATTCCGACTTGAATCCGTCCGACGTTCGCTCGATGTGCTGCCGCCTCAGGCTTGACAAGCGCGAGCTGCGAAAGCGCGGCGGCGGGCTTTTCGGGAGCGACGAATTCACGGGAAGCCTGGGCGTGGTCACAATCAACCTTCCGCAAATCGGCTTTCTCTGCAAGACCGAGGCGCAGTTTTTCAGGCGGCTCGACTATCTGATGGACTTGGCGAAGCAGAGCCTTTGCGTGAAGCGCAAGGTAATCCAGCGGCTTTACGACTCGGGGCTTTTTCCGTACACGAAGCGTTATCTCAAAACTTTGGGAAACCATTTCAACACGATTGGCCTTTGCGGAATGAACGAGTGCTGCCTGAACTTTTTGGGAAAGGACATCACGAGCGGCGAGGGGCGGGATTTCGCGCAGGGCGTGCTCGACCACATGCGAACGAGGATGCAGGATTTCCAGGAGGAGACGGGCGAACTTTTCAACCTCGAGGCGACACCCGCCGAAAGCACTTCGTACCGCCTCGCAAAGCACGACAAGGAGCGTTTTCCCGAAATCATCACGAGCGGCACGGACGAGCCTTTCTACACGAATTCCACGCAGCTTCCCGTGGACTTTACGAGCGACATTTTCGAGGCGCTCGACCATCAGGAAGCCTTGCAGACGAAATACACCGGCGGCACGGTTTTCCACACATTCATGGGCGAGCGAATCAAGGACTGGAAGGCTTGCCGCGACTTGGTGAAGTCGATTATGGAAAACTACAGGATTCCCTACCTTACGATTTCGCCGACATATTCGATTTGCCCGGCGCACGGCTACATCGCGGGCGAGCATTTCGAGTGCCCCGAATGCAAGGCGCAGACGGAAGTCTACGCGCGCATCGTGGGCTACTATCGCGCCGTGCGCAACTGGAACAAGGGCAAGGCGGACGAATTCAAAAAGCGCAAGATGTTCCTGTTTGACTGCGAACGCCCCGACACCGTTTCCCCTCGCATGCAAGTGCCCAATGAAACCGCGGCGGAAATGCGGCAAAAGGAATTCGATCTCCGAGGTTCTGACTTGCACGCGATTTCCTCAAAGCAGGCGCAAGGCATGCGTTCGGAAGGGACGGAGGAATTTTCTCGCGCCGATTCCGCTTCCAAAGACAATTCCGTCGATGAGACTGAATCGCTTAGCGAGCAGTCCGGAATTTTCTATGACACCGCTTCGCCCCAAAAAATTTCTTGCTACGAGCTTTTCGCGAGGAAGACTTGCCCGAACTGTCCGCCCGTAAAAGACTACTTGTTCGCCCTGCCGTTGCAAGGAAGAGTCGTCGACGTTGACATGGAAGAGGGCTTTTCGAAGGCCGCCGTAAAAGGCGTTTTTTCCGCGCCCACAGTGATTTTCTACGACGAGAGCGGCGAAGAGATTTCGCGGGCGCACAACGTTCCGGATATCGAAGAAATCCTTTCTGCGGTTACGGCGTGAGCGCGCCTGAAAAAAATTGCGTCCTCATAAAGACGACTTTGCTGGACTTTCCGGGGAGGGTCGCGGCGGCGTGTTTTTTGCGCGGCTGCGATTTGCGATGTCCTTATTGCTACAACGCGCCTTTGGTGGATGCGGGCTTTTCGGGGCGCACAGAAAAGCCGCCGCGGTTCGTTTCGTCCGATGACGTCGCCGCGCATTTGGAAAGGCGGCGCGACGTTCTGACGGGCTTCGTCTTGAGCGGCGGCGAGCCGCTTTGCAATTTTGCGCTTGCCAAAGATTTGATTTTAAAAGCGCGTTCGCTCGGCTACAAAATCAAGCTTGATACGAACGGGACTTTTCCCGAAATCTTGGAAGAAATCCTTTGCGATGAAAAAATCGCGCCCGATTATGTCGCGCTCGACGTGAAGACTTCGCTTGAACGATATGATGAGATTGGCGCGAAAGGGCAGGGCGAAAAAGTCGTGCGTTCGCTTGAAATCGTTTCCGCGCTTCCAAGCGAGCGTCGCGAATTCCGCACGGTCTTGTATCCGCCGCTTTTTGGAAAAAATGAAGTCGAAAAAATCGCGCCGCTTTTGCCGAGCGACGCTTCGTGGTTTTTCGCGCAATTCCAAAACGCACAATGTCTTTCGTCCGATGCCGAAAAAGTCTTGCCATATTCACAGGCGCAGGCGGAAGACTTGCTGGAAATCGCGAGACGGTTTGTTCCGAACGCCGCCTTGCGATGACGAATTTTGGCATAGCCGTGCTTGCTTTTCATTGTCATTATATTGCGAATGTTGCAAAGCAAAAATCGGTCGCACGGCGATACGTCGTTTCGCTCGGAGAAATGTATTTCACGTCGTCATTCGCGTAACGTGGCAGTCCACAGCATTGCATTATGTTCAAATCGCCACGTTATCCTGCCCTCGTCGTACAGATAAGAAAGGTACGAGCGAATCGTGCTGCCGACAAGCGTGTATTGGCTCAGGCGCAAAGGTATTCCGTTCTCGTCCGCGAATTCCTTCAGCACTTGCTCCCAAGTGCGCGGCGTTCGCAAAATCCGTTCGATCGACTTTTCATTTGAAATCGTGGAAAGCAAATTGAATTCCACCAATTCCGCGATTTCATCGTAGACTCCGCCGTGGCTTGGAACATAGCGCGTGGCTTTCGTCGCGCCGATTTTTTCGAGCGAAAGCTTGAACTGTCTCACGTCATACAAAAACGGCATCCAATACCGCGCGAGCATTTCGCGCCCGAAAATTCCGTCGCCCGCGAAAAACGCGCTTTGCCCGTTCGGGCATTTTGCGAGGACTCCGACCATTTCCAGATAATGCCCAGGAAGCGAAACGAACTCAACTTCGAAGCCGCCGCCCAGCGCGATTTTTTCTCCGCCGCGAATCACCTTGTCCACGAACGAAACGCGCGCGCGGTGATATGGTGAATGAAATTCGGGAAGCGGAAATCCGCCTGAGGAAATCGCGCCCTGAATCTCGGGAGTTTCCATTATGGATTTTTCCTTTTGCGTCGCCCACACTTGGCATCTAGTCTTTTCCACGAGCCAAGCGTTTCCGCCAATGTGGTCGGCGTGTCCGTGCGTCGCGATGATTGTCTTCACGGAAAAGTTTTTGAAAACGCGCTCGCATTCGGCGAAGATTTTCTGCGCATATTCCGCCGTCTCGCCCGTGTCCACAAAATAAATTTCAAACGCTCCGTGATTCTCTGTCGCAATCACGCCGACATTCGTCGAACCTGCGAAAACATACACTCCGTCCACAATCTGATTCAGCGTCAAATTTTCCATTCGCATAATTCATTATAACGGTTTTCGCGGCTATTGACAATCGCGCGATTTGAATTAAAATGGAATTATGAAAATAATTTCTTGGAATGTAAACGGAATTCGCGCGGCTCAAAAAAAAGGGTTCGCGCAGTGGCTTTTGAATTGCGGAGCGGACGTGGTGTGCGTGCAGGAAACGAAGGCTTCCCCCTCGCAGTTGGACGACGAACTCTTGCAGGTGAAAGATTTGAGCGGCACTCAATACAAGTCTTTTTTCTCTTCTGCGAAAAAGCCCGGCTATTCTGGAACGGCGATTTATTCCAAGGACGCGCCCGACAAAATTGAACTTTTGGGAAACGAGCTTTTCGACGACGAAGGCCGCGTCACATCCGCATTCTACGGAAACCTCGCGGTCGTCAGCGCGTATTTTCCGAACAGCCAGGACGGCGGCAAACGGCTTGAATACAAGTTGGCATTCTGCGACGCGATTTTTTCGTACTGCAAGAATTTGGTCGCGCAAAAAATCGATGTCGTTCTTTGCGGCGACTACAACATCGCGCACAAGCCGATTGATTTGGCGAACCCGAAGTCGAACGAAGGCAACGCGGGATTTTTGCCCGAAGAGCGCGCGTGGATGGACACGTTTACGCAAGGCGGATTCGTCGACACGTTCCGACATTTTTGCGACGAGCCGAAGCAATACACGTGGTGGAGCTACCGTTTCCATGCCCGCGAAAAGAACATCGGGTGGCGAATCGACTACCATTGCGTGAACGAAGCTTTTTTGCCGCGCGTGCGGTCTTCGGCGATTTTGGCGGATGTGATGGGAAGCGACCATTGTCCGATTGAGTTGATAGTGAATAACGAATAGTTAGAAATTAATATTGCTGACAATGCGCGACCTGAGATTTCATTTTTCGCTCATCACTCAATTTCATTTTCCGATAATGAAAAAGTGAAGCCGTTTTTAAAAATCGCGATTTCTCTTTTTCTTGCGAACGCTTTTTTCGTCTCGGCGCAAATTTCAGGCGGCGAATTTTCGCTTGGCGTGCCGGACGCTTTCGCCGGAGTCTGGGAGCGCGACGACCGTTTCGTGATGTTCGCCGAAAGCGACGATTTTTTGGAAAGCCGCGTGCGGGAAATTCTTTCGAGCGCGGAGGCGACGGACGAAGAAAAAAATGCCGCGCGGAATCAAAGCGAATACATTTCGATTTTGCTCAAAACTTTTTACGGCTGGTACTTGGATCGCGCCGCCGAGCCTGCTTCTTTTTCTTCAGAGCCGCGCTTTTTGAACGATTCCACTTGCCCCGAGGCGGAGCGGATTCGCGTGGAATTCAGACCGCTTTTGCGTGGTGCGGATTCGGGCGGCGCGGCGCAGGGCGATGCTTCCGCTTGGGAAATTTTCGTTCATTATCCTGGGGTGCGCGAGGCGACGATAATTCCGCTTGCGATAATCGGCGGAAATCTGTATTTGAATTTCGCGATGAAATTGAGCGATGCGGACTTGCCAGGCGACGCGGATTTTGAAAGCGCGGATTTTTCGGATGAAAATTCTTCGGACGGGCTTTTGGGATTTTGGTGCTCGCTTGTTCCCACCGACGGCGTGAAAGTTTCGATTCCGACGAGCGGCGAAAACATTTATTCCACTTACATCACGCGCGATGCGGTTTACACGATTCGGTATTGGAAAACCGAAATGGAATACACGCAGGAAAACGCGTTTTTTTCCGACGGCGGAAAAACTTTTTCGGTCGTAAAACACATTCAAAGCGGCGGAGAGAATTTCACTTGCACGAACGGACGCAGCGTGACAATCCGCAACGTACAAAAATCAAGCGCGCGCCCTGAAGTCTACGAGCTGGATTCCCGGGCGATGATTTGCGGGCTGGGCGAACCGTACTTGAAGCGCGTCCAAGACGAGAACAGCGTTCAAGTTGTCGCCGCGCTCGTGAGAAGCGCGATGTCGAAAAAAGCCCCGAATCCAGATCCGCCTTTCCCGCCTTCCGACTTGGATTTTCACATGGACGAAATTTACCGCCTCGAAGAAGGCAACTTGATAATCCAGTCGCTCCGCGAGCGAAACAAGAATTTCGGAAAGTAGTAGAATAAATTTTTATTTTGTGATATAATTTACCATATTTTAACATTTTCAGGAGAAACATTTTGTATACGCCCGTTGATCCCAAAGCGGAGTTTCCGAAGCAGGAAGAAGAAGTTTTAAAGTATTGGAAGGAAAACGACACGTTCAAAAAATCTGTCTCGCAGCGCGAGGGCGCGGAGGAATTCGTTTTTTACGACGGGCCGCCTTTTGCCACGGGGCTTCCTCATTTCGGGCATTTCATTCCGTCGACAATCAAAGACATCATTCCGCGCTATCAGACGATGCGTGGCAAGCATGTTCCGCGAAGGTTCGGCTGGGACTGCCACGGGCTTCCCGTCGAAAATCTCATCGAAAAGGAACTCGGCATAAATTCCAAGCACGAAATCGAGGCTTACGGAGTGGCGGCGTTCAACGAAAAGTGCAAGGCTTCGGTTTTGAAGTACACTGCCGAATGGCGCAAGACGATTACGCGCATGGGACGATGGGTGGATTTCGACGATGACTACAAGACGATGTCTCCCGACTATATGGAATCGATTTGGTGGGTGGCGAAATCGCTTTGGGACAAGGGCTTGGTTTACGAAGGAAAATACATTCTTCCCTATTGTCCGCGCTGTTCCACGGTTCTTTCCACGCACGAGCTGTCTCAAGGCTACAAGGAAAAGCAAGACCCGGCGATTACGATTCGTTTCAAGGCGAAATCTTCTCCCGAAAAATTCCGCGACGAGGACATGGAAGCGGGAAAAGTCTATTTCCTCGCATGGACGACCACACCGTGGACGCTTCCTTCGAACTTGGGTCTTACGATGGGACCTGACATCGATTATGTCAAAGTGCGCGATGTCGCTTCGGGCGATTTTTACGTTTTGGCGGCGTCGCGCCTTTCAGCGTATTACAAAAACGAATCGGACTATGAAATCGTCTACGAAAAAAAAGGAAGCGATTTTCTTGGCGCGAAGTACGAGCCGATTTTTCCGTATTTCGCTTCGCTTGAAAAATGCAAGGATGGTTCGGATGGCGCGTTCCGCATTTTCAACGCCGACTATGTTTCCACCGAAGACGGAACTGGAATCGTCCACACTGCGCCGGCGTTCGGCGAGGACGACAGCAAAGTTTTCAAAAAGGCGAACGAAGGAAAATCCGAAGACGGCCAGATTCCGTTCGTCGAGCCGATTGACGCGGAATGCAAATTTACGGAAGAAGTCTCAGATTTCGTAGGACGCTTCGTAAAGGACTGCGATAAGGACATTATGGAGCGGCTCAAGCGCGAGGGAAAGCTCGTGAAGCGCGACACGGTTTTGCACCAATATCCGCATTGCTGGCGATGCTCTTCGCCCTTGATTTATCGGGGAATCGGCTCTTGGTTCGTGAAGGTCGCAGGTCACAATGACGCGCTTCTCAATGCGAATTCAAAAATCAAATGGCAGCCCGCGCATATAAAGGAAGGCCGCTTCGGAAAATGGCTTGCAGGCGCGCGCGACTGGGCGGTGAGCCGAAACCGATATTGGGGAAATCCGATTCCGATTTGGAGATGCGAAAAGTGCGGCGAGACAGTCTGCGTGGGAAGCCGAAAGGAATTGCAGGATTTGAGCGGCGTTTATCCCGAGGATTTGCACAAGCAGTTCGTGGATGAAATCACGTTCGCATGCGAAAAATGCTCGGGCACGATGCGCCGCATTCCCGAAGTGTTCGACTGCTGGTTCGAGTCAGGCTCGATGCCTTACGCGCAGCTTCACTATCCTTTTGAAAACAAAGAATTCTTTGAAACCCATTTTCCCGCGAATTTCATTTCGGAAGGATTGGATCAGACGCGCGGCTGGTTCTATACGCTCACGGTTTTGGCGGCGCATCTTTTCGACAAGCCCGCATTCTCAAACTGCATTGTCAGCGGTCTCGTGCTCGCAAGCGACGGACGGAAAATGTCGAAGTCGCTCCGCAATTACACCGACCCCGAGGAAGCGATCGCCAAATTTGGCGCGGACGCTATCCGGCTTTTCTTGATGCATTCGACGGTGGTAAAGGCGGACGATTTGCGCTATTCCGACGACGGCGTTCGCGAAGTCTTGAAATCGATTTTGATTCCGCTTTGGAATTCATATTCGTTCTTCGTGACCTACGCAAACATCGACAAAATTGTCGCGACGGGAAGCGAGTTTGAAAATTCGCTTCCGCAAAATCCGCTTGACCGATGGATTTTGTCTGTGACGCAGTCGCTCGTAAAAAACGTGAGCGCGGCGCTTGACGACTACGACCTTTCAGGCGCGATAGATCCGATTGTGGATTTCATCGAGCAGCTGAACAATTGGTACATCCGCCGAAGCCGCCGCCGCTTTTGGAAAAGCGAAAACGACGCGGACAAGCGCGAGGCTTACGAATCGCTGTACATCGCGCTCAAAACGTTCGCGCAGGTTTCCGCGCCTTTCATTCCGTTCGTCACGGAAAGCATTTGGCAGAATCTCAAGACTTCGGACGACGCGTCGAGCGTTCATCTTTGTGACTATCCGCGTTACAACGAAGCCTGGCACGACGAGGAAATTGAATTCAAGATGGCGACTGTGCAAAAGGCAGTTTCGATGGGACGCAGCTTGCGAAACCAGTTCAACATAAAGAACCGCCAGCCGCTTTCTTCAGTCGCGCTTGTCACCCGCAACGCCGATGAAAAAAAGGTGCTCGCCGAAATGGAAGATTCCGTGCGCGAGGAGCTGAACGTAAAGCGCGTGGTTTTCCACGACCGCGAGGAAGAGCTTGTCGAGTACAAGGCGAAGGCGAATTTCCGCACGCTCGGAAAGGAACTCGGTCCTTTGATGAAGGCTGCCGCTCAAAAAATCGCCTCGCTTTCGCAGGAAGAAATCCAGTCCGTGCTTGAAGGCTCGCGCCTTTCGCTTGACATCGAGGGAAAGTCCGTGGAGCTCACGGAAGAAAAAATCATCGTCGAGCGAATCGAAAAGGCTGGCTTGAAAGTCGTGAACGACGGAACTTTGACCGTAGGTCTTGACACGAACATCACCGACGATCTCAAAAAAGAAGGGCTTGCCCGTGACCTCGTTCGCGGAATACAAAACCTCAGAAAGGAAGCGGGGCTTTCCGTCACAGACAGGATTACCTTGCAGGTTTTCGGCGACGAAGATTTGAAAAGCGCGTTCGAAATGTTTTCGGATTTCGTCGCGGGAGAAACGCTTTGCGTGAAAATCGAATTCAGCGAAAACGCCAAAGACGGCTCGAAAATCGAAGCCGACGAAAAAATATGGAGTGTGAAAATTGAAAAGGTCTGAAAAAAAATTTAGTTTCTCAAAAGCGTCGTTTTGCGGCGCGTTCCGAAAAATCGGCTTTGTTGTTGCAATTCTTTCTGTTACAACGGTGTTCTTTTCGTGCGCTTCAGGATTGGGCGGCGACAGCGTGAAGGTGAACGCCTTCGACACGCTCGAACAGGATTCGAATGTGTATGTCCGCATTCCGGTAAAAGTCCATTCCGAACTCACGAACAATTTGCTCAAGGCGATGGTCGGAAGCGACATCTCTGACAAGTATATAAAGAACATCACCGACAGCATTGACACGGTTTACATTGGAAGCGGCTCTTCGTCGAACAAAAGTCGCCTGCAAGTCGCCTGCGATGGCAACATTTCCACCGCGACGAAAATGGCGCTTTCTTCTATGGAAAACTGGAACAAGGAAATCAAGAACGTGAACACTGCCGGAATCTACACGGTTTACACTGAGTCGAATTCCAAATTGCAGCTTTGCGTTCCGGGCAGCGACTTGATTTGCATTTCCCGCGATTTGACGCCGCAGCTCACGCTTTATGACAAGGAGATGAAGTCGCAGGTGGTGTCGTCGGTTTTGACGAACAGCAGCTCGAATTCGAACGCCGCCGAATGGAAGTCGAGTGATGTCTACAAATTTGTCGGCAATCCGAATACGAACAATGTTCGCATCTATATGAACAATCCGCTTTCGTTCGTAACGAGCCTTTTGGGCGTGTCGCTTTCTGGCTCGATTTTCCAGTTGAATTTCATTCAAGGCGACCTGCGGCTTTTGCAAAGCGGAAAATATGCGATTGATTTGGACATGGAATTTTCTGGAAACGGTCTTGTAAAAAGAGCGATGTCTTTTTTGAATGTCGCGCTCCTTTTGACGGATTCAAAAGTCACGATTCTTGACGACACTCATTTGCGCATAACTGACATTCAAGTATCGATGGGACAGCTCCAGAAAATTCTCGCATTGAATTAGTTTTGCGGTTTCGGAGGAAACATGGCGGACGGAAAAATCATATTGAAGGCCGAGGATCTTGACGGCTATCTCACGGCGCAGGATCAAGACGATTTGGCGCGGCTTTCAAAAATGTACGACGAGACGATAAAGACGTTTTCGCCGCTCGACAAGGCCGCCACCATCGAACAGTTCGACAAGATGGGGCATGTGATGCAGGAAATCCTCGGCTCGCATCCTTCGATAAAAGTCTTTTCTTTCGAAACCGGTGAAGAGGGAAGCCACGCCGAGGCGAGCCGCGTCATTTCAAAATTGCGCAACGTCGACACCGACACGCACGAGTTCATCTATTACACGCAGCGCGCGTACGAAATGCTTTTCCGCCTGGCTTACACCGAATCGCATTCCAAAAACAAAAATTACATCGTCGTGCCCACGCCCGTGAAAACTCCCGTGCAGAATTTTTCCGTCCACAAGATTCCGAACATTGATACGGAAATCGAAAATTCCGTGATGTGCGTGATGCTTCGCGGCGCGCTTTTGCCGAGCATAATAATGTCGAAGGAAATCGAAGAATATTCTTCGCACGGGTACATCACGCCGTTCGCGCTTTTTAAAATCAATCGCGACGACACGAAAAGCGAAACGGACATGCGATACATTCTCGATTTGAAAAAGTCATATTTCAATCTCGAAGAACTCGACGGAAAGGATTTGATTTTCGCCGATCCGATGAACGCCACGGGCGGCTCGCTCGTCACCGTCGTGAAATATCTTTTGGCGCAAGGCGTTCATCCTCGCTCGATAAAATTCTTCAACATAATTTCCGCGCTCAAAGGAAGTCTCCGCATTTCTCGCGCGCTCGAAAATTGCACTTGCTACACGCTTTGGATGGATCCCGCGCTGAATTCTTCGGCGTACATTATGCCGGGCTTGGGCGATGCTGGCGACCGTTTGAACGGCATGGACAAAAAGGAAAATCCGCGCAACATAATCCGTCTGATTGCGAACTATGGAAGCACGATTAACGGCTTGTACAATTCGCAGCTTTCCAAAATAGAATCGATGGTGCTGGAAGGCCGGTAGCGCGATGAAAAGGACTTTGGCGAAAAAAAATTCGTTCAAAAAAAATCGCCGCCGCTTCATACAATTTTTTGCGGGGATTTTTTTTGTGTGTTTGTTCGGATGCAAGACGACGCGGATATATGTTCCCGGAGAAAAAAAGGCTGTAATCGAAAATATTTACGGCGAGTATTATTCTATCGCCGACGAATATTTCAAGATGAAAAATTATTCGAAGGCCGCGGAATTCTATACGAAAGCCGCGTCGTCGGAATCCCTGCACAACGCCGCCTTTTTCAATGCCGCGCGTTCATTCGCGCTTGCAAAGAATTGGGATGAGGCGAAAAAAATCTATTTGGAAATCGAGGCGGCGGACGGCGAAAATATCGAAGTGAAGCAAAGCCTCGCTTACATCTACGCGATGAGCGGCGAGTTTGAAAAGTCCGGAAAAATTTACAAAGATTTAATCGAGACAAATCCCGACTTGAGCGAGGCGCTCGTAAACTATACGATAATATTGTTGAGCCAAGAAAAATACGAGGATGCGAAAACAAACCTTGATTCGCTCAAAGAGAAATTCCCGGACGAAGAAAAAATAAAAACGATTCAGGAAAAAATCACCGCTTGGGAAGAAAGCCAAACTCCAAGCGATGAGGATGAGATTCCCGAAGAATTGCGAGAAGATATTGTTGAAGAATAATGCGGGACTGATTATTCTTCTTTTTGCTCGGTGATGAATCTCCTGTATTTTTCAGGATTCACTCGGAACGCCACGATTGGAGACTCGTTGTCCGTGGACGCATGCTCTGCGGCTTGCTCGGCTTCGGTCTTGAGTCGTTCGGCGGAAATCAGGCGCAGCGAGCGGCTTGAAATGCCGATGAGCGGCCGCGTGTTTGCGTGCAATTTGCTCAATGTCGATTTCAAATTCGCATAGAGACTCTCCGCGCTTTCCATCGCCTCGTCGATTCCTTTCCCTTGGATTATCGCCGCGAAGCCGTCTTCTTTGTATTCGAAAATAAAATCCTTGAATTGGAAAAAATCCAAAAGCGTTTTGCACACTTCCGCGTAGTAGTCAGACTGAGGCGTCATGCCGGGAATTTTTATTACCAAAAGGGAGAGTTCCAATTCGCTTGATGCCGCGCGGATAAGCTCGCTTCCGAGCCGCGTGTCGAGATACGATTCCCAGCCGAAACCGCTTGCGGGCGAAAAAAGCCCTTGTTCATTTTTTTGCTCGTCGCAATTTTTCTCTTCGTTTGAAGATGGAGTTTCGATTGGCGACGAGTCGTCTTTTTGAGTTTCTTCATTCGTGCTTTCCATGATTGGGGACTGAGTTTCAATTGGAGACGGTGGGGCATCGTGTGAATTTTCTTCCGTTAAATTTTCATCTTCCAAATTTTCTTCCGTCAAATTCAAAGAATCGGAAATGTCGTCCATTGGCTCAGTTTCATTTTCCTCTGCCTCAGTCGGCGCGCTTTGTTCCACGCTTTCTTTTTCAGAACCATTTGCTTTCGTGGAAATGTTTTCCTTCGCGGTTTCTTGCTCGGATTTTTTTTCATCGCCTTTTTCACGGTCATCCGAATTTTCTTCGTCCAAATATTCTTCCGTGAGATTCAAGTCATCGTCGGTCGCTTCGTCGTCGCTGAAAATCGGCTCGTCTATTTTTGACTCCGCGATTTTTTCGCCTTCGCCCGCTTCTGAAAGGTAGGTGAACACCAACAAGATTCCCACGATGAGCGTTCCTGCCAAAATTACTATGAATGCGATTTTTGCGCGATGGAAAATCATCGCCGGCGAGAGCGCGTATATGTTCGCCGAAAGTGCGATGAGTGCTCCGTCGCTGCCGATGATTCGCGTGCTGAACGTTCTTGCGAATGTCGACGGCGTGCTCGTTGGAAATGAAGGATAAATGTAGACTTCGATGTTGTCGACTTCAAGACGCAGCTGTTCATAAAAACTTGGCGCGGCGACCGCCTCGTTGAATGCGTTCAGGAATTCTTTCGAACCGCAAGGATATATGCCGCTGAGTTCCATGGTTCTCGAAGAGAGCTTCTCAAATCTGTCCGCCGCTTTTTCCGCGCCAACTTTGTAGGCGGAATAAACGCTCAAGCCTAAAGCCGCAATTGTCACCGCAAAGACGCTGGCAATCAAAATAGCCGCAATGGAAATGCCTTTATTCTTCATGAATTCTTATTATACCATAAAAGTTTATTCAATGCAAGCAGAAAATCGCTTGTCGCGCAAAATGTTTTTGGATTTTTATTTCGCAAAAGGGCGAGGTAAGGAAGCGCGATTTTCGTGAACGGCGACTCCGTGTCGATTTCGCCTTCGCTTGAATTCATTTTTTTAATTTCATTTTCGATTCCGCGAGAAAGCGTGTCTTTGAAAGATTTCAAATTGAAATTCGGCGAAAGGAAATGTTCTTTTGAAAAAGAATTTTTTTTGAGATTCGCGCGCCAAATGAAATTGTTGCAATCGAAGGTTTCCGCGTTTTGGGAAAGCCATTCGACGAAAGTTTTTTCGTACGAATCGAGTACTTGGTTTTTTGCGGCGGGAATTCCTTCGAGCGAAATTTTTTCAAGGGATGTGCGGAACATCAATTTCGAGAATCTTTTTTCCGCGCTTTCGATTTTGTTTTCTTCGCCACGATAAAGTTCGTCCAAATAAGTTCCGCGCGCGTAGGGCTTTCCGCAAGAGTAGGCGAAGTCCGCGCCGAAAACTTCGATTTGCGAAAAGCCACATTTTTTCGCAAAGTCCGCCGCCGCGATTGTGACAGTTCCGCTTCCGCTTTCAAGGAGGGGGAAAGGTGTTTCGCAAAATTGCGCGGCGAACGAAGCGAGCGGATGATGCGACGCGCAAAAAAGTATGTTCGCCGAAAATGCGAAAAGCGCGTTCGCGATGCTTGGGTCGGAATCAAGGCTCAAGACGAAAATCGTGTCGCGCGATTTTTCGCCCACGAAATGGTTCGCGCTCAAAGTTTGCGCGTCGATTGAAACTGCCGCGTCCGGAACGACTCCGCTCCTCATCAACGCTTTGAAACTAGTGTCGGTCGCGATGACAAAATATTTTTCGCGCGCGTCTTTGATTTTTTTCGCGCTTTCGTCAAGGCTCGGACCTGCGGCGATTATCGCGGCAATTTTTTTCGTGTCGATTTTCGCCGCAAGAATTTCGTTTTTGTGCAGAAAGTTGTCCTGCATTTTTTGAAGCGTCTTCAGATTGCAAAAAATATTTCTTTGCCACAGCGCGCCGAAATGCGATTGTACCGAAAAATCCGCGGCGATTTTTTTTAGCGCGCTTTCTATTTCTTCGGAAATTTTTTCGTAGAAAATTTTGTCTTCGTCCGCCCATGCGCGCATCGTCAAAATCCGCAAGTCGCCGTGAACTGCCGGAAAATAATTCTTGAAAATTTCTTCCTGCACATTTTCTGGAAACGCCGCGCGAAAATTTTTTTGACGAGCAATTTCTTTTACGCACGGAATTTCGTTTTCTAGAAAATCGTAGTCACCGCGCGATTTTTCCAAGCAAAGAATTTTGCATTCGCGATTTCGCGCCAAAAAAGATTTTATGTGGTAGCCGCCCGCGATTCCCAAAATGATGGCGAATTTCGCGCCGTCGCTTTCCGCGCCGAAATTTTTTGACTCGCGCTCGGGATCGTATTTTGAATGCGCCGCTTTTCCCGAAACGAATACGGGAATTTTTTGAGAATTTTTTGCGGCGACGATTTCTTTGTAAAACAAATTTTTCATTTTAATTTTTCAAAAATTTCTTTTAAAATATTTTTGCCTTTTTCGAAAATCGCGTCCGAATGTTTTTGCCGCTCTTCGTCGCTTGAGGCGCGGTCGCGCAAAATGCATTCGCTCGGAAAAAGTTCCTTCTGCCATTCTTCGCTTTTGGAAAATTCTTCGAGCGTTTTTTTTATCGCGCCGTTTCGCTTTTCGCTCAATGAAAATTCCATTTGGCGAATTACGAGCGGCGATTTTTTTTCCGCATTATTTTCTAAAATTTTTTCCGCCTCGTCCGCCGAAATGTCTTTGATATTCTTGAACGAATTCTTAAAATTTTTTTCGCCGCGAATCCGGAAAATTTTTCGTTCGCCTTTCCATAAAAAATGTGAAAACCATGCGGCGTAAATTTCAAGGCTGGGGGAGGGGAGCGAGGCTCTTGCGATTCGCGTGGCTTTTGTCCGCAAGCGAAAATCTTTTTGCGCCGCTTCCGCTTCGAGCGCGTTCGGCTGCGCGTGCGCGAAAGTCTCTCCGCCCGCCAAATCCAATCCCGCGAAGAAAATTTCTTTTTCTCCGCCCGCCAAAAAAAATTCCAAAGCCGTGCCGCTCACAGTGCCGTTTCGCCTTGCCCGCACAAAAGGAATGTCGAGCGCGGCGAAAAGCTTTTTTGAAAGCTCGTCGTCATCGTAGCACAAAGGGAGAATCGCGTTTTTTTCAAAAAGGCTCGAATGACATTCGCCTTCGGTCGCGAGCGCGAGCGGAATTTTTCGAACGCGCGCCAAAGAGTCGAGATGCCTTTTCGCCCAAAATCCGCCGTCCGTCGAAAAGCAAAGGTCGGGAACAATTCCTTTGTGAAGCAAAACCGAAATCGAGGACGAAAGCGCGACAAGGAAAATTTTTTCGCGTGTTTTTTTTATGAGCGAAATAGCGGATTCAAGGCTCGGACCTGACGCGCAAATAAAAATCGGAAAATCGACTTTTTCAAAAAGCGCGACATTCTTTATCCTGCGAAAAAATTTGACTTTGTTTTTGAGCCATTTTTTTTCGAAATGTTCACGCGTCGCAAGAATCGCGCGGGACTTTTCTATCGCGGATTTTATTTCCTGCCATGCAAATTTCGTTTCCCGCGAAAAAGCGCGCGCGCTTGGCGGCCATTCCAAAAAAAGCGTCTTGAACATTTCTTCTTCGCCGAGCGCGTCGAAAATTTGTTCTGAAATCGAATTTCCATGTTCCGCGTTTTGCGAAAAATCTGTAGTCACAAAATCTGTTGCATCGATTGTAAAATCGAATTCGCCGTTCCATGAAAAAAAGTCTTTGCAAAAACGAATCGTTCCGATTTTCGCGCTTGGAAATTTTTTCTTCAATGCGCTGGCGCAGTAGCCGAGAGCGGCTTCGATGACGATGATATTTTTTGGATGAAAATCGGCGCGGACATTTTGCGCGAACCGCTCGGCTTCGACTTGCGGATTGTATTGCGAGTGCAAGAAAATGCCGTTCGACTTGGCGCAGTCGCTTCCGTTTTTCGCTTTCAGCAATTCCGTCGTCAAGTTTCGCCTCGCAAAATGCGCGAAATGATTTCCCGTGCGCCGCATCTTCGCGCGAAGCCGCCGACTGCGATTTGCGTCGCAAGCGGCGCGGAAAAAATTCTTTTGCCCGCCTCGAAAATTTTCCCTCGCGCGGCTTCTTCGAATTCTTTTCGCGCAAGAATTGACACGATTTGTATTTTTGAAAAATCTTTCGCAAAGACGAAATCAGGCCACTGGAATTGCTTTTTCGTTTCAAAAAAAAATTCTTCAAAAATCGTGTTCAAAAGAATTGCTTTTGCTTGGGGATTTTCCCCAAAAAAATTCTTTTCGCATCCTGAAAACATTTTTTGAAAAGTTGATTCTGTGGACACCGTGAAAAAAAATGCCGTCGAATAATTTCCGAGAAGGCTTGCGATTTTTTTTTCGTCGCCTTCGCGGAACAAAAAATTTTTTTCGTTTTCCAAAATCGAAAGCAGCTCGCGCCGAAATTTTTCTTCGTTTGGAATGCTTTCAAAAGAAGCTGAATCGTATGCGAAAAAAATCGCAGGTGAGTTTTCGCGCAGTTTCAAAATCGCGATTCGCTCTGCCTTTTCTTTCGCCTCGTCTCCCAAAAATTGCAAGAAGCCCGCGAAACGCTCGTCGCCCCGTTCGAGCAAAATCCATTTTTCGCCCGCCGCGCTTCCCGCCCAAAAGTCGCGCGTGGAAACTGAATTCAAGACGGTCGCAGAGTCGATTCTGTATGCGCGATGTAAAAGCATGAAATTCGCCGCCGGAGAAAAAACGCCACAATGGGCGAAAGGCGACGATTCCGCCCATTGCCGAAAATCGGAGAAAGATGAATGCGCAGGCGGCGTTGCGACCGCCTTTTCTAAAAGCCCCATTATGAAAGACCGAGTTCGTCAAAGAGCTTTTTGTAGGTCACAAAATGCTCGGACTTGGCGAATTCGGCGATTTTGTCCTCCGGAAGATTTTCAAGAAGCTGATCCATATATGAAAGCACGGAAATCACTTCTTCTTTCAAATTCTTCGGAATCGAAGTCTGCTGAGTGCGCGCGCCTCGCGCTTCGCAAGGTTCGGATGCGCTCGGTGCTTCTGCGACAGTTTCATCGGCGACCGTCTCTTCGATTGCAGGTTCTTCCACCGAAGTTTCTTCCGTTTCTTCGCTCAAAGGCTCGTCTACAGTTGGCGTTTCAAGAACCGTTTCCTCGGAAAGGCTTTCTTCGATTACAGGCTCTTCAAAATTTTCGGCATCCGGCTCTATGACTTCTTCCGCCGGTTCTTGGACGACAGTTTCATCGGCCGTTTTCGCGATTGTCGCTTCGTCCGCACCTTGCTCCGCCTCGTCATCAAGTCCAAGGATGTCCTCTTCTTCGCCGTCGTCGACGAGTTCGTTTATCTTTTTTTCGTACGCGTCTTTTTCCGCGAGGTGGTCGTCCATGATGTCGGATTCGGCGGCGTCCGCTTCTTCAAACGCCGCGTTGATGTCGTTGCCTATTCCCACCGACGCTTCGGTCTCGTCCTTTTGAAGGGAAATGTTTTCCTGCATTATGTCGGAAACAGAATCCTCATAAGCGTCCTTTTCTTCCAGGGAATTGTCTATGATGTCAGACTCAAACGCGTCCGCCTCTTCGAACGCCGTGTTGATGTCGCTGTCAATTTCTATGGCCGCCTCGTCATTGTCTTGGAGAGAAATGTTTTCCTGCACGATTTCAGCGACATCCGGAGCGGCAGGTTTTTCCTCTTCCTGCATGGCGGAATCTTCGCTTATGTATTTTAATTTTTCGTCCGTGAGCGATTCCTCGTCGGAAATGTCTTCGGATTCAAGCGCGTCAAATTCTTTTTCGGCGGTTTTGGGAAAATCCTCTTCCGTTTTCAAGGCAACTTCGCCATCGTCTCCTTTCGGAACGGCGATTTCTTCGGGAAGAATGGTCGGAGGAATCGGATTGTCCTCGCTTTCTGAAAGGCTTTCCAAAGTAGGATCTCCGATTCCCAAATCGTCGTCAGAAATAAACGCGTCCTCATTTTCCGCGATTGCCGGCTCTTCTGTCGGCTCTGCGAACATCGTTTCGCCGATTTCCATCGTAGGCTCTTTCGAGGCTTCTATGGCAGTGTCTTCCGCCAATGTCGAAACTTCCGTTCCTTCCTCCGACGCGTCCATTGTCGCCGCGTCCGAAATGTCTGGCTCTTCGACGGCGGTTTCTTCGACAGTCTCTTCTACAAGCGGCTCTTCAATCACAGGCTCGGGGATTTCCTCTTCTGCCGAAACGTCTTCACCCGCAGTCTCTTCCGAAAACTGCGCGGAATTGAGAATGTTCGTCATCTCGCTTCCCGAAAGCGAGATGGTGTCGTCGCCGTCGTCATTGCCGAAAAAACCTGTGTCCTCTTCCTCCGCGTGTGCGGTTTGCTCCATGTCGGGCATTTCGTTTGCGGGTCGCGCGCTCAAAGCGGCGAAATCGTTTTTCAGGCTTTTGATTTCATCCTTGAGGGAGGCGAGCTGCCCCATGATTTCTTCAAGTATTGCCTTGCCTTTTTCGCTTATTTCGGGAGAAGCGGAGTTCGCCGCGCCGCCTGCAATTTCGTTCTGTTCCGTAATTTCATCCTCCTCGGAATCTCCATCTTTGTCTTCCGCAACTATTTTTCCGTTGACGACGTCTTGGACAGAAGGAGTCTTAGAATCATCGTCAACAACCACTCTCACGTCGTAATCTACGACTTCTTTTTTTATTGGTTCGTTTCCGTCAGGGCCTTCCGTCATTCCGATGTTCGAATCGTCATCGTTGAATCCGAATTCCGAAAGGTCGATTTCTCCGTCATCCGCGGAAATCGTTTCGCTTGCCGCCGCAGGCTCGGAAGACACGTCGGCCGCGACCGCCTCTTCGAACGAGTTGAACATGGCGTCGCCGCCCGCGTCCGCGCGTGGCTCTTCCTTTTTCGGGAACATCTTCGCCTCGTTTTCAGGCGTGTCTTCAAGCGCGATGCTCTCTGCATTTTCGTCAAAACCAATGTTTATGTCAAGCGTTTCCTCGTCTTGGATTTCGGCGGGCGCTTTTGAAGAAGACGAGCCGCCGCCCATGAAGTCTCCGCCCATGAAATCGTCCAGGTCGATTTCGCCGTCGCCAAAGGAAATTTCTCCAGAGCCTCCGCCCGAGTCGTCCATAAAGCTGTCCAAGTCAATCTCGCCGTCGACCATCGCGTCGAAGCTTATCTCTTCCGTCGCGACCGCGTCTGCCGTTTCAAGTGCGCTCGCTTCGGCCACTTCTGCCGCCGATTCAAATCCGCCTACCTCTGTAGTCTCGATTTCTTCTGGCAGAGGCTCGTCTGCGGCTACGGGAATTGCAATGTCGTCACAATTTTCTTCAGCAGTGGCCGCGAATTTCGCCTCCTCGCTGAAAGCGTCTCCCAAAGCGGCGGCGGCGGGGTCTATCGCCGGCTCTTCAAATTCTTCCGGCGTCTCCGCTATGACTTCTTGATTTATGGTTATGTGCGCGAGTTCCTCGGGGCTGAGAGTGGTGTCCCCGTCTTCGACGGCATCTTCCGCGTCTGACGGCTGTCCTGCGCCTGCGTCCAAGTCCGGCTCTCCGAAATCGGGCAAGTCAAAAATGTCGACCGCTGTCTCGCTTTCGACAGAATCTTCGCCGTTTATGTCGCGTGGCTCTTTTTTCACCCAATCGCCATAGCTGTCCAAATCTTTTGAATCACTCATACAATTCCCCTTTTTCCCTTATATTAATATATCGGACGAACATCGCTTTTTCCGTATGCTTTCTCCCATAAAAAGTCAAGGGCGAAGGCAGTCGCAGGCGCGCGTCTGCTTACCACTTTCTAAACTGGTGATGATAAATGCCGCGCAATTTTGACGTCGTTTTTATCATAATCGCTGTTTTGACAATGTTACGCTAAAATTATATCATACTTTGAAAAAAAAGTCCAACAGTATTTTCTGTTTTTTTAAATAATTTGATTCGTGCGGAGGGGAAATGCCCCGACGCTTGCGTCGAAGTGTTTGTTCTCATAAAAATCTTCAGAAAAGCGGATTTCCTGCCGATAGGTTAATCATAATGAATTCGGCCAAGTATCTTTTTTCCCTGCTCGCGGGATTGCTCGTCTATGTTTTTCTCTCCGTGATTTATGGGCAAAACGGCGTTTTCGCGTTGCGGCAGCTCGAGTCCCAAAAGCGGATTATCAGCGCGCACATGCAGGAAGTGCAGAATATAAATGACGATTTGAATTTGGAAAAGACCGCGATTCGGGACGATGCCGATGTGATCGCCGCCTACGCGCGCAAGATGGACTATATTTTTGATGATGAAAAAATCGTAAAGATAAAAGGGCTTGTCGTCTCAGAGCCTGCGATGTACGATACCGGCACTGTCCTGAAAAGCGCGCCCGTGGAATTCTTGAGCGAATGGTATTGCAAGGGGGCAGGGCTTGTCGTGGGCGTCCTGCTTTTCGTCGCCTTGTTTTTGTTTGACATTTCGTATTTTCCCTCAAAGAAAAAACGCTTCCACACCGAAACCATCGAAGGAATTCCCATCTATGACGTTGCGCAAGTCTGAAGAAAATTCCGCAGAACGCGCCGCCTCGCTCTTGAAGGCGGGAAAAATCGTGATTTTGCCGACCGACACCGTATACGGCTTCAGCGGAATCGCGCGTCGCGCCGAAAAAGATTTTTTCACGGAAAGGCTCATCGCCGCCATCAAAGGTCGCGCGGAAGAAAAGCCGCTGATAGAATTGCTCGCTTTTCCGGAAGACGTCTACAATTTTACCGATGAAAGGTTGCCGGAGGAAATTTTTTCAAAATGGCCAGGGCCTTTGACCGTAATCGTTCAAAACAACGCACGGTATAAAAGAGTCACGGCTCGCGACACCACCGCGTTCCGATGCCCGGGCGACGGATGGCTTCGTAAGGTCATAGAACTGTGCGGCGCGCCTCTCTATTCTACGAGCGTAAACCGTTCGGGAAAGGCGGTCCTGTCAAAGATATCGCAGATTCGCTCGGAATTTGAAGGCGAAGTGGATTTGATTGTGGAAGACGGCGACAAGGATTTCGCGAAGCCATCGACCATAGTTTCCTTTGCTGGCGGCGTTTTGAAAACCATCCGCGCCTAAAAAATTGCTGTTTCCGCTCCCTTTTCAAGCAACGAGCGCGTGGCACGAAGTGTCAAGCGGAAGTATGTGTGACTTTAGTCTTTTCGAAGAAAACGCGAAGTCAAAAGTGTCGCTTCATGTCGGCGGCACTTTTAATCGTCACGCAAAAACGCGTTCAAAAAAAGGATTCCGTCGCGCGTGAGCGAAAAGAAATTTTCGCCTGAAATCGTTGCCTTGTGCGCGAGTCCTTTTCTTTCCCAGCGCGAAAAAACGCCGTCCGCCGTGTCCGCGCCGAGCCTTTCCGCCAAGTCTCCGCCGAAACGCCTTTGGTATTCGCCCTCGCTTATGCCGCGCAAAGTGCGAAGTCCCATCATCAAAAATTCGAATTCCCGCGTCTCAAAGTCAAGGATTTCCCTTTCTCCCGGAATGTCTTTCGCGGGCGTGTCTGTCGAGGCTTTTTTCCAGAATGCGATGTACTTTGCGATGTCGCGCGTGTTTGTAAAACGCTTCGCGCCTACCGTGCCTGTCGCGCCCGCGCCCGCCCCGAGATAGTCGCAAAGCGTCCAATAAGACAGATTGTGGCGGCTCTCGAAGCCTTTTTTCGCGAAATTCGATATTTCGTATTGGAAGAAACCTTTTTTTTCAAGGAGGTCGCGCCCGAAAAGCCAAATTTCGTCCGCACGGTCCGCGTCATAGCGCGTTTTTCCCGAACTGATGTTTGCGGCGAGAAGAGTCCCTGCTTCCACCGAAAGCGAATAAAGCGAAATGTGGCTCGCGCCGTTTTCCGCCGCGAAATCGATGTCGCGTGCGAGCATTTCCTTGCTCTGCAGCGGAAGCCCCGCGATGAAATCTGCGCTCCACGCGTCGCGCCACCATTTTTTTATGAGAAAAACCGCGTTTTCAATCTGTGAAACGGTCGTCCGCCTGCCAACCGCGCGCAAAACATCGTCGTCCTTGCATTGGATTCCCAGCGAAAGCCGGTTTATTCCGCCCGCTGAAGCCGCCCGCAGGAAATCTTCCGTCAAGTCTCCAGGATTTATTTCTATCGTGAATTCCGCGTTTTTGGCGAAAGGAGCGATTTTTCCGCAGAGCCTTTCCAAATGCCCTGCGCTCAAAACGCTCGGCGTGCCGCCTCCGATATAGATAGTTGTGAAATTTTTCACAGAAAAATGCTTTATAAGAAAATCAATTTGACTTGAAAGCGCGTCGATATAGTCCTTTATTGTGAAATTTTTCACAATAAAGCGCGAATCTTCTGGAATTTTGCTAAAAAAATCGCAATAATCGCATTTTTTAAGGCAAAACGGTATGTGTATGTACAGCGGCATTTTCATTTGTTCGCTTTCGAGCGAAAAATCCGAAGCGCGTTCAGCGGAAAATACGACAGGACGACCTTTCGCTTTATGCGGCTTTTGTCCACCGTCCCGAAAATCCGCGAGTCCATCGAAGAAAGCCTGTCGTCGGCGAGCACGAAATATTCGTCGGATTTGAGCGTGGTCTTTTCAAAATTGCCGCGCACGCCGATTTGCGTGTTCCAGCCCGCCGGCGGAACGCGGATGTCTATGCTGTAAGGGATTTGATTCAATTCAAATTCCGTGTAGGAAAAATTCTCGTCTTTCGGCGCGACATAAAGTACGAAATCTCTCATATATATTGTGTCGCCGGGCACTGCCGCGATTCGGCTCAAAAAAGGAGCTTCCTTTGTGAACGGATGGATTTTCTGCAATGTCAGCGCGCGGCAGACTATGTCCGCGGCCTTTTGCGCGATTGAAAGCGGCTTTTCCTCGGGACGCTCGACAAGCACGATTTCGCCTCGGCGGATTTTGTCTTCGGAATAAAGCGCGATCGGAGTGGACAGCAAAAACGAATTTCGCCTTATGTTCGGCTCCATCGAGCTGGAGCATTGCTTTATGGGGCTCGCGCAGAACATCAAAATCGCGTTCATTACGACGAAAAAGAGTATCACGATGAGCACCGCGTGGCGAATGCGCCTCGCGCGCGATTTCCGCATTGAATATGACAGGTCATATATGTTTTTGTTGACGTAACTCTTTTCTTCCATGCGAGTTATTATACAGTGGCGGCGCGAAATGTGCAAGTGGGAATTTTTGCTTGCACAGAAACGAAAACTGTGCTATACTTTAAATTTATGGGAGAAGGCACAAAAAAAATTGCTGAAAACAAAAAGGCTCGTTTCAACTATTTCGTGGAAGATTCCATCGAATGCGGCGTCGCGCTCGAAGGCACGGAAGTGAAGTCCGTGAAAAACGCGAATGTGTCGTTTGCGGATTCTTTTGCCGATATTGTAAACGGCGAAGTCTGGATGCGGAATTTTCACATCAGCGAATACGCTTTTTCGTCGGTGTTCAACCACAATCCCGACCGCCCGAAAAAGTTGCTTTTGCACCGCGACCAGATAAAACGCCTTGTCCGCAAGACCGAAGAGAAGGGCTACACGCTCATTCCGCTTGAAGTGTACTTGAAAGGCGGGCGCGTGAAAATTTCGCTCGGCGTGTGCAAGGGCAAAAAGCTCTTCGACAAGCGCGAGACGATAAAGGCGCGAGACACGGACCGCGAGCTTTCCCGCGAGTTCAAGAGCCGCCAAAAGTATTGATTTGTGCGGAGGAACTTGTACCCGACGCTTGCGTCGTGACAAAGGGTACAAAGCCTGACAGCGATATCTTATGAGAACACCATGCTCCGATGCTCTGCGGCGAGGTATGGTGACTTGAGACTGGAGAAACGTTGAGCAGAAAAATTTGTTTGACGACAGCGATTTTTCTCTTTTTCGCCGCGGCGGTTTTTTCGCAAGCCGCTGGGCAGAAAAAATACGCGCTCCATTATTACGGCGTGGTGACGAACGTCAACGACCAAAACATGCTGAACATGACGCAGGATTTGTTCGCGGCGCAGATTCGCGGAATCGACTATGTTTCGCTCCAAGATATGCGCGCCGACGGAGTGAAGGCTCTCTACGCCGACGTTTCGACCGATACGGACGGAAGCGAATTCTTTTCCCTCGTCAAAGAAATGTCGCCGGCGCAGGAAGACGCAATTTTGTTTTTCGCCAGGATTTTTCGTCCCCGTTCAGACGAGAAGTGGGAATGCACGTTTTTCGCGAAAAACGCGCAGACGGGAACGGTCGCGTCGCGCACGAGAAGGTACGACTCCTATTACAAGATTTTGTCAGACGCGAAGCATTTTATTCAAAGCGTCGTGGCGGAAGCGTGCGGAAGGTCGGATGACGGTGAAGCCTCGCCGAAAGCCGCTTCTTCGTCGCGTCCGAGCGCGCTGAACGCGGAAAACATCACGGGCACGTGGAGCGGCGAAAGCGACATTTCGAAAATAATTCTCATGCGGAGCGGGCGCGGCTTTATCGTTTTCGCGAACGGCGCGACGATGAACATAAGCGTCTCCCTTTCCGGGGACGCTGGGGCGAGAAAACTGCGCGTCGTCCAGCAGGACAAATTCAACGCTTCGTATTATCCCGACATCGACAGGGGTAAGATTTTGCCTTACGCGGAAAGCGCCGCCCCGATAGAATGGAATCTTTCGATGATGCCGAACGGAAATTTGGAAGGCACGAAAAAAACGCTCGTTGCTTCAGCGGACGGCATCGAGCCAAGCGATGTCAGCGTGGTCTGGAAAAAAGCCGCGCGCTAGCGAGCGCGATTTCAGTTAATGACTGATAGCGAATAGTTAATAGTATCGTGGAATTTGTCGCGTTTTTTGCGCACATCGTAAGCAAGCGCGATGGAAAAAGCTGTCGATAAAATATCTTTCCGCTTGGGCGAAATGGCGCAAAAAACGGGCGGCGGTCGAGCGTGTCGAACCCCGCCCGTTTTTTACTTATGGCGATATTGACTTATTCTTTTTTTATTGTAACATTGCCGCTTGTGATGGTGGCGGAAACGGCTTTCAATGGAGTTTCCGTCAAATCCGCTTTGTATTCTGTTGGTTTGATGTAAACTAAGAGACAGGGCTTTTCTTCCGCTGTGGCATTGAATTTGCTGATTGGCACGGTTACTTCCTGAGTAAATGAAGACTTTGCCTCAATGTGTTTTTCCCATATTCCCCGGTAATCTTCTGCCGGATACCGCCACCAAGTATAAACTGTATTTCCATTTTCGTCAATTTCTTTTCTTGTGTAAATAATTCCCATCCAAAGACCGTCCAAATCTATATCCGTCTTTGCGGAAAATTCTATCGTGTACGTATCACCTTTTCTCATGTTGCGCTTGTTGCTTTCCGCAGTAATGGGATATGTGAACATGTATACTTGATCTTTTATGGCGTTTTCATCGTCAATAATTGGATAACGTTCTTTTATGTCCGTTACCGTCAGCGGCATGGTGTCGAGTTTGGAATACTGTTCCCATGTTATCTGCGGAAGCGGCCGCATGTCGTTATGCTCTTTTGGGTTCGCAAGCCATCTGTATTCAAACTTCGTGTATTCATCATACCATTCAGTTTTTATGACGAACGTGTTGATAAAATCTATTTGGCTAGGGGTTGCCCATTCGTCTTTCAAGTATTCATAGATGTTGTGCGTGGTGTTTATTTCGGATTTGGGGACATACATCGCGCCGAGATATTTCCAACCTTCTGTGTTATTTTCCACATTCCAAGATTTTCCTGTGTACGGCTCAATGCAGATTTCGTAGTCAAATCCGCTTGGCTCTTGCGCGAATTCCGGTGCTTTGAGTTTGAAATCGCCATTTGAATTTACCGATGTAATTTCTTGTGGAGAAATAAGCATCAAGTCGCCGCCTTTTCCGCCGTTTGCCTTAACGCTAATTTCGTTCCATAAGATATCTTTTGCGGAATTTGGAATGTTGTTTCCGTCTTCATCTTTAGGTTCGCATGAGAAGCGAATTCGTGTTTTATATTCCTTGCCCGCTTGTACATAGGGAAAGAAAAATTTATTTGGTGGATTTTCTGATTCTGAATTATACCATTGCTGGCACACATTGCCTATGCCGTCGATAAAAACATACATAAAATAATCTGCTGGGGCTTCTGTCGCTGCTGGAGGATTTTCAATTTCTATCAGAATTCCGTCGTTACATGGTTTTGAAGACAGTTTTAAATTTTGTGGCGCGTCTGGCTTTTCCTGCAAAATGAGCGAAGTCGTGGGAGAAAGTCTTTCTTCTGCCTTGCTTATCACTTCTTCTATTTCAGTTTGTTCGATTCCCGCATCATTTAGAGAAGCATTTTCTTTGGTAATTGTGATCGTACTGCTTTCTTTTGTGACGCTATCGCTTTTTTCGCTCACCAAATTCGTGATTTTCATAGTGCCTGCGAGCGTGACTTTCGCTTCGGCTTTCGCCACGATGACATTTTCCAATGTGTTGTCGCTTGCGGACTCAATCTTGCATTCCTGGCTGATTATCGCGTGCGTGATGCTGACCTTGCCCGCATCGAGCGCGATTCGCACGAGCGGCTTGTTCACGACGAGGCGTCCTATGATGGAATCCGCGATGTGCACCGATTTGCTTCCGCCGCCGTTTACCCACAAATTGCCCACTTTGTGGCAGCCTTTGATGCTGAAATCGCCGCTTCCGACTTTTTCGTCCACGGTTACGGCTTCAATGTTGTTGATGTTTTCCAATTTCACGCCGCTTCTTTCTACAATAAAAGTGCCGCCTTTTACGTTGCCGTTTTTGATGGTGATTGGCTTTTTGATTGTGTAGGAATCGCCGTCCTTTATGTCGACTTCAGTCGCGCCCAAGTCGAGCGTTCCGTTTGCGACCGTGTCGCTGATGGCTTGCTTGAGCGTCTTCGATGCGGTAGTGCCGCCGTTTCCTGATCCGCCGCTTGTGTTCGAGCATCCGAAGATGAGACTAAACGAAAGGAGTAACGCTAATACCCCCCCCCGTATTTCCGAATAGTGATTTTTTCATGAGAACTCCTTTTCTTGCGTCTCGCGCAAAATTTTGATTTTTCTATTGTACAATTTTTTAGCCGCCTTGTCAAGGAAAAAACGCGGCTTGTCTTTCGTGCTCCGCAGGTATCCGCGAAATCTGAAAAGATTCGATAAATTTGAAAATAATGCTTGCAATTTTTGGATAAATGTGTTAAAATCAGAATGGTATCTTATTGGCGGGGATAATCAAGATATGATAAAACTCGAGCGTCTCAACGGGACGAATTACTTTGTTAATCCGCACATGATTGAGTCGATGGAATGCCTTCCTGATTTGACTATCACGATGCTTTCCGGAAAAAAAATCGTCGTAAAAAATTCCCCTGAAGATGTCATAGAAAAAATTGTTGGCTACCGAAAAAGAATCGGCGTGAATGCGCAGGAGTCGTGATTTTCGGCGCGAGAGGTGTTGAATGGACATAGGGACAATAATCGGAATCGTTGGCGGCGCGGCATGTATAGTGATGTCGGTTTTGACTTCTGGCGGTACTTTGGGCGGAATCATCGACATTCCTTCCGTGTTCATGACGATAGGCGGCTCTTATGCCGCGATTTGCATTATGTCTCCGCTGAACAAGGCTCTCGGAATGTTCAAGGTGATGGGGCGGTGCTTTAAGATTCCGGATTTCGGCGAAAAGAATTTGGTGCAGAACATCGTCAACCTTTCGGACAAGGCGCGCCGCGAAGGTATTTTGATTTTGGAAGACGGCCTTGAGGATTTGGACGACCAGTTCCTGAAGAGCGGGCTTCGCCTTGTGATTGACGGCACGGACAGCGCGGTCGTCCGCACCATCATGGAAAACGAGATGAGCCAGACCGAGGCGCGGCATTTCGAATGGATCAACGTCCTGAACCAGTGGGGCGGCTTCGCGCCGGGCTTCGGTATGATGGGTACGGTTCTCGGACTCATCGGTATGTTGAACAACTTGGAGGACAAAAGTTCGCTCGGTCCGAACATGGCGGTCGCGCTTATCACGACGCTTTACGGTTCTATGTTGGCGAACTGGATTTTGGTTCCGATGGCGCAAAACCTTCAGACGCAAAACGCCTCTGAAATGCGCGTAAAGGAGATGGTCATAGAGGGCGTTCTCGCGATCCAGGCGGGCGAGAACTCGCGCGTCATCGCGCAGAAACTTTTGACGTATCTTGATCCTGTCAGCAGAAAGGCTGTCGGCGCAGAAGTATTGAAGGATTAGTCGATGGCAAGAGAAAAGAAAGAGCCTGAAAAACCTTCGACAGCATGGCAGGGCACGTATGGCGACATGATTACACTGATGCTGTGCTTTTTCGTCATGCTCTACAATCCTTCGGAAATCGACGTTACTCAGCTTGCCACGATTACCGAGTCGCTCCAGATGAATCAGACGGAGACCGTGACGGGCGGAATGTCGCTTTCGGCGGGAAGGCTTTCCGACTTGGGAAATACGATAAGCTCGCTTCCTTCGATGGAGAGGGGACGTTCGCTTGGAATGGCGAAGAAAAAGGCGGTCTCGCTTTTCGCGCCGGACATCAAGAGCGCGAAGATTACCGTCACGAGCGATGAGCGCGGACTGGTCATTTCGCTTGCGGGCGACTCGTTTTTCAGGCCCGGCAGCGCGCAGCTCGACATAGAGAACACGCGGGAAACGCTTTTGCGCCTTTCTGAATTTTTTAATGATAAAGATTTAATCGAAAAAAACCGAAGATTTAGAATAGAGGGGCATACCGACAATACGCCGGTGGATGCCTCTGTCGCGGAGGACGGCTCGGAGGAGGCTTCCGAACAGCGGGAGACTTTCTTGAGCAATTGGGAGCTTTCGGCGGCGCGCGCGATGAACGTGCTTCATTATCTTGCGGATTTCGGGGTCGACGAGGAAAAATTTTCCATCGCCGGCTATGCCGACAAGCGTCCGAAATTCAGCAACGATACGGAAGAGGGGCGCGCGTATAACCGCAGGGTGGACATAATAATCCTCGACGAGGGACATTTTTAAAAATGAAGCGAAATTCGCTTGCGGCGAGATTCGCATGGCGCGTTTATGTGCGCCGTAATGTGGAGGTGTGAAATGGCAGACGATGATACAGACGGCGGCTTTGATGACGAAGGCGGCGGAACGTCGGAAAAAAAAAGCAGGGGAGGCGGCCTCCTTCCCAAAATCTTGCTTTTCGTGGCCATCGGTCTTGGAGCGATTATCCTCATTGTCGCGGTCGTCGTCATTACGATGAACGTGATGGGCGCGAACAAGCCGCAGCAGGCGGCTATACCAATCAGCGAGGACTATAAGGAAGTCGCGGAGGAATTGGAATGGTATCAGTCGCTCGGCGAAATCCAGACGCGCTCGAGCGACCCGATTCCGGCGAGCATTGTCGTGAACATTTTCATGGGCTACAAGAAGGAAGACAAGGTGACTTCCACGGAAATCACGGCGCAGAGAATCCCGATTCGCGACTTTTTGCGAAATTATTTCGCGGGAAAAACCGCGGAAGAACTTTCGCCGCGCAACGAGGAAAAAATTAAGATTGAACTCAGAAACGAAATTAACGACACGATTTTGAGCAGGGGAAAAATCAGAAGGATTTCCTTTGACAAATTGAATGTCGTCACGCAGCAATAGGCGGAAAAAGAGAGAGGCTTTTGAATGACGGATGTTCTTTCGCAGGACGAAATAGACCAACTTCTCAACGCAATCAATACGGGGCAGTCCGATACCGATGATTACAAGGCGGTGTCGGATACCCGCAAGATCAAGATTTACGACTTCAAGCGTCCCGACAAATTTTCAAAGGAACAGATTCGCACGGTGCAGATTATGCACGAGACGTTCGCGCGTCTCACCACGACGAGCCTTTCGGCGCAGCTGCGCTCGCTCGTCCATGTCCACGTCGCGACTGTAGACCAGCTCACTTACGAGGAATTCATCCGCTCGATTCCGACACCGACGACGCTCGCCGTCATAAACATGGATCCGCTGAAAGGCAACGCGGTTTTGGAAATAGATCCCGCCATCACGTTCTGCATGATTGACAAGCTTTTCGGCGGCACGGGCGACGTTACTGGAAACAAGAGCCGCGACCTCACCGACATCGAGCAGGCCGTAATGGAAGGCGTCATCGTGCGCATCTTGGCGAACATGCGCGAGGCGTGGACGCAGGTAATCGACTTGCGGCCGCGGCTCGGGCAGATTGAGACGAACCCGCAGTTCGCGCAGATTGTTCCGCCGACGGAAATGGTCGTGCTCGTGACGCTTGAGACGAAGGTCGCGGAGGAAGAGGGAATGATAAATTTCTGCATTCCCTACCTTACGATTGAGCCGATTATCTCGAAGCTTTCCTCGCAGTTCTGGTTCAGTTCCGTCAGGCGAAGCAGCACGACGCAGTATTTCGGCACGCTCAAAGAAAAAATTTCCGTCGTGAATATGGATGTGGTCGCGGAAATCGGCTCGATAAGCATTCCTATCCGCGAAGTGCTTTCTCTGCGCGCGGGCGATGTCGTAAAGCTCTCTAATACAAAAGTCGGCGACCAGCTGACGCTCAACATAGGCGATAAGAAGAAGTATTATTGCCAGCCCGGAGTTGTGGGCAAAAAAATGGCGGTTCAGGTAACAGGCAAACTCGAAGACGGCAGCGACGAAGAGTTTGAGGAGCTTTCCGTAGAAGGAGAAGAATCAGTATGAGTGATGGTGTAATTTCTCAGGACGAAATCGACGCGTTGCTTTCGGGCGTTCCGATGGACGGTCTCAATGCGTCAGGGCAGGTTGCCGCGGCAGCGCCGTCTGTAAATATTGACACGGAGACTCTGACAAAATTCGCCGGGGATTTGAAAGATCCGCTTGTCGAAAATCTGAAGCAGATGACCGGCGCGGAAGTGTCCGCCGGAAATCCTGTCGCGGAAGCGTCCAGCCGAGATCAGTTTTTGTCGAAAATTCCTGAAGTCGTCGTCGCGACTCAGGCGGACTTTTCCGCGGGGCTGAAGGGCGATCACCTTTATGTGATTTCCACGGAATGCGCGCAAAAATTGGTGAGCCTCATCAACAAGGAAGAAAACGCCACGCTTGATGACATGGCTTTTTCCGTAATCAACGAGACTCTTTCGACCCACACGAACGACGAGCTTACCGCCATAGACAAAACCGGGCAGCTTCCGGGGCTCGCCTGCAATCCTGCCGAATCGATGAGCGTCCCGAAAGCGATGGCTCGGATTCCGCAGAACACGTTCGCGCTTTTTTCATATCCGCTTACAATCGACGGTCAGTCGTATACGCTTTGGGAAGCGATTTCAGGCGAAGCGGCATGGCAGATTGGAATGGCTTTGGGCGGCGGCGGATTCCCTGCGGCGGGAGGCGCGTTGAACGCCGCTGATATGGCGAGCCTTGCGGGAGCCGCTCCTCAAGCGCAGCGGGGCGGCGCGATGCCGATGGGTGGAGGCATGCAGATGGGCGCTCCACAAATGGGCGGAATGGCGATGGGAGGAATGCCAATGCAAGGGATGCCGAATATGCAGATGGGCGGTATGCAAATGCAGGGAATGCCGATGGGAGCTACTCCGAACGTTCAGGCGGTCCAATATCCTTCGCTCATGGGCGGCGGAATGGGCGGCGACCAGGGAAATATCGGTCTCTTGATGGACGTTTTCATGGAGATGACCGTAGAGCTCGGACGCACGAAAAAGCCGATAAAGGAAATACTCGGCTTCGGCGAAGGCACGATCATCGAATTGGACAAACTCGCCGGCGAGCCTGTGGACATTCTCGTAAACCACAAGCCGATCGCGAAGGGCGAAGTCGTGGTCATCGACGAAAACTTCGGCGTTCGTATCACCGAAATCCTTTCTCCGCAGGAGCGCGTTTCGGAATTGCGATGATGTTCCGCGTGCCGAAATCCGGCGCGCAATTTATATGGGTGGGGTAAAATTGAATTTCTCGAAAAAAAAGTTCGCGCTTTTGTGCGCCTTTTCGCTTTTTTGTTTTTTCGCGTTTTCTCAAGATTCGCGGGGCGGGTCTGACTCTTCTTCGCAAATTCAGTCCGCTGAAAATTCCGCAAGTCAGCTTCCGGACGAATCCACTCTCCGAATCGGCGGCGCGGACGGTTCGACTTCGATGTATGTTTCCGAAAATTCAGCGCGAAACGGGGGCGGCTCGACTGTCTGGGTTTTCTTCCGGATGATTTTCGTTTTGATTGTAATCGTCGTATGCATTTACTTCGTGATGAATTTCATGAAAAAGAAGATGGGCGGCGGAATCACGGAGGACGACACTTTTTTACGGAAAGTCGCGGCGATTTCAATCGCGCCCGGAAAGTCAGTGCAAATCGTGACGCTTTTGGAGCATGCGTATTTGCTCGGCGTGACGGAAAATTCGATTGACTTGCTCGGCGAAATCACGGACAAAGAACTTGTGGACGCGATGAACCTCAACGCCGACCGAAACGAAAACATTGTGCGGGCGCGCAATTTCAGCGACATCCTTTCGACTTTTTTGAATCCGAAAAACGCGCAGTCCGCGGGACAAAAAAAATCTGACGCGAAGATTTCGGAATTCTTCGAAGCGCAGCGCAAGAAACTCGGCTCGGAGGAATGAGGGTGTCCGCGAAATTTTTCTCAAAAAAAATTCTCTCAAAAATGTTCGCTTTCGCAATTTTGATGTCAGTTTGTTCTGCGCCGATTTTTTCGCAGAACGCGATGCGCGCCGAGGATGACGCGAATTTTCCGCAAGGCTCTTCGCGCGGAACGATGCAGATGGAAGGCGACGTGAATCCGGTGCAAATCCCGAACATCGACATAAACATCACGAGACCCGAAAGCGGCGAGGAAGTGGCGTTCAGCGTGCAGCTTTTGGTTTTGCTCACGCTGCTCACGCTCGCGCCGAGCCTTTTGATTTTGCTCACTTGCTTTTTGCGTTTTTCGATTGTGCTGGATTTCATAAAGCGCGCGCTTTCCTTGCAGCAAGTCCCTCCGACGAGCGTCTTGAACGGAATCGCTTTTTTCATGACGCTTTTCGTGATGTGGCCGACTTTTACCAACATTTATGACAACGCGTTCGTGCCGATGCGCGACGGGGAAATCGGCATCCAGGAGGCGTTCGACGGCGCGCAAAAGCCGATTCGCTATTTTATGTATTCGCAGATGGCGGGCGACACGAGCTACATCGAGATGTTCATGGGAATGGGAAACATGGAACGGCCTGACACGCTCGAAGACGTTCCGACGCATGTCCTCGTGCCGGCGTACATTTTGCACGAACTGACGGTGGCATTCAAAATCGGAATCTATTTGTACATTCCGTTCATCATAATCGACATGGTTGTGGCGAGCATTTTGATGTCGATGGGAATGATGATGTTGCCGCCGGTGCAGATTTCGATGCCGTTCAAGCTGATGCTTTTCGTGCTTGTGGACGGATGGGGACTTTTGACGAGGCAGCTTTTCATTTCAGTCTTGAGGTAGGTGAAAAATGGATTTGGGACAAATCATGATTTTGATGCGCTCGGGAATCTTGCAGGTCTTGATTTTGATTGCTCCCGTTTTGGGCGCGGCTTTGATAATCGGACTTGTCGTCGCGATTTTTCAGGCGACCACTTCGATTCAAGAACAGACGCTGACTTTCTTGCCGAAGATGCTGACGATTCTGGCGGTGCTCGCGCTCTTGGGCGGCTGGATGTTCGCCACGCTGCGCGACTATACGATGACGCTTTTCGGGCAAATCCCCGCGCTCGCGCGATAGGGTTTTTGAATGAAAGGAGGAAGTTGACACGCGAAGACAAAAAAGCGCGTAAGCGAGTTTTAGAATGCTTGGGCGAGTTTGCCGTGCAAACTCGTTAGCGACCATAGGTCGCGACTTCTCGCCGACGCGGTTCTCGCTGGAAGCGCATTTTTGATTTTTTGCGTTGGATTTTATACTGAATTATGTTGGACGATGTTTTGAACAATGCGCCCGCGTTTTTGCTGGCGACGGTAAGATGCTTTGCTCTCTTGATGACGCTTCCGCTTTTCTCGATGCGGAACGTTCCTACCGTCGCGCGCCTTGCGCTCGCGCTCTATATGTCGTACATCGTCCTTCCGCAAGTGGACTATTCCGATTATGGCGCGGCGATGAACGCGGACGCGCTTTTTACGATGCAGTTCTTTCTGCTTTTGGCGGGCGAGGCTTTGCTCGGAATAATAACGGGATTTTTCGTGAGCATCATTTTTTCGGCGTTCAGCACGGCGGGACAATTCTTCGCGTTCCAGATGGGTTTTTCCGCGAGCGAAGTCTACGACGCGTTGAGCCAAGTGGAAAATCCTTTGATGGGACAATATTTGAATTTAATCGCGATGCTGATTTTCATGCAAACGCGTTGGTTTCAAAAATTGTTTTTGGGCGCGCTCGTTTCGAGCTTCAAGACGCTCAGCGCGTTTTCGATTGTGCGCGACATGCAGGGCGGCGTTCTCGTCCAGACGATGATTGGCTCTTTGGGCACGCTTTTCGCCAACGCGCTTGTCATCGCGCTTCCGATAATGGGGACGCTGATGCTCGTTACGGTTTCGGTGGGAATCCTTTCGAAGGCCGCGCCGCAGATGAACCTTCTTTCCGAAGGTTTTCCCGTGATGATTTTGACGGCGTTCTTCATTTTGACGGCGTTGATGCCGAGCATGATCGACGCTTTCACGCGCGGATTCGAAGCCGGATTTTCGCGGCTGCAACAATTGTTCTTGGAACTGGGAGGAAAGAGAATTTGAAAGGCGAAAATCTTTTTGAATACATCGACCTCCAGTGGTTCGCGGCGGAAGACGAGGGACGTACCGAAGAGCCTTCCGACATAAAAATCGACAAGGCTCGCAAGGAAGGTCGCGTCGCGAAAAGTCAGGAAGTGAACGGCGCGATTGTTTTCCTTTTTTCGGTGCTCACGCTTTTTCTTTTGGGAAAATGGATTTTGGAGCAGTTCGTCGAAGTGCTCGTTTTTTTCTTCAGCCGGTGCGCGGAAGGAAACGCCATAAGCGGAACGAGCGCGGTCGTGTTCTTTAACTATTTTTTGAAAATCGTCTTGCCGATCGCGTTCGTCGCGCTGGTCGCGGGCGTAATCGGAAATCTCATCCAAAACAAAGGATGGCTTTTCAGCACGAAGCCGATTCAGCCGAATTTTATGAAAATCCTTCCGAAGCTCGGCGAGTATTTCAAGAAGACGATTTTTTCGCGTCAAGGCGCGTTCAATGTCGTGAAGTCAATCTTGAAGGTCGCGGTCTTGGTTTTCGCCGCGTTCAACATAATTCGCGCGAACATGGGCGACTTGCTTTTCATGATTCACGGAAACGGAAATGTCGCCGGCGCAATCGGGAAAATCGCGTCGATAGCGATGCAGCTTTTGTTTTTCGCGGCGGTCTTTTTTCTCGTGATTTCGATTCCCGACTATTTCGTCCAGCGCAGGGAATTCATTGAGTCTTTGAAAATGACGAAGCAGGAAGTGAAGCAGGAATACAAGGAGATGGAAGGCGATCCTGAAGTGAAGGGGAGAATTCAGCAGGCGCAAAAGCAGCTTCTCGCCTCGAACATTCCGCGCGCCGTGGCGGAAAGCGATGTCGTCATCACGAACCCGACGCATTTCGCCGTCGCCTTAAAGTACGACACCGCGCAAAGTTCCGCGCCGATGGTCAGCGCGAAGGGCGAGGATTTTATGGCGCAACGCATAAAGCAAATCGCGCGGGAAAACGATGTGCCAATCGTGGAAAACCGTCCGCTTGCCCGCGCCCTCTATACAGACGTTGATTTAGGTGATATAATACCTGAGAATTATTTCAAGGCGATTTCGCTCGTGTACAGCCACTTGAAAAAATTCAACAAGAAATCGGGCGCGGCGTAGAAATTAAATGTGTGAATATATGAACATATTTTCATATGTTTGTATATGTGTTTCCTGATATAAATTTGGTTGGGTGGGGACTTATGCCAAACGAACGACAGAATAATTTTCTCAATCTCATTCAAAACAACGCGGTGGCGGTCGGCGCGATTCTCGTCGTGCTCATGCTCATCATTCCCCTCCCTTCAGTTTTGCTCGACACGTTCATGGCTTTGAACTTGGCGATTTCGATTTTGCTTTTGCTCACCGTGATTTCTACGCCGAAGCCTTCGCGCCTCACGGTTTTTCCGCAGCTGATTTTGCTCGTAACGCTTTTCGGGCTTGGAATCAATGTTTCGTCCACGCGCTTGATTCTCACGCAGGGACAAAAATTCGACGGGCGGATGGTTCGCGCGTTTTCCACTTTCGTCGTCGGAAGCGCGTCGGGCACGGACGGTCTTGTCGTCGGAATGGTGATTTTCATTATCTTGATTGTGATTCAGACTGTCGTGATTACGAAGGGCGCGACGCGTGTTTCCGAAGTGGCGGCGCGCTTCGCGCTTGATTCGATGGCGCAGAAAAATTTCGCCGTCGACCAGGAGTTAAACTCGGGCGCGATTACGGAAGAGCAGGCGAGGCAAAAGCGCGCGGAAATTCGCAACGAAAGCGACTTCTTTTCGGCGATGGACGGTTCTTCGAAATTCGTGAGCGGAAACGTGATGGCAGGAATTTTCATCACGATTGTGAACTTGGTCGCAGGCCTCATCACGGGAATGGTTCTCCGCCACGAAACTTTCATGAGCGCGCTCGAGACTTATTCGCGCCTCACGATCGGCGACGGACTTTTGAGCCAGATTCCGTCTCTCTTGCTTTCTTTTTCTACGGGCATGCTCGTGACGGCGAGCAACACGGAAGAGCAGCTCGGCGAGGCGATAAAAAATCAGTTCACCACTTCGGGCAGGACGTATGTCATCGCCGGCGCGTCGATGGCGATTCTCGGAATTTTGCCGGGAATGCCGTGGTATATTCTCATACCCCTGGGGGGTATATGCATTTTCGCCGGAGTGCGGATGCAAAGGAACCGTGCAAGAGAAGAAGCCGCGAGGCTGGCCGCCGAAGCGGAAGCCGCAGCCGGCGGACAGACCGGGCAGAATCCGTCGGACGTTTCGCCTGTCGTTCCGTTGGATCCGCTTTTGCTTGAAATTGGCTACGCGCTGATTCCGCTCGTGGACAAGGAAAAGGGCGCGAAACTTTTGGAACGCGTCACCCGCATTCGCCGCGAGGCTGGATTGGACTTGGGACTTGTCGTTCCGAGCATTCGGATTATGGACAACATGATGCTCGATCCAAGCGAATATACTTTCAAAATCCGCGGAATCGAAGCGGGACGCTCGAAACTCAAGATGGGCTATTATATGGCCATCAACACTGGCGACATAAGCGAGGAAATAAAAGGCGAGCCTACGCGAGATCCCGCTTTCGGGATGCCGGCTTTGTGGGTTCCTGAAGACAAGCGCGGTGAAGTGGAGCGCGCGGGTTATGCCGTGGTAGATCCGCCGACGGTAATCGCGACGCACTTGACGGAAATAATTCGCTCTCATGCCGCGGAAATTCTTGGGCGCAAGGAAGTCAAGCAAATCATCGACAAAATTTCCGAGACGAACAAAGTCGTGGTCGACGAAGTTTTGGAGGCCGGAAAATTCAATTACGGTCAAATCGAAAGGATTTTGAAAAATCTTTTGAACGAGCAGGTTTCGATTCGGAACATAGAATTGATTTTGGAGACTCTCGCGAATTACGGCGCGGGAGTGAGTCCATGGATTTTGACGGAAAAAGTGCGCGAGGCTTTGGGCAAACAAATCTGCCTGCAATACGCCGACGACGAGCACAAAATTCACGTTATGAATTTGTCGCAGGAATACGCGGAAATTTTGCTTTCCCACCAAGTGATTCCCGCCGACGGTTCGCGTCCTTTTGCCGCGCTGGATCCTGTGGACGGACGAAAATGGATCGGCGACGTGAGCGCGTCTTTTGCGGCGATGCAGGAACGCGGATATCAGCCGATAATTTTGTGTCCGAGCGAAGTGCGCGCGCTTGTGAAAACTTCGACGGAACGCGAGCTTCCTGGAGTCGTCGCGCTTTCGGTGAACGAAGTGCTGGCGGCTGGGAACAGTATTTCGCTTGAAGTGCTCGGGGAAATAAAAATGGAGTTTGCGAATGGCTAGCGATTATCAGGCAGAAGATGTCCTCACTATTACGGGCGAAGATTTGGAAGATTGCCGCGCGAAGCTTATCGACATGTACGGCTCCGCCTACAATATAATCAGCCGCAGACAGGTCTTGAAAAAATGCGGGCCTTTCGGCTTGCTGAAAAAGGAGTATGTCGAAGTGAAATATGTAAAACGCCGCCCGGACTATGACGACTCCCTTATCGATGTGAGCGATCCCGAAAGCCTTCGCCGCACGAAAGATGAAATCCTGCGAATGGTCTCAGGCGGAAAGTCGAAAGAAGAGCTCCAGTTGGCAGAACTGAACAGCAAGCTCGACAATTTGACAAGCCAAATACAGAACATTCCCAAAGGCGGCGACGAAAAAGAGAGAATCGAGTCTGTCGAACGAATTCGGGAAATGCTCGACGAAAACGAATTTTCAAAAGAATTTATCAACGAAATCGCTTTGCGCCTTGAAAAGGAATTTTCGTTTGAAGATTTGAAAGACTTCGCCAAAGTCGAACGCCAAGTCGTGGACTGGATCGGGGAGTCCATTTCAATCGCTCCGAAAAAGGCGCACCGCCCGCCGCATGTCGTCGTAATCGTAGGTTCTACCGGCGTCGGAAAAACCACGACGATCGCGAAACTTGCCGCGCAGCATATCATACTTGAAAAAGACAACTCTCCGAAAATGTGCATGATTACTGTCGACACGACTCGCGTTGGCGCGGAAGAGCAGCTGAAAAAGTTGGGCGGCGTTCTCAGCTTGAATGTGCTCAAAGTGGAAAATGCGGACGACTTGAAAACGGTTTTCGATTCAATTCGCGACGACTATGACATCATCTACATCGACACGTCCGGGTACAGTCCGAACGATTCCGAAAACATCGCGAAATTGAAAACGACTTTGAGCGTGGAAAATTTGCGTCCGGATATTTTTTTGGCGGTGGCTGCCTCGACGAAATTGCGCGATTTGAGAAACATCGTTCAAAACTACGAGCCGTTTGGCTACAGTTCCGTCATAGTGACAAAGTGCGACGAGACGACCCGCTTCGGCAATATAATCAGCGTCTTCCACGAAAAGGGGAAGTCGCTCGCTTATATGACTGACGGGCAGAAAGTCGCTCGAAATATAAAGAAAGCGAACGCCGTAGATTTTTTAATCAGACTTTACGGTTTCACGGTAGACCGAATCCACGTAGAAGAAATTTTTGGAGGCGAAGAAAATGGAAGATCAAATTAGCGAGCTGCGCGACATGATGAAGTCCAACCACAAGACTCGCATTATCGCGGTTACGAGCGGAAAGGGAGGGGTGGGGAAGACTAACATTTCCGTGAACATGGCCATCGCCTACGCCGCACTCGGAAAGAAAGTGATTCTCATCGACGGCGACCTCGGCATGGCGAATGTCAACGTCTTGCTGAACGTCGTGCCGAAGTACAATCTGCTTCAAGTGATAAACAAGCAGAAGACAATGCAGGAAATCATTCTTGACACTGAGTTCAACATAAAATTCATAGCGGGCGCGAACGGCTTTTCGAAAATCGCGAACTTGAGCAAAGACGAGCTTGAATATTTCGCCAAGCAGTTTTCGTCGCTTGAAAACGCCGACATCATCATCATCGACACGGGCGCGGGCATCTCGAACAATGTGCTTTCGTTCGTGGCGGCGAGCGACGAGGTCTATGTCGTGACGACTCCGGAGCCTACCGCAATCACCGACGCTTACGGAATGATAAAAATCATCACGACTGAAATCGAAGACCGCGAGATAAATTTGCAGCTTTTGGTAAACCGCGTGCATTCCGCCGACGAAGGAAAGCGAATCGCCGATCGCATCATCAGCATTGTCGGACAATTTTTGAATTACAAGGTAAACTATGTCGGTTTCGTCTACGAAGACACTTCGGTGCAAAATTCGGTGATTCGCCAAAAGCCGTTCATCGTCGTAAATCCGTCTTCCAAGCCGTCGATGTGCATAAAGCACATTGTCAACAGAATCGAGAAGACCGAAAATCCGAACAGCGAAGGCATTTCGAATTTCTTGAAGAAATTTTTGGGCTTCAAAAGATGATGCCAAAAATCCGCGCTAAAATATAGCGCAGATTTTTTCGTTTTTTGTAGACTTTTTTTTGATACTGTAGTATAATATTGTCGGGAAATTTGTATTCTCATTAAAACTTTCGGCGTTTTGTCGGCTTGTGAGGTAAGAGGGAAAACGAAGTGATAAAAATAAAACCGATCATCGTCAGCGCGTCTATCGCATTCGTCCTTTCTTTCTTTACCGCATTGATTGCGAAGACGGGAATTCCTTTTTCGCTTTTAAAGGCGTTCATTTTTGCCGTGGTTTTTGGAGGGCTTGCGGCGGGAATCCAATTTGTCTACGGAAAATTTTTGCTTGAAGGGGCGGCATCCGTTTCTGAAACCGAAGCGCCGCCGCGGACACTTGGTTCGAAAGTCGATTTGGTTGTAAGCGAAGAAGATTTGCCGAGCGACGGCGATGCCTTGACATTTTCTTTGGACGACGAAAGGCATGTTTTGACAAGCGAAGACGTGGGCTTCTCCGCCGAGAATAATGCGGTGGAAAAGCGTGTGCCGGTTTCCGAGCCGAAGGTTTCGGTCGCGGATGCCGTCGCGCCTTCGGAAAGCGTCGTGGCGCATACGGAAAAACTTTCGGAAACGGAGGAAAAAAAAACGCCGCCGCTCGAAGTGAAGCCTCCGCCGAAGCCGGCGGAGAGCGAGGCGCTTGATGTCGGCGCGAATGCTCCTGCGGCCGCGCAAAGCTCTTTCGACGCTTTGCCGGAATTGGACAACCTTCCTGATTTTGGAGCGGGCGCTTCCGCGTCCGGGGAAAATGGGGGAAGCGGCGATGACGGAGTTATAGAAGACAGCGACTTTGCGGAAGAGGGCGGGGCGGCGCCTGCCAGACAGACGGAATTTTCCGATGGAACAGTTGCCGACACGAAAGACGCTTCGCTTATGGCGCAGGCGATTCGAACGGTGTTGGCTCATGAAGAATAAATTTTTTAGGGTGTGCAAGAATGGAATCGACGTTAGTTGATGAAAAGGCAGAAACCGAACTCTGGAAAGAGTACGCCAAGACTAAATCGCCCGAACTTCGCGACAAGTTCATAAGGCAGTACATGCCGCTTGTAAAATATGTCGCCGGCAAGGTTGGCGTCGGTATGCCCGCCAGCATAGAATTTGACGACTTGGTCGGTTTTGGACAGTTCGGGCTTTTGGACGCGATAGAAAAATACGATCCCGCCAAGAACGTGAAATTCAAGACATACGCCGTGACACGAATTCGCGGCGCGATTTTTGACGAATTGCGGCAATTGGATTGGGTGCCTCGTTCCGTCAGGCAAAAGTCCCGCGAAATCGAGGACACGATCGGCGACTTGGAGGCGAAGCTTGGGCGGACCGCAAGCGACGCGGAAATCGCAAAAAAGCTCGGCGTTTCGGAAGAAGAGTATCAGCAGACGGTGATGAAGCTCTCCGGCACCAGCGTCCTTTCTCTCAACGATGTCTGGTATTTTGGAAGCGACAATGACCGAATACTGATAGGCGACAGCATAGAATCTCCTTCGAGCTTGAATCCGGAAGTGATTGTCGAGCGCGAGGAAGTGCGGAAGATAATAATTGAGGCGATAAACGAATTGCCCGAAAAAGAAAAGATGGTAATCATTTTGTATTACCACGAGGATTTGACTTTCAAAGAAATTGGTCAAGTGCTGGAAGTAAGCGAATCTCGCATCTCGCAGCTGCACACAAAGGCGAACTTGCGTATGCGCGCGAAGCTTACTGGCTTGCGAAAGGGAATTATATAGAAAATGGCGACGATAACGCTGGAAACAGTCAGAAAGGATATGAAGACTCAGTTGGAATTGGACAATTCGATTCACGTCGTTGAAGTGAATGCCGATACGCTTGACGAATGCCTTGCCGACGCTTCCACGCAGCTTGAGACGAAGGTCGCCGCCCTTGAATATGAAATTCTCGAACGAGGCTCGGACGGATTTTTAGGGCTTGCGAAAAAGCCATGGAAAGTCCGCATCTACCAAAACGCCGATATTGTCGCCGCGAAAAAGAAAAAGAGCGCGGGGCTTGCGCAGAGCGTCGACGAAGCGGTGGAGGAAGAAAACAAGATTGTGGACAAGGACGGACTTTATTATATCCGCCATTTCGGAGAGGATATCCTTGTCAAGGTCATTCTGCCTGTTGGCGAGGGACAGAATGTCGACGCCAAAGAGCTCATCGCCGACGCGCGCCGCAGCGACACTTTGGATTTGGACGAGGGCTTGCTCAAAAAACTCGCCAAGAGCGGCACTGACGGAAAATATGAAGTCGTCGGAAAATACCGGCATGTCAAGGCGGGCGACGCTTCTTTGGCGATAGACATTTCGAAGGACGAGCTTGTTGCCACGGTCACGGCGATGGCTCCGGCTATGGGCGGCGCGGAAATCAGCGCGGATATGATAAGGCGCGCGCTCGACACGCAGGGAGTCGTCGCCGGAGTGGAGGACGACAAAATCAGCGACTTCGTTGACAATCCCGTCTACGGAACGCCTTATGAAGTGGCTCACGCGATAATGCCGAAAGACGGACGCGATGCTTATATGCAGTATAACTTTGAGACCGACTCGTCTAAAATTCGCGCGAAGGAGACCGAGGACGGCAAGGTCAATTACAAGGAATTGAACCAGATTCAAAATGTCGTGAAAGGTCAGCCGCTCGCCGTGAAAATGCCACCTGAAAAAGGCAAGTCCGGAAAGACACTTACTGGTCGTTATTTGGAAGCGAGGAACGGCAGGGACATAAAAATTCCGCTCGGCCAGAATGTCGAGCTGGACAAAGACGGCGTGACGGTAGTCGCGGCAATTGCGGGACGCGTGATGTTTGAAGATGGCAGGATAAAAGTCGAGCCGGTCATTGAATATGATTCCATCGGAATAAAGACCGGCAACATCGAATTTTTGGGAAGCGTCATTGTCAAAGGAAATGTCGACGACGGTTACGATCTCAAGGCGAGCGGCAATATCGAAATCGGCGGCACTGTCGGAAAAAGCAAAATCGTTTCGGAGCGTGGAAACATCATTGTCGCGCGTGGAATCTTCGGGCATGACGAGGGATTCGTCAAGTGCGGAAAATCCCTTTGGGCGAAATTCATCCAAAGCGCGAAAGTCGAGGTCGAGGAATTTTGCATAATCTCTGACAGCATAATGAACAGCGAAGTGAGCGCGATGAAGAGAATAATCCTGAACGGAAAAAAGGCGCAGATAACGGGAGGACATCTTTTCGCCACGGAAGAAATCGCCGCGAAAAACATCGGCTCGCCGGGCGGCGGAACGGAAACCATTCTTGAAGTCGGATTCGATCCGCGCCTGAAGCATCGTTCCGAAGAATTGCAGGACAAGCAAAACGCCCTCGTGAAAGAGCTTGAGGAAATCGAGAACAATATACTTTCCCTGGAAAACATAAAAAAGCAGCGTCGTGTCCTTCCGCCTGACAAGCAAAAAAGTCTCGATGAATGTTATGCGCGCAAAGACCAAATTGCCGAAGAGACCGAAGAAATTACAGGCGAAATAAACGCGATTCAGGAAAAGTTGCGCGAGATGAAGCAAATAGGAAAGGTCAAGGCCAGCGGCAATGTCTATTCGGGCGTGAAAATATATATTTGCGATACTTTGCAGGAAGTGCGAAACGATATGAAGAGCCTGACTTTCTTTATGGAAGGCGGTTTCGTCCGCACGAGCAAGTACGAAGAGCCTGACATGAGCGGCGTAGAAGCGCCAGAGGGATATTCCGCTTAAGGAGTTGAGTTGCCGTGGCGTTGCAGCCGATTGACTTGCAGACTATGTATTCTCAAATGGCGAACGTGGCGCAGCGAGTTTCCGGCGAAACGCAGGGCGCGGCGTTGTCGCAGTCGTTGCAGCAGCAGGGAATCATAAACCAAGAGCTGCAGCAGTCGCAGACAGTCCAGCGCGCGGCGGGCAACGAAGCCGAAACTGGAAAAATCAAGTCGGATTCGCGGGGAAATTCTCCGAACCAATCTTATGGCGGAAAAAAGAAAAATCCGAATTCTGAAGTCAAAGACGAAAAGAAAGAATACGAAATCCGCGATCCGCTTTTGGGACAGCGGATAAACGTTACGGGGTGAACGATGCAAGTTTTTTTGGTCGCCGCTTTGACTTTGATAAATCTTCTCCTCTGGCTCGTTTTTTTCGTCAAGTTTAAAAAACTTTTTTCCATCGACAATATAATGCAGGAATTCCGTATCGGGCTGGAACAGCTTTTGCAAGACGCGCAGAGACAGACCGTTTCTTGCGTGAACCTGATTGAAGAAAAAATAAGGGAAATGAAATCGATAACGGCGCAGGCCGAGCGTCGTCTCGCCACATTGCGGCGCGATGCAGAAATTTCGCGGCAGGCGCTCTCTCTGCAAACTTCGATTGTTCCGGAATCTTCGGGAGAAAAGCCGCGCGCCAAGCGCAAGGCTTCGAAGGCCGCCGAAAAATACAAGAAGAACGCCGTGATGGAATCCATGCCGTCCGCCGACGAGTCTTATATGCTTACGAACCTTTTTCGGGAAAACGCTTCGCAGCGTTCTCTGTTCGAGGAAGGCGGACAGGCGGTTTTCGTAAACGAAGAGGGCGATTCTTACGGAAAAGTTCCGATTGTAAAACCTGAAGTCGTCGTGAGCGATTCTCCAATCGTGAAAAAAAAGGATTTCGCGCGTCAGGTGAAAGACTTGAACGCGCTCGGAAAAGGCATCGAGGAAATCGCCGCCGAAACCTCGCATTCCATTACGGAAGTGCAGTTGGTTTTGGACATGCTGTGAAAACATACATTAGGGAGGTATGGTAAAAGAAGCGCACAAATGGCGCGCTCTTTTGCCATGTCAAGTTTGCGTCGCAAACTTGCAATTTCGCTCTTGACTTTTTTTATGGAGGAAATTATGACAGTAACAAAACAGAAATTGGAAACCCTTTGCGACGGGCAAAAGGTCAGTCTCTACACGGCTTCAAACGGCAAAATGTCTTTTAGCGCGATTGACTATGGCTGCACGCTCACGGGAATTTTTTTGCCGAACAAAAACGGAAGTCCCACGGACATCCTTTTGGGATTTTCGACCCTGCACGGATTCGTGGAATCTACGAGCTGCTTCGGCACAATCGTCGGGCGTTTTGCGAACCGCATCAGCGGCGCGAAATTCAGCGTTGACGGAAAGGAATACGGTTTGGACAAAAACGAAAACGGCAAGACCACTTTGCACGGCGGCTTTACGCGCCTCGACCATTTTGTCTGGAAATCCGAGGCGATTAATTCCAAAGAAGGCGTCGGCGTGAAATTCACTCGGCGCAGCGCGGACGGAGAGCAGGGCTTTCCCGGAAAGCTCGACGTGACAGTGAGCTATGTCTTAAGCAAGGACAATCGCCTCACGCTCAAATACACCGCGAAAACCGACAAGGCGACGCCCGTCAATTTTACGAACCACGCATATTTCAACCTTGCCGGAGGAGGAACGGTTTTGGAACACGAATTGCAGTCCGATTGCCAGGGCTATCTTGAAGTGGACAAGGACTTGATTCCGACGGGGAAAATAATTTCCGTAAAGGGCACTCCGTTTGACTTTACGAGCGTGAAAAAAATCGGCGCGCACATAGGCGAGACTGGAGGCGGCTACGACCATTGCTTCGTGACGCCCGCTTATGACGGCACGGATTCCGGGCTTCCGCTTGACGCGAAAAAGCTCGTGCGCGCGGCGGTCTTGACCGAACCGAAGACAGGCAGGAAAATGTATGTCGAGACGAACCAAGAAGGAATGCAGGTTTACACCGCGAACGGCATCGAAGGAATCGTCGGAAAGCACGGAACGAAATATCACAATCACGAGGCCGTATGCCTTGAGACGCAGTGTTTTCCCGACACTCCGAACAACGCGAAATTTCCTCCATGCATTTTGAAGCCCGGCGAAACCTACAAGGCGGTCACCGTGTATGGATTTGAATTTTAGGAAAAAATTCTATTGCAAAAAATAAAATGTTATGCTATAATTTCAAAATTAGGGAGATATGATAAAAGTGGCGCACAAATGGCGCGGTGCTTTTATCATGACAGGTTTCTACAGTCGCGTCGCGACTTGCTAAACTTGCATATCAACTGCACATTCCGCTTGAAACTTCGACAGCAAGCTTTCGGCTTGCATGCTCGTTGCGAGAAGTTTCATTACGAATGTGCATAAAAAGTCAATCACAATTTTTTTAAATTGCTCTTGACTTTTTATGGGAGCTTTAATGGACGTTCAGTTACAAGAATTAATCGACAAGATTAAAAAGGACGGTGTCGCTTCGGCCGAAGACACGGCCGCTAAAATAATCGCGGACGCGGAAAAAAAGGCCGCGGCGATTATCGACGATGCCAAGCAGAAGGCTGAAGGCTTCGAAAAGGAAGCGAAGGCCAAGGCTTCGAGCCAGCAGAAAGCGGGCGAGGATGCGCTCAAGCAGGCTTCTCGCAATCTCCTCATTTCCTTCCGCGACGGAATCAGCGCGCAGCTTCGCGCTATCGTCGAGGACGAGACGGTAAAGGCGTATTCCAAAGATTTGCTCGCGCGCCTCGTGCCGGAAACGGTGAAGGCATGGAGCGTGAAATCGGATGCGGGCGACCTTTCCGTGCTTCTCTCGAAGTCCGACCTCGACGCTTTGGAAAGCGGACTGAAAGGCGCGCTCAAGGACGAGATTTCCAAGGGACTTGAAATCAAGGCGGACAAGACGCTCGAAAGCGGATTCCGCGTGGGGCTCAAGGACGGAAGCGCGTACTACGACTATTCGGCGGAGTCAGTGGCGGAGCTTTTCTCCGCATATCTCAATCCGAGAATCGCGCAGATAATGAAAGACGCGGCGAAAGAGGCGTAGAGTGGCAAGTTTGTTCCAATCATCGCAGTACTATTTTGTCTCGCAGTTGCCGGCACTCGAAAACGTCGATTCCAAGCAGCTTCCGATTACCGAAAAATACTACCGTGATTTGTGCGAGAGATTCCTCGACGAAAAAAGCCTCGCCATCGTGCGAAACCTTTCCCTCGAGCCGCCGAAAAAGGAAGCCAAGACCGGCTCTGCTTTCCTCGACGCTTGGAACGAAAGGGAGCGATGCTTGCGGATGGCTTTGGCGCAAGTGCGCGCGCTCAAGATGAAAAAGGATTCGGACGTGCTCCCGGGCGGATGCACCGCCGACATCCTTCAGGCGGCGCGCACGGCGGTGGGAATGGAAAGCCCGCTCGCCGCGGAGGAATTCCTCAACAAATACAGAATGGAAACGCTGCGCTCGCTCGCGCCGCTCGACACGTTCAGTGTGGACGCGGTTTTCGCATACGGCATCTCGCTGATGCTCGCCCAGCGCATGAAGAAGTTTGACGTGGAGACTGGAAAAGTTTCCTATCATAAAATTTACGATGAAATACTGGAGGACGCTAAGTAATATGAGTTCGCAGGAAAACAACACATATACAAAAACGGATGCCACAGGAAAAGTAATCGGCATTAACGGCAACATGGTTTCGGTGGAATTTGACGGCACTGTCACCATGAACGAAGTCGGCTATGTCGCGGTCGAGGGCACAAAGCTCAAGGGCGAGATAATCCGAATTCGCGGAAACACCGCGCAAATGCAGATTTACGAAATGACCGAAGGCATCAAGGCAGGATGCGATGTGGAATTTACGGGCGAAATGCTCGCGGTTCGGCTCGGTCCTGGACTTTTGGGACAGGTTTACGACGGACTGCAAAACCCGCTTCCCGAACTCGCCGAAAAGGCGGGCTACTTTTTGGAGCGCGGAGTCTATGTCGAGCCGCTTCCAAGTCAAAAGGAATGGGAATTCACTCCGATCGCGAAAGAGGGCGACACGCTCTATCGTGGCGACTATTTCGGCTCTGTTCCCGAAGGGCCTTTCACGCACAAGATTCTCGTTCCGTTCGACATGCTCGGAACATACAAGGTGAAGTCGATTGTCGGCGCGGGAAAATACAAGCTGGACGACACGCTCTGCGTCGTCACTGACGAGCGCGGCAATGAAAAAAATCTTTCGATGTCTTTCTATTGGCCGGTAAAGCGCGCCGTAGACTGCTATTCCGAGCGTCTTGAGCCGACCGAAACTATGGTTACGAAAACTCGTCTCATCGACACGTTCTTTCCGGTGGCGAAGGGCGGCACATACTGTATCCCGGGGCCTTTCGGCGCGGGAAAAACCGTCATTCAGCACACCACCAGCCGCAACGCTGACGTTGACATCGTAATCATCGCGGCGTGCGGCGAACGCGCGGGCGAAGTTGTCGAGACTATCAAGGAATTCCCCGAACTCAAAGATCCGCGCACCGGCGAAAGCCTGATGAAGCGCACGGTCATCATCTGCAACACGTCTTCGATGCCGGTCGCGTCGCGCGAGGCTTCGGTCTACACGAGCGTGACTTTGGCGGAATATTATCGGCAGATGGGATTGAACGTGCTTTTGCTCGCGGACTCTACGTCCCGCTGGGCGCAGGCTTTGCGCGAAATGTCGGGTCGTCTCGAGGAAATTCCGGGCGAAGAAGCGTTCCCTGCGTATTTGGAATCGTACATCGCGGCGTTCTATGAGCGCGCGGGAATGGTTCGTCTCCGCGACGGAAGCAAAGGCTCTGTCACAATCGGCGGCACCGTTTCTCCTGCGGGCGGAAACTTCGAAGAGCCTGTGACGCAGGCGACGCTTAAAGTCGTCGGCGCGTTCCACGGACTTACCCGAGAACGTTCCGACGCGCGAAAATATCCCGCCATCGACCCGATTACTTCTTGGTCGAAATACGCAAGCGTAATCCGCACGGATTGGGTGGATTACGCGCGCGCGGCGTTCAAGCGCGGTGTGGAAGTGAACCAGATGATGAAAGTCGTCGGCGAAGAAGGAACTACGACCGAAGATTACGTCGCGTACCTCAAGAGCGAATTCTTGGACGCGGTGTATTTCCAGCAGAATTCATTCGACGAAGTGGACGCGGCGTGCAGCGTCGAACGACAGCAATATCTTTTCAGGAAAGTGCTCACGGTGTTGGCAAGCGACTTTGAGCTTGAGTCGAAGGATGATGCCCGCGCCTACTTCAATCAATTGCGCCGCGTTTTCGGCGACTGGAATTACGTCGAATTCAAGACGGAACAGTTCAATTCCCTCGAAAAGGAAATTGACGAAATTTATTCACAGAAAAAAGGCGCGCTCACAAAGGCGGGCGAAGCACTTCTCAAGGACGGTGAATAATGAACAAAGTTTACAGCAAAATCGAATCGATAAACGGAAGCGTCATCACGGTAAAGGCCTCCGACGTATCATACGGAGAACTCGCCGAAATCGAGACGCGCTTCGGAAAGTCGCTCGCTGAAGTGAGCGCGATTCAAGGCGAAAACGTTTCGCTGCAAGTCTTTGCGGGTGGACGCGGCGTGTCCACCGGCGACCACATCAAATTCCTCGGACACCGAATGGAAGTGAGCTTCAGCGAAAATCTTTTGGGACGAATTTTCAACGGTTCTGCCGAACCGCGCGACAAAGGACCTTCCCTCGCGGAAAACCTCGTCGCCATCGGCGGACCTTCGGTCAATCCCGCCAAGCGCATTATGGCGCGGCGAATGATTCGTACTGGAATCCCGATGATTGACATGTTCAATACATTGGTCGTTTCTCAGAAACTTCCGATTTTCTCTATTTCGGGTGAACCGTACAATCAGCTTCTCGCGCGAATCGCGATGCAGGCGGAAGTCGACGTAATCGTCCTCGGCGGAATGGGCTTGAAGTACGATGACTACTTGTATTTCAAGAACACGCTCGAAAACGGCGGCGCGCTTTCCCGAACGGTGATGTTCATTCACACGGCGGCAGACCCGACCGTAGAATGCAAGAAGATTCCCGACCTTTCGCTTGCGGTGGCGGAGCAGTTCGCTTTGCAGGGAAAGGACGTTCTCGTGCTTCTCACTGACATGACGAACTTCGCCGATTCAATGAAGGAAATCGCCATCACGCAGGAGCAAGTTCCTTCGAACCGCGGCTATCCCGGCGACTTGTATTCGCAGTTGGCGAGCCGCTACGAAAAGGCGGTCGACTTCGCCGACGCGGGTTCGGTGACGATTCTCGCCGTGACGACGATGCCTGGCGACGACGTGACGCACCCTGTTCCTGACAACACGGGCTACATCACCGAGGGACAGTACTATCTCAAGGGCGGACGCATCGAGCCTTTCGGAAGTCTTTCGCGTCTCAAGCAGAATGTCAACGACAAGACGCGCAACGACCACCGCGCGTTGATGGACGGAATGATTCGCCTGTATTCTTCATACAAGGACACGCTCGAAAAGAAGTCGATGGGCTTTATGATGAGCGCGTGGGATGAAAAGCTCATAAAATACGGAACGCTTTTCGAAAGCGAGATGATGGATCTTTCCAAAAACATCGCGCTCGAAGATGCTCTCGACTTGGGCTGGAAGATTCTCGCCGACTGCTTTGAAAAGGACGAAGTGGGAATCAAGTCCGCGTTGATTGAAGAGCACTGGCCAATTAAATGAAAAAGTCTAAAGACTTTTTCATTTAATACTCGTTTTTATTCTTTGCAGAATAAAAACGAGCGAATTGTTTTAATATTGTATTTCGGCGTTGATTCTTTCTATATGAAAAAAGATTGGAAAGAATTTGAAATGCCGAAAAATTGAGGATTTGTATGGCGAAGATAAAGCTGACAAAAAACGAGCTGAAAACGCAGAAGGACGCGCTGAAAATGTTCCAGCGTTACCTTCCGACGCTCACGCTCAAAAAACAGCAGCTTCAGACTGAAATACGCACCATTGATGCCCGCGCCAAGGAAGTTCGCGCGCAGCGCAAGGCCTTGGAAAAGGAATTCGAAGAGTGGATTTCGGTTTTCGGAGAAAAGGAAGCCTTCAAGCCCGGCATGGTCACGGTAAAAAACATCCGCAAGGGCACTGGCAACATCGCCGGCGTTACGATTCCAATATACGAGGGCGCGGATTTTTCGCGCGGTGACTACGACCTTTATGCTACTCCGCTTTGGATTGACTTGGCCGCCGATCGCATGGAAAAGGCGCTTTCGCTCGATTTGGAGGCCGACACTTTGGACGAACAAGTGCGGCTTTTGGCGAAGGAGCTGCGCGTGACGACACAGCGCGTAAACCTTTTCGAAAAGGTCAAGATTCCCGAAACGAAGGCGAACATAAAGAAAATCACGGTGTACTTGGGTGACGAGCAGGTCGCGGCGGTTGTGCGCTCGAAGATTTCAAAGAAGAAGCTGCAACAAAAGGCGCAGGAGGAAACTCAATGATTGTTCCGATGAAAAAAGTTTCCCTTGTGATTTTGAGCAGGGAAAAGGAAGCCGCCCTCAAGACGCTCCGCGCGTCCGGGTTGGTTCATTTGCAGAACGTCGAGGGCAAGGGCGAGCGGCTTTCGGAACTGAAAAACGTTTCGGCGAAACTGCGCTCGGCTCAGGCGATTCTGGCGGAAATGAAAATTCCGCAGAAACAGGTGAAAATGGTTTCCGTGACGGACGAAGAGGCTTCATCATGCGCTGAAAAAATCGTTTCGCTCGCGGAACAAAAAAAAACATTGCTTGACAAAATCGCGCAGAGCGCGGCGGAACTCGAACGGCTTGCTCCGTGGGGAATCGTAAATCCCTCGGACTTGGCGTTCCTCTCGCAAAAGGGCGTTCACCTTTCGCTCTACGAAATTCCTTCCGACAAGTACAATCTCATCGGCGAGGACGTGAAGACGCTGTTGGTGAATTCTTCGAAAACCACAAAACGCTTTTTGCTCATTTCAGAAACGGAAGCGGAAAAAGGCGAGCGTCCGGCGGGTCTTGTGCCCGAGGCGTACCAAGTGGTTTTGCCCGGAAAGTCGAGCGACGAAATCGCGACGGAAATAAATTCCGCGAAGGAAGAGATTTCCAAAATCGAATCGGACTTGACGGCAAGCGCGGTTTACGCGAAGTCGCTTTCGGACTATGAAAAGTCGCTTGAAAAGGAAATCGAATTTGAGTCGGTGTATTCCGGAATGGAACAGGAGGCGGAGGAAAAGAACACTTCGCTTTCATGGATTTCGGGATTCGTTCCGGTGGATTCGATTTCCGCGCTGAAGGAAACTGCGGCGCGCTCGAACTGGGCGTTGCTTTGCGAAGAGCCTTCGGAAGAAGACGCTGTTCCGACGAAACTCAAGAACAACAAGTTGGTGAGCTTGATTTATCCGCTCACGGACTTCCTTGACGTTACGCCGGGCTACCGCGAGTTCGACATTTCATCGTGGTTCTTGCTTTTCTTCTGCGTTTTCTTTTCGATGATTTTCGCGGACGCGGGATACGGCGCGCTGATTGCGGCGGTCGGACTGATTCTCGCGGGAAAGGCGAAAAAAGGGCAAAAGTCGCTTTCGGCTTTGGTCGTGCTTTTGGGCGCGTGTACGATGGTGTGGGGCGTTCTCACTTGCTCGTATTTCGGTGTGAGCGCGGAACATCTTCCGCCGCAATTGGTGAACCTTTCAAGTTCGCTTTTCTCGCAGACAAAGTTGGTCTTGCGGGGAATGAGCGCGGAAGCGGCGAAAAGTCTCGCTGACAAAAACCAGCAGATTTTCTGCTTTACGCTCGCTTTGATTCAGTTGAGCATTGCGCACATCACTTGCTGTATTTCGAACGCGCGGCAAAAGAGCCTCAAGGCGGCGGGCGACTTCGGCGCGCTCCTGCAATTGTGGGGCACATTCTACGTGGTCTTGAGCATGGTCGTGGCGGACGGTGTGAACTATACGTTCCCGCTTATGGACAACGGCGAAAGCGTGAATCTTTTCGGATTCGTGGCTCCGCATTATTTTCCGACGGTCGCGCTCGGGATTTTGGGATTCGGATTTTTGCTTAATTTCATTTTCTCGAACTACGAGGGAAGCGTCGGAAAGTCGATTCTCGAAAGCCTGAAAAACATAATCAGCGTTTTGCTTGGAATCGTCAACGTGTTCAGCGACATCGTTTCATACATCAGGCTTTGGGCGGTGGCTCTCGCGGGCGCGGCGATAAGCAACACGGTGAACGAGATGGCGGGACCGATGCTCGGAAAGCTTTCGATGGTGATTGTCGTGGTGATTCTGCTGTGTTTCGGACACGGCCTGAACATGATACTGAACTTGCTTTCGGTAATCGTTCACGGCGTGCGTTTGAACACGCTGGAATTTTCGCAGCACTTGGGAATGGCGTGGAGCGGCACGAAATACAAGCCGTTTTCTAATTAATTTGTTTTTAAGGAGTCAAGATAGCGTTTTGCCAAAATGTCGCGAAACGCTATCTTGACAAGTTTGCGTTGCAAACTTGCTTATATTATTTGTGCGCCCAAGGCGCACGTTAAAAAACCATTCGCAAACTTGAAATTTTGCTCTTGGTTTTTTATAGGAGTAATTTATGAACTGGGGAATGATTGGAGCCGGTGTGGTCATGGGAATTGCCGCTTTGGGAAGCGCAATCGGAATCGGAATCGCGGGACAGGGCGCAATCGGCGCGTGGAAACGCTGCTATTTGAACAACAAGCCTGCTCCGTTCTTGCTGGTGGTATTCGCGGGCGCACCTTTGACGCAGACAATCTACGGATTCTTGCTGATGAACACGATGCTCGGCGTGGCTCCTAACGCGAGTCCTGCGGCACAGAGCTTCTTGCTCGGCATGGGATTTGCCTGCGGTTTGGCGATGTGCCTTTCTGCGGTGGCTCAGGGAAAAGCGGGCGCGGCGGGTAGCGACGCTCTCGGCGAAACAGGAAAAGGATTTACCAACTACATCATGGTCGTAGGTCTCTGCGAAACTATCGCCTTGTTCGCGATGGTGTTCGGCATGGTCGCTTCAGGTTCTCTTTAATAGAATGACGCGCGCTGTTTCCATCGGCGGGAGCGGTTCGACCAAAAAAGTAACTATCGGTGGCGGTAATCCGATTTCCATCCAGACAATGTGGAAGGAGGGGATTGCTGGCATCGAAAGCGACTCGCAAAAATTTGAACGCACTTTGCGCGACCTTTCCGAATTGGAAGGATTGGGTTGCGACATAGTGCGTTTTGCCGTGCCCGACGAGGCGAGCGCGAAATCCTTGTGCGCCATCGCCGCTCGGACGCGAATGCCGCTCGTCGCCGACATACATTTCGACTATCGCCTTGCCTTGGAATGCCTCAAGGGAAATGTGGCGGCAATCCGCATAAATCCCGGCAATATCGGAAGCCGCGAGCGCGTGGAAGCGGTGGTGAACGCCTGCCGCGAAAAGAACGTCGCGATTCGAATCGGCGTGAATTCCGGAAGCCTGCCGAAAGATTTGGCTGAAAATGTCGTGATGGAAAAGATTTCTCGTGGCGAGGCTTTGGCGATTTCGGCAGAGCGCGAGGCGCAGGTTTTCGATGAACTTGGATTTTCAGAGGTCGTGGTAAGCATGAAGGCTTCGAGCGTGGCGGAAACAATCGCCGCGAACGAGGCGTTTTCCAAAAAATTCGACATTCCGCTTCATATCGGCGTTACGGAGGCAGGACCTCTTATCGGCGGAATCGTAAAGAGCGCGCTTGCTTTTTCGTCTCTTCTTTTCAAAGGAATCGGCGACACAATCCGTGTGAGCCTTTCTTCTTCGCCGCAAAACGAAGTAATCGCGGGATGTGAAATCTTGCGCGAATGCGGAAAGCGAAGCGGCGGCGTACGAATCGTCTCGTGCCCAAGATGCGGCCGCGAGGGTTTTGACGTGCATTCGTTCGTGCAAAGGTGGGAGGCGAGGCTTCTTTCAAGCCGAAAGGATGTCACTGTCGCGGTGATGGGTTGCGCCGTGAACGGTCCGGGGGAGGCGAAACATGCCGACTTGGGAATCGCGGGCGCAGGCGGCAAGGCGATTATTTTCAAAAAAGGAAAAATAATCCGAACGATTTCCGAAGAAAACGCCGATAAAGTATTTGAAGAGGAATTTAATTCCCTTTGAGAAAATTGGGGAAATTGATTTTGAAGAAAATCGCGTTTTTTTCGTTTTTTACATTTTTTCTCGCGCTGGAAATCTTTTCGCAAAATCCAGTTCGCCCGGTGAATTCACTTCAAAGCGACCGCATTTTGGCGAGGGCGCAGCATGCGTTCGATGCCAGACGGTATTCCGAGGCGATGACGCTTTGCGAAGAGGCACGGCTCGCCCGCAGGAACGAAGTGCTTTGGAACTGTTTTGTCATCGCAAATGTCTTGAATGCGCCCGCCATAAAAAAGGCAGGCCCTTTCATTTCGGATCTTATGCCGATTTTGGAAGAGCGCGAGGAATACGATGCCATCAAAATCATCGAAGAGCAAATCGAGCGTTATGGCTCGGATTTTTTTGGCAATTCGCTCACCAAACTTTACGATTATCTTGAAAGTCTCGGCGATTATCCTGAAAGCGACTTTCTTCTTGCGAAAATCTATAGGCTTGAAGGCGAGTACGATTTGGCGATGCAATACTTGGAGCGCGCCCGAAGCCACAGCGACATTCTTGACGTTCCGGCCGTGAAGTTTGATATTCTCTATGAGATGGCGGATTTGGCGGACGTTCTTGGAGATGACACGACTTACGAAAAAACGCTTTTGCTCGTGGTGGAAGGCGATGGTCTTTATCGCAACAGGACGATGCGCAACGCGATTGAAAAAAGCGTCAAGCTCAAACGGCGTGGCGTTGATTTGGCGGAATATTTTTTGCAACTCTTTCGCTCTGATGCCATAAATTCCATGCGCGCTTATTTTGAACTTGCGGACATTTATGAGAAGCGCGGCGATTTGAAAGAAAGTTTTTATATGACGGCGTTCGGCGTAATCGTCGGATTTACGCATGTTGTGGAAATCCTGGACGACAGGCTCGGCGAAATTACGTTCGATGAAAACGAGCGGCGTTCGTTGGAAATTTTTTTCGCTGAATGCGGCAACAACGAGGACGTGATGTCTTGGATGCAGAGCAGGGGATTGTGGCGAGGCTTTTTCAATATGGCAGTCCGCGCGCGAAGCAACGGTTGGAACGATTTTGCTCTGTCGTTTTTGGAAAAGCTGTCGGAATCTTGTCCCGACCCGTATTGGCAGACGGCGGCTCGTCTCGCGCTTGAAGAGCGCTAGTAGAAAACGCCGACTCCAAGCGAAATCTCTTTTATGCTTGATTTCTCGTCGCGCCATGAAGTGTCCACGGCATTTTTGAAAAGAATTCTGCCCATGTCAAATCCGATGCTTGCACGAAGCTGGACGCTCTTCCATTTTTCAGGAAAGACGAGCACTTCGATTCCGCAAGTGTAGAATCCGTCTTTGGGCGAAAACGTTCTTCCTGTGCTTCTGTTCTGCGCGAGCGCGATGTCGATGAAGGGCGACAGCTGCACTTCAAAGTTGAAATTCTTAAGCCAGCCTTTTTTAAATTGCGTGACAAAAAGCCGGATTGGAACGTCAAGGTTCAAGATAATCGCCGCCGCGCTCTTGCAGGCGTACATATCGCCCATTCCTGTCTGCGATGAAAAATACTGGTCGTCGGGAACGCCGCGCAAAAATTCTCCGTAACGTCTATACGAATTGTATTGAGCGAAAATCGTCAGACGCGAATTGAGCGCGACGTGTTTCCATGCGAAAAATGCTGTTGCCTGCGCTTCTATGCCCGGCTGGAATTCATTGAGCTGGAAGTTGTAGGCGAGTTTCGGCGTGAGTGATGCCAAAAATCCTTTTCTGAAATTTCCTTGCCAGTCCACGCGTCCTGCGCTCAATTCCGTAGAAAACGTCAGTTCCGGCGAAAGCAAATCTTCGTTCTTGATGTTGATTCCATCCATATCCCAGTTATATAGAAATTCTATCGCGGGAGCAAGCACGAGGTCGCCGAAATTTTTGAGTGGCATGAGTGTGATTGGAACGGAGAATTTTGCATATTCGGTAAAATATATGTCGTCGCCGAATTCCTGATATTCAAGTTCGCGTGTCGAGCCTTGCATGATATCCAAGCGTAATGAAACAATATCGAATGGCATAATGAAAGTAAGTCCAGTCTGAAGATCCCATTCAGCCTCTTTCCGCACGAACGCGTACTCAAATGCAAGGTCGTTGTTCCACGATGCTTCCACTTTGCCTATGGAAAACGGGAAGTCATATTCAAGGTTTCCGCCCAGAACATAGTCATTTTTCTGCTTTTCCTTTTGTTCAAACAAAAAGCGCAATCCCGCCACCATTTCGCTCATCGTGCCAAAGAAATTGTTGTCGGTGAATTTTAGTTTCAGTTCAACGCCTTCGTTGGAATCATACATCGGGTAGGGCAAAACCAGCATGTGCTTTGAGTCAACCGTTTCCACATTGATTGAAACAGGCAGCGCGCCTTCTTCATCCGCTTGCTCGCCGAGCGTATATCCGACTTCGATTGTTTCAAAAAGCCGCGCGTTTATCAATTTTTGCTTGATGTCGAGAATGTATGCTTCAAGCGCGGCACTGTTCTCGAAGACTTTGCCTTCTTCGATTTTGATGTTGCGTTCGAGCGCGCTTTCCTTTGTGATGCCTTGCGCGTTGTAGTTTACGGCGGCGATTCTATAGATTTCCCTTTGGGCAGATTCCTCCTGCCTTTCTTGGTCTTGGGGAATTTGCTCTTGTGCGAAAGAGAGCGCGGAAAATAAAAGTGCCGCCGCAAAAACAAGCGCGCGTTTCAAATTGGCACTAAAATGATATGACGATTTGAACTTCAATTTCTTTTTTGGAACTCCACTATTTATCGCGCCGAATAATTTTTTTCGACCCACTTGAGATATTCTCCGCTTTGTATGTTCGAAATCCACTCTTTGTGCTCCAAGTTCCATTCTACTGTCAGTTGCAATCCTTGTTCGAACGTCATCTCGCGTTTCCATCCAAGCTTGCTCTTTATTTTCGTGCAGTTGATAGCGTATCTTGCGTCGTGTCCCGGTCGGTCCTTCACATGCGTGATGGTTTTTCTCACATCGTCCGCATCAAGATGCAAAGCGTCCGAAGAAATCTCGATTATCTTCTCGAGTAAGTCTATGTTGCGCCATTCGTTTTCGCCGCCGATGTTGTACTTCTCGCCGCATATTCCTTCGCGCAAGATTTGCCACACGGCGCGGTTGTGATCTTCCACATAAATCCAGTCGCGGACGTTCTTTCCCTCGCCGTAAACGGGAAGATTCTTGCCTTTCGATATGTTCAAAATCATCAGCGGAATCAATTTCTCCGGGAATTGGAAAGGTCCGTAGTTGTTCGAACAGTTCGACAGCGTGAGCGGAAGCGCGAATGTATGAGAATAAGCCATGGCGATGTGATCACTTGAAGCCTTGCTTGCAGAATAAGGCGAACGCGGGTCATACGGTGTGCTTTCGGTAAAATATCCCGTGTCGCCGAGCGATCCGTACACTTCATCAGTCGATATATGATGGAACAACACGTCGTCCCGCACATTGTCGAGAGAACATTTCCAATAGTTCTTCGCGACATCAAGAAGCGTGTATGTGCCAAGAACATTTGTCCTCACGAACGCCTCAGGGTCAAGGACAGATCTGTCCACATGGCTTTCTGCCGCGAAGTGCACGACAGTGTCTATGTCATATTCACGGAAAATCCGCTCGACATTTTTCCTGTCACAGATGTCTCCGCGCTCGAAGAAATAACGCGGTGTCGCACAATCGCGCCCGAACGTCTTTTCCACATCCGCGAGGTTTTCCAAATTTCCAGCGTATGTCAGAGCATCTAAGTTCACGACGATTCCGTTGAACGGCGCGAAATTGAATTCGCTTTTCCCGGACGCGCTCATTCCGAAAAGGCATCGGATAAAGTTTGAGCCGATGAAGCCCGCGCCGCCTGTCACAAGAATGTTCTTTAGTTTTCTCATAATATTCTCCAATTATAAAATATATCTGTGAAATTTCAATTTTGCAAATTTATTTATCGAAAATTTTCATTGCGGAATTTGGAATTCCTTGTCTTTTATGAAACTTTTCAAACTGTCCTGCCATTTCGGAATTTTAATTTTCAAAGCTGAAATAATTTTCTCCTTGCTCAAAACCGAATATGCAGGGCGTTCCACTTTCGCGCCGTATTCCGAAGTGGTGCAGGGGAGCACACTGCACTCGTTTTTGGTGCGTCCATATTTTTTCAAAAGCCTTTGAATCTCAAGGGCGAAATCGTACCAAGACGTCTCGCCCAAATTCGTAAAGTTGTATATGCCATAAGGAACTGACTCCTTTCTGAAAATGAGCGGCTTCGGGTTGTCGGAAATCTTTATGATTCTTATGATTGCCTCCGCCAAGTCCACGGTAAAAGTCGGTGAGCCGATTTGGTCGGAAACCACTTTGATTTCAGACTTTTCGTTCATGAGACGCGCCATGGTCGTGACGAAATTGGGGCGTTTGAAACCATAGAGCCACGAAGTGCGGATGATATAATATTGTGTCATCGCCTTTTGGATTTCGTCCTCGCCCAAAGATTTCGTTTCGCCATAGACTCCGAGAGGGCTTTTCGCCATGTCTTCAGTGTAAGGTGTAGAAGCCTTTCCGTCAAAAACATAGTCGGTAGAAATATGAATCAATTTCGCGTTGCAATTCCGTGCCACACGAGCGATGTTTCTCGCGGCATCGACATTCAGAGCGTATGCGGCATCTCTTTCGCCTTCGGCCTTTTCGACAGCAGTATATGCGGAACAATTTATAATCCAGTCAATCTTCGCCCGCGCGCCATCTTTTTTGTGCGCGCTCAAATAATTTTCGGTTTCCCACTTTGAGACAAAATCTTTTAGCACTTTATAGTCGCGCGCGTCCACATCGCTTGATGTGGCGACAAAGCTCACTTTCTCTTCATCCAAAACACGGCATACTTCTGCGCCGAGCATACCGCTCGAACCGATAACCCAAATCATTTTCGTATTGTAGCATATAATTTTCATCTATGCAAGCATAAATAAACTTCGTGGGGAATATTTAGTTGAGAGTTAATTTTTATAATCATTCATTGCCTACGCTTTGCGGACTATGTTTAAATATTTTTTGTTGCAAAAAAGCGAAAAGCGTGATATAATTTAATATTATGATTTCACAATACTTCCAAAAACTACTGAACGACAAGACCGCATCGGCCATACGGAAAATGTTTGAAGAAGGAAAAATCCTAAAGCAAAAATACGGCGAAGAAAACGTATATGATTTCAGCCTCGGAAATCCTGACCTTGACCCGCCGCAAAAAGTCCTGGATGCCATAAAAGAAGTCGCGCTCGACGAGCACAAGGGAGCGCACGGCTATATGTCCAACGCGGGCTATGACGAAACGCGCGATGCGATGGCGAAAAAAGAGAGCGCGCAGCAAAAAGTTTCCGTGGATTCATCGTGCGTCGTGATGACGGTAGGGGCGGCGAGCGCGATAAGTGCGGCAATCAAGACGCTGATAATGCCGGGCGAAGAAGTAATCGTCCCGTCCCCGTTCTTTGCGGAATATACGCACTACGTCCACAATCATGGCGGAAATCTCGTTCCTGTAAGCACGATGGCGGATTTTTCGCTTGACATCGGTGAGATAAAATCTCGTTTGAGCGAAAAAACTGTGGCAGTGATAATAAACTCGCCGAACAATCCTACGGGCAAAGTATACTCGAAAGAAGAAATACTTTCTCTTTGCCAAGCCTTGAAGGAATTCGGCGAAAAAAACGGTGGACGCTTTCCATATCTCATCTGCGACGAGCCGTACCGCGACATAGTGTATGACGGAATTGAAGTGCCGCCTGTATTTCCTGAATATCCTTATAGCGTCATAGTTACATCGTTCGCGAAAAATTTGAGCCTTCCCGGAGAGCGAATCGGCTACATCTGCGTGAACCCCCTCAACCCCGAGAAATCCCAGTTCATAGCCGCGGCGACAATGGCGTTCAGGATTTCAGGATGCGTCAACGCGCCGGCGTTCTTTCAGCGAGTAATCGCGAAAGCATGGGACGCGAAAGCCGACTTTTCGTCCTACCGAAAGCGGCGCGACCTTATCATGGAGGTGCTTGACGCCGCAGGATTTGAGTATTGCAAGCCGCAAGGCGCGTTTTACATCTTCTGCAAAGTGCCCGAGTCTTGGAAAGACGACGATGCGTCATTCGTGGATGTGCTGGAGCAACGTCACATTCTTTGCGCGCCAGGCGCAGGCTTCGGTAAAAAGGGATGGTTTCGCATAGCGTACTGTGTGAGCGAAAATACAATCATAAATTCCCGCGCGGCATTTTACGAGGCGGCGCATTCAAAGAAATAGAAAAGTCTGCTTGCAATGCGTATGAGCATAGCAAGCGAGTCATACAATAAAACGAAAAATACATTTGGAGGAAAACAAGATGAAGATTCTTATGGTAAGTTCGGAAGCCGTTCCTTACGCGAAGACCGGCGGGCTCGCCGACGCTGTGAGCGCGCTCGCTATAACGCTGGCGAACATGGGACATGACGTGAAAATCGTCATACCACGGTACTACAAGATAGACCGCTCTCAGCTCTTGCAAGTGCAAGGCCCCATGGGAGTGCCGGCGGGGCAGGTGGAGGCATGGACTGCGCTCTACAAGACTACGATGCCGGGCTGCGACAAGCTTGAAGTGTACTTTATAGACCACGAAGGCTGCTTCGGTCGCGACGGAATATACGGCGTGCCTGGAGAGACTGACTTCCACGACAATCCGTACAGGTTCGCGGTGCTGTGCCACGGCGCGTTCCAAATGTGCAGGAAGATAGGCTGGTATCCTGACATCATCCACGCCCACGACTGGTCCGCATCTCTCGCGCTCTCGCTTCTCAAGCATGTATACCGCTGGCAGGACTTCGGAGGCACGGCGGGCGTGATATCAATCCACAACTTGGGCTATCAAGGACAGTATTCCAAGGACTCATTCCCCGCATTGGGAATGGATTGGGGATTGTACTACGGCGCGAGCATTGAGCATGATGGCGGAATCAACTTTCTCCAGAGCGGCATAGCCTCGGCGGAAATGGTTACCACGGTCTCCCCTACCTATGCCGAGGAGATAAAGACCGCCGAAGGCGGTTTCGGAATGGACGGACTTTTGCGTGCCCGTGGCGACGCGGTTCGAGGAATCCTAAACGGATGCGACACCACGGCATGGAATCCGGAAATCGACAAGAAAATTCCCGCGACTTATTCCGCAAAGAATATGAAAGGAAAAGTTATTTGCAAGGCGGAACTGCAAAAGCAATTCGGACTTGAAGTGAATCCCGACATCCCCGTCTTTGGAGTGGTGACAAGGCTCGCCGACCAAAAGGGAATCGCGGAGCTTTTCGCGCCGAGTTACGGCTGTCTGTACAGTCTCTGCGCGAACATGAACATACAGTTCGTGGTCTTGGGATCGGGTGAGGCGTGGTGCGAAAACGAGATAAACGTCTTGCAGTCGAAGCTTCCGAATTTCCGCGCCTACATAGGCTATAACGATGCTTTGAGCCACCTCATCGAGGCGGGAAGCGACTTTTTCGTGATGCCCTCGCACTACGAGCCTTGCGGACTGAATCAGATATACTCGATGATATACGGCACTCTTCCCATCGTAAGACGTACAGGCGGACTTGCGGACACCGTGCAAAACTACAACGAGAGCACCGGCGAAGGCACTGGCTTTATGTTCGACGCGATAACCCCGAGCGCGCTGTACAACACCGTTGGATGGGCGGTATACGCCTACTACAATAAAAAAGACCACATCAAGGCGATGATAGAGCGCGGAATGAAGAGCGTCTTTAGCTGGGAAGACGCGGCAAAGAAATACCTCGAAGTGTACGAGGAAGCGTTGAGAAGAAAATAGCGCGTTCCAAGCGCACGACTCCAAAAAGCGGTCAACAAAATGCCGCATCTCTGCCCGTCCTTGACGAGAAAATCGTGAGGGCGGGCTTTTTTTTCGTTAAAAAATGGCGAAATCTTTAGAAAATCGTTTTTTTCAAATCAATTCCGATGGGAATTTGCTTTAGAATTTTTGGTATGATAGAATTCCGCCCCTGCAACGGTTTTAGAATTTTTAGTATGAAGGAATTCCACCCCTGCAACGGCTTTAGAATTTTTGGTATGAAGGAATTCCACCCCTGCAACGGTCTTAAAATTTTTAGTATGGACGAATTCCACGAGTGCAACAGTTTTAAAAATTGCAATTTCGCTCCTAAATGGACAAAATTCAATGAAAAATATGTTTTTCTTCGCATTTTCTTGCGAATTTTGAAAAAAAAGTTACATTGAGTTAAAAACAATGCTATAATTATTATGAGAAATTTTTGTTTTCTCGTGATATTCAATCGGTTTGGAGGACAGTATGAAAAAAATCAGCTCGTTTTCAGGCAAGAATTTCCGTGTGGAGGAAGCATATTCATTCCACAAGCACGCGGTGCTTCTATCGGAAAAATTGGAGGTGGACTCGCTCTTCCCGCTAGTGGAAGAATACAAGAAGTCTTTCATCGCATTAGGTGATGCGATAGACGAACAGACCTCCATTACTTCTGCCCGTCAGGCACAGAACGCGGACAATGCGCGTGGAGTGGCATGGCGTGGCGCGAACTCCTATTTTAACACGATTTCCAAGTACGACCCTGACAAAAAGTCCAAGGAGTCTGCGAAATCAGTCCAAAACCTCTTCAAAAAGTACGGAGTGTTGAATTCTTTGTCTATGCACGAAAAGACCGGCATAATAGAAAATCTCTTGCAGAGCGTCCGCGCCCTCCCGTCATCCACCATAAAGTCGTGCAGCGGCGAGAGATGGATAGCGTTACTTGAAGAAAGGCAGGAAAAATACATACTGGCGGCGGAAGCGAGGACGCAGGAAAGGGCTTCAAAGGTTACAGGATTGGTGAAGAATGCGCGGACAAATGCGGACAACGACTTCAAGGAACTTGCGGACACAATAAACGCGATGGCGAAAATTCAGGGAGAAGGACGTTTCTCTGACTTCATAGCGAACGTCAATGTGCTTATCGAAAGCCAAAGAAAAGTCGCAAGACAGCGGAAAAAGGGCGCGCAAAACTTGGAATACGCCGTTTAGCGTCGGCGCGGATAGGGATTCTAAAAAAACGCGGGCATTTGTAGTCGATGCTCGCGTTTTTTGTCGTATGAAAGGCATGTACAATACGCTCTCGCCTTCAGCGCGAACAAGGCAAATGTTTTCTTCGAAATGCATGGGTGTATTTTGGTGGAATAAGTCTTTTCGGGAATGTTGCGGCGTTTTTTCATCGTTGCCTGAGTTTCTTTTACCGCAAGAATTCACGGCTTTTTCATGCCGCAATTTTTATCAGCCTTTCGCGCGGGCAAAAAAGTAGCGTATGTCGCCCGACAAGCCCAGCATAAACAGAGCGGCTATTATGAGCACTCCCACGATTTGAATCCTGTATTGGATTTTTGGCGGAATTTGTTTTTTCGTGGCGGCCTCTATCAGCGCGAAGAGAATCAGTCCGCCATCAAGCACCGGGATGGGGAGCAGGTTCATTATGAAAAGCGACACGCTTATGAGGGCGATGAACTGGCACAAAACCACCGCGCCCGTCTTGAAATCCTGCGAGAATCCAGCGCGTGCGCTTTCGCCCAGCATGCTGCTTATGCGCGCAGGTCCTGAAACCGCGTTTGTCACGTCAACGCCCTTGAAAAGCACTCCGATGCTTTTTATTGTAAGAGAAAGCATCTTGAATGTCCGTGAAACTCCCTGGCCTATCGCCGGAAACAGCGAGTATCGCGGCATCTCTTTTGATATGACTTCGCCCGAACTCTGCACGCCGATGACTCCCGCCCCGTTTTCCTTGTTCAGCAACGTATGCACGGTGAATGTGAGCGTTTCGCCGCCGCGAAGCACTTCTACGACGACATCTTCGTCCGGACGCGATGAAATCTCGGATGCGATGTCAGAGAAATCTTCTATTTTTATTCCGTTTATGCTTGTGATTGTGTCGCCTGAGATTATGCCGGCTTCGCGCGCCGGGGAATAAAACGATGTGTCTTCGGGGATTTGTATTGTCGCGCTTCTCGTGTAGTATGTGTAGCCCGTCATCGCGATTATCGTGTATGCCAAGACTGCCATGATTAGGTTGAAGAGGGGACCTGCGAAGCCGATGGCGGCTCGCTTTATCGGGTGGATGCCATAGAGGGAATCGCTTTCGCCCGGAATGTACGCGAGTTTTTCTTCGATGGCTTTTGTGAAATCTTTTTCTCCCTTCATTCCGCAGTAGCCGCCTATGGGGAAGAGGGAAAGCCTGTAGTCAGTGCCGCCTAGCGTCCTGTGCAAGAGGATTGGTCCCATGCCAATGGAAAACGATTCCACTTTCACGCCGAAAATTTTCGCGGCAATGAAATGTCCTAACTCGTGGAAACACACGATTACGCTCAAGACGATGAGCCCTACGATTATGTTCAAATCATTTCCTCCGCCGCCGCGCGCGCTGCCTTGTCGCATTGGAAAACATCGTCCCAATCCGAAAGATTTCCGCTCCAGTCCATTTCAAGCGTTCTTTGAACCACGCGCGAAATTTGCAGGAATTTTATCTTGCCTTTGATGAATGCGTTCGCCGCCACTTCATCCGCCGCGTTGAAGGCGATTGTATAGAGAGGACCTTTTGAAACGGCGGAATACGCCGCGTCCAGAAGGGGAAAGAGTTCGCGGCGCGGTTGCATGAAGCTCAGGTTGTGTCCGGCAAGCGAGAATTTTTCCAATCCGCTGTCGACATAGTCGGGAAAGCACAGCGCGCCCATTATCGGATGTCGCATGTCTGGCTCGGATATCTGCGCGTAGAGGATTCCGTCTGTCGTGCGGACGAGTGAGTGCACGAGGCTTTCAGGATGGACGACGACTCCGACTTGCTTTGGCGGCATGTCGAACAGTCTGCAAGCCTCGATGACCTCAAGCCCTTTGTTGGCGAGCGTCGCTGAATCGACCGTAATCTTCTTTCCCATGTTCCAAGTCGGGTGTTTTAGGGCGTCGGCGAGAGTAGCGTTCGCGAGCTGCGCTTCGCTGTAGTTCCTGAAAGGACCTCCGCTCGCGGTGAGGATTATCTCGGCGATTCTCTCGCGTTCGCAGAAAGAAATGAGGTTGAAGATGGCGCTGTGCTCGCTGTCCACGGGGATAATTTTGGATCCGCTTTTGTTGGCGGCTTCCTTTACGAGCGTCCAAGCCATTACGACGCTTTCTTTGTTGGCGAGCGCGAGGTCGATTCCCCGTTCCAAGACAAGGCGGCTGGGAATGAGGCCCGCGCTTCCCGCTATGCCGTTCACTACGATTTGGGGCTTTGCCGTATCGAGCAGTTTTGCGATGCCCTCGTCGCCTTCGACAGAAGAAAGGGTCGCGTGGCATTGAAACTCCGATGAGAGGGTGGCAAGTTTTTCTTTTTGTGAATGCGCCTGAAGTCCAACGACGCGGAATTTATCTTTATGCCGCCGAGCCAGGTCGAGCGTGCTTTGACCTATGGAGCCTGTAGCTCCGAGAACGAGAATGTCTTTCATAAAAATGAGAATGTCACAAAATAGTAATAGAACGGAGCAGCCAAAAATATTGAGTCAACGCTGTCTAATATGCCGCCGCGTCCGAGAATGATTTTTCCGCTGTCCTTGATGTTCGCGCCGCGCTTGAAAACACTTTCGGCGAGGTCGCCCACGATGCTCGCGGAGCAAACGGCGAGGCTCAAGACCAGCATGCACACGGCTTTGTACGGAACGTCGAATGCGGAGGCGAAAATCAGGTGCGAAAGCAAAAAAGCCGCCAATATGCATCCGAGGTACGCGCCGACAAATCCCGCTATGCTTTTGTTGGGGCTTGCCGCCACTTTTCCGCGGTTGTTTTTCCCAAAGAGAACTCCGAACAGCCACGCCGCGCTGTCGCTTATGAAAACCATCACGAGGAACGTGATGAGATGCGCCGAAGAATTGTCCATGTCGGAAATGCGCGTGATGAACGACGGCAAAAATCCCGCGTACAAAAGCGCGCAGACTGAGCGCGCGATTCGCATGTTCGATTTTTCAAATGTCCGCGCGGAGAATATTTCCACAGCGAAAATGATGAACACCGCCGCTATGAGAGCGATGCTGCAAAGATCGATACGAAGATGAAGCGCAAGTTCGACGTAAGTGCAAATCGGAATAGCCGTGCAGAGCGAGACGACCAAAGGCTTTGGCAGGGTTTCTCCTCCCGAGGCGAATATGGCGCACAGTTCATAAGACGCGATGGCGCAAACTATGATCAGCAATGCGTTGAAAGGAAGATGAGTGAAAGCGTCGAAATATACGAAAGCAAGGACAACGGGAATTCCGACGAAAAAAATCAAAAGTCTTTGAATAAGTTTGTTCATTTTGCGCCTCCCGAAGCGCATGTGCCTCCGAACCGCCTGTTTCTCAATGAAAATTCTTTCACATCGCGTTCGAATTCATCCACGCTGTAGTCGGGCCAAAGAGTGTCGGTGAAAAGAAGTTCCGCATACGCCGCATGCCAAAGCAAAAAGTTGCTCAAACGCTTTTCGCCGCCCGTGCGCACGAGAAGATCGACTTCGGGCAAATTAGGAATGTCGAAGTTTGAGCTGAATTTTTCCTCGGAAAGAAAATTTTCTTGCGAGACGGGGGAATTCTTGAGCAATCTTTGCGTGGCTCGAACGATTTCGTCGCGACCGCCATAGTTTATCGCGAGAACTACCGTCGTTCCCGAAAAATGCTCGGTGTCTTTCTTCGCGTTCAGGATTTCTTCCTGCACATCGCGCGGCAGTCCAAAAAGATTTCCGATATGCTCGATGCGGATTTTGTTTTCCTTGTAAAAATCAAACTCCGAGCGCAGGTGACCCTTTATCAGTCCCATCAAATAGCCGACTTCTTCCTGCGCGCGCTTCCAATTTTCGGTGGAAAATGTGTAGAGCGTAACGTAACTTATGCCCAAATCGGACGCGGCGCGAACGATGCGCTTCGCGCTTTCCAAGCCTTCTTTGTGCCCCGCGGTGCGCGGAAGACCGCGTTTTTGCGCCCACCGTCCGTTTCCGTCCATAATGATGGCCACATGGCGAGGAATTGAATTTTCCGTGCGAAAATCCGACGACATCAGTCCATTATTTCCTTTTCTTTCGCGTCGTAAATCGAATTTATTTCAGCGATGAATTTATCAGTGGATTTTTGAAGGTTGTCGCCAAATTTCTTCAGTTCGTCTTCGGTGATTTCGCCGGCTTTCTGGCGTTTTTTCAAATCCTCGTTTTCGTCGCGGCGAATGTTCCGAATCGCGGTGCGCGAATTTTCTGCCGTCGCCTTCGCTTGCTTCGTAAGTTCCTTGCGGCGTTCGGCGGTGAGCGGCGGAATCGAAATGCGGATGACTTTTCCGTCATTCGAAGGATTCAGTCCCAAGTCTGCGGCAAGAATCGCCTTTTCGATTTCCGTGATGAGCGACTTGTCGAACGGATTGATGATGACTGTTCGCGCCTCGGGAATGGAAACCGTAGCCACTTGGTTGAGAGGCGACTTTTGCCCATAGTAGTCAACGCGCACTCTGTCGAAAATGTTCGCGCTCGCCCGTCCCGTGCGGATGGTGTTGAACGAATCCTTGAGCGCGGCGACTGTCTTTTCCATCCTTTCTTTTGATGATTCTGCTGACATAATTTTCCTTGATACTTCGTATTTTTGAAAAATTGCAATTTTCCAAAAATTTTAATTTCGCCCGCGCGAGCGGACAAATCAAACAACAGAGCTTTCATTAGAAAACTCAAAGCCAAAATTGCCACAACATCGTTGAGACAATTTTACCTTATCTTCAATAAAAATAATGGCGAAGCGAACGCAAAAAAACGGAGCGCGAAATAAAAAATCCGCGACCATTTTTATCACGTCCGCCCATGCGAATTTTATTCCTTTCCAAGAACGTCAAGCACGATTTCGCCGAATTCCAATTTCGCGCCGACATTCTTTCCGACTTCTTCGATTTTCTTGGCGACCGTAACCTTGTCGTCCTTTACGAACATCTGGTCTACGAAGCAGATTTCAGAAAGATGCTTTTTGATTTTGCCCTGCAAGATTCCCGCCTTGACGTTTTCGGGCTTCGACGCCATCTTGTCGTCCGCGTCCATCTGCGCCTTGAAGATTTCAGTCTGCTCGTCAATGTACGACTGCGGAACGTCCGAGGCTTTGAGATATGCCGGAGTGAACGCCGCCAAATGCATGCAGCAATCGTAGGCGAAAGTTTTTACGGCTTCGTCCGTAGAGCCTTTGATGACGACCGCGCTCGCAGTCTTGAAATCCGAGTGGACATAAGATGCCGCCACCGCGCCTTGCGGAATCGCGACGACGCTCACTTTTGCGACCGTCATGTTCTCGCGAATTTTCGTCGCCAATTCCATGAGGATGTCTTTGTGCTCCTGTTCCACGCTCGTGTAGCCTTTTTCAAGCGTCACGTCGAGCAACTTTTCGCCGGTTGCGATGAAGTCCGCATTTTTCGCGACGAAATCCGTCTCGCAGGTAACTTCGATGAGGACGATTTTGTCTTCAAGCTTTCTGACGAAAATCCGGCCTTCGCTTGTGGCGCGTTCGCTGCGTTTCGCCACGGCGGCAAGTCCTTTTTCTTTCAATATTTTGGCGGCCTCCTTTGTGTCGCCATTGGCTTCGGCAAGCGCGTTCTTGCAGGCCAAAAGTCCTGCGCCCGTGCTTTCGTTCAAAGCCTTTACGTCTGACATTGATATTGCCATATTTACTCCATAAAATTAAATAACAAATGTAAGGAAACGTCAGTTTCCGAAATTTTTTTTCGCGCTTTGCAACGAAGTGAAAGCGCAAATTAACAAGAAGGTTCGCGAAGCGAACTTCCGGCGAAAGCGACCGACAAGGCTCGCTATCAAATCCGAAAACTTTGCGGGCGTTTTCGCCATTTCTCCATGTTTTCTATAACAAGTGATTAAATTATTTGTACATTTCGTCTTCGTCAACGATGGAATCGGCTTCGTTCGCCTTGATGTCTTCCTCTTTCTGCTCTGTCGGCTGGTAGTTGGCGTAGTCGTCGATTTCAACGTCGTCATGTTTTACCGCCGCGTCGGTCTGCACTTCATCGTCGTCGCCGAGCGTCTCGATGATTTTGAGGCCTTCCTCGTTGTTCGCTTCCATCACGGCGTTCGCGATAATGGAAGTGAAAAGGCTGATCGCGCGAATCGCATCGTCGTTGCCCGGAATAGGGTAGTCGATGCCTTCGGGATTCGAGTTAGTGTCCACGACCGCGACCACGGGGATTCCCATGCGCTTGGCTTCCGCCACGGCAATCTGCTCCTTGTGCGTGTCGATTACGAAAATCGCGCCGGGCAGTTCCTTCATCTCCTTGATTCCGCCGAGGTTCTTTTCGAGCTTCGCCTTTTCCTTCAAGAGCGCGGCCACTTCCTTTTTCGTCAAATTTTGGAAAGTGCCGTCCACTTCCATCTTCTCGATTTTCTTGAGACGCTGGAGCGATTTTTTGATTGTGGAAAAGTTCGTGAGCATTCCGCCAAGCCAGCGATTGTTCACATAGAACTGACCGCAACGCTCCGCTTCTTTTTGGACGGCCTGCTGCGCCTGCTTTTTCGTTCCTACGAAAAGAACGGACTTTCCCGAAGCGGCGGTCTTGCGGATGACCTCGTAACTTTCTTTGATTGCAGTGATTGTCTTCTGCAAGTCGATGATGTGGATTCCGTTGCGCGCGCCGAAAATGTATTTGGCCATGCGCGGATCCCAGCGTTTTACCTGATGTCCGAAATGCACTCCGGATTCAAGCAGGTTTTTCATGGTAACAACAGCCATGTCTTTCTCCTTCCCGTCGGATTTTCCGACTCCAAACTCTGTTACTCAAAAGCCTGTCGGCCTTTGGAAATTTTTAGGAACAACGTTCCTTTTTAACATAGGCGCGAGTTTCACGAAGTGAAACTCGTTAGCAAGCCAACGGCTTGCGTTTTAGTCGATTATCGAATAGCCTTGTTTTTTCAGCATATCATAAAGTTCAAAAATAGGCAAGCCCACCACGCAAGATGAAGTGCCTTCGATTTTCGTGACGAAGCACGAAGCCAAGCCTTGAATCCTGTAGCCGCCCGCCGCGCCGTGCCAGTCGCCCGTGTCTATATACCAGTCGATTTCCTCGTCGCTCATCGCCGCGAAAGTCACCTTCGCGATGCTCGTGCTCATCGTCGCGACATGCGTGCGTCCGTTGTACAGAGCAAGCGATGTCACCACTTGGTGCGTCTGTCCCTGAAGCTCTTTTAAGAAAGTCAGGGCTTCGCTTGGGTCTTTTGGCTTTCCGTAGATTTTTTGGTTCATCACTACGAGTGTGTCCGCGCCTAAAACCCACGGAATCACCTGCTTGGGCGGAAGCGTGCGGACGACCGCCTGCACTTTCGCCTTTGCCAAAACTTCGGGCAGTTCGAGAGGATTTTTTGCTGTGTACAAAGACTCGTCAAGGCTCGGCGCGATTACCTGAAAAGGTATGCGCAGCATTTTGAGAATTTCTTGTCTGCGTGGCGAACTGGACGCCAAAATTATGTTTTCCATATCGAACTTTCTTGACTAAAAATTCCTAATTTGATATAATCTTTACATTAGACAAATCAGATGGGAGATTAGCTCAACTGGATAGAGCGTCGGCCTCCGGAGCCGAAGGTTGTGGGTTCGAATCCCGTATCTCCCAAAAAACTTATCTCGCGTTGTCGTTTTTTCCGTTCTTTGAATCCGAATTCTTGTCAGTGGAGCGGATTTTGTTCAACACTTCTCGCGCGCGATCCCTGACAGGCTTTACAAAATGATGGTCGGTCGCGATTCTCTGCAATGAATTCACGACTGGCTTTATGTCCTTGATGTTTCCGGCGAGCTTTTCGTAGGCGTTTACGACTTCAAGCGCGAGGGAACTTGTCGGATTCAATGTTTCGACTTTGTTCGCATAGAACGCTATGGCATTGCTCACTTCGTCGTCGTCATTGTAGCCGATTTCGCCGAGAGAGTAGACCGCCGCCGAGAGGACCATCGGCTCGTTGTCGGTTTTCATGATTTTGTTGAGGGTCTTCGCCGCGTCGTCCGTGCCGACTTTTCCGAGTATGAGACATGCTTCGCGCCGAATGTCGGGATAGTTGTTCATCACGCGGCCTTTTGTACGGCTTTGAGAATTGATTCCTTCGCCGGCGAGCCTGTCCAACGCCGCCATCATGTCGGGAGTGAGGCCGCCGTTGTCCGCCGCGTCGCGCAAATATTGGAGGGCGACTTCCTTGTTTTCGCGGTCGTCCGAATTGGCGAGTTCCGTTATTATGATGTCGTCCATCGAGCTCATGTATTCGCCTTCGACGGTCGTCTCCGACTCTTGCGCGAATGCCGCGTTTGCGAAAATAAGTCCTGCGATCAGGCAGGTCGAGATTTTTGTCATTTTCATAAGAATTCTCCTGGCTCTTAAATTATAAAAAATATTATAGCATATATGCCATAAAAAATCAATCGAAAAATTGCGATTTTGCGAAAATAACTTCTACAATTCCGGAATGTAAACTTTCCAGTCACCGTCCTGCTTTATGAAATTGTAGTAGATTATTACGCCTCTTGTGCCGTCGTCCTTGTGCGAAACTTGCACGGCCTTTATCGAATCCTTGGAATTGTAGCGAATTTCGTCGATTTGCCTGCCGCGCCGCGCCGGAATGAACACATAGGTAAAATAATCCTGCAGCGTCCGCAATTTTACGCCCTTTAAATTTTTTGGGAGCTTTTCCGATGCTTTCGCGAGATTCGCGGGTTTCGACCAATAGTCGCGCGAGGCGGAATCGATGTATTTGAGCCAGGAATTGTAGTCCCTGTTTGCCATGATGACGTTCAGCTCGCTGATTTTCTTTATGATTGCCGCCTTGTCCGCGTAAAAGGTGTCGAGGGAAATGTTTTTTTCCGTTCCGATTGAACGCTTGTATTCGGAGTCTTCTTCTGTCGACGGCGCGGGCTTTGCAGGCGTTTCTGTGACCTCTTCAGGAACTTCGATGTTTTTTTCCGGCAATTCTTCCGTTTGTTCCGTGGACTTGCAGCCCAAAATTGTAAATGTCAAAAAGATGGTCGTCAATGTCAATAATCTGATTTTCATAAATTTCATTGTATCACTATTGTTTGATTTAGTCAAATGGGTTATAATGAATTTTATGAAAATCGCAGTTTTTCCAGGAAGCTTTGATCCGCCCACGTATGGGCATTTGAATGTCATAGAACGCGCGAGCCGTCTCTTTGATTCTATCGATGTGCTTGTTTCGGTGAATCCCGAAAAGACCTCGCTTTTTTCCGCCGATGAGCGCGTCTCCATATTGGAGCAGATGACTTCCGGCATGGACAATGTGACGGTTCATGCGGCGAACACGCTCGTCGTAGAGTACGCGCGAAAAGTGGGCGCGAAAGTGCTTTTGCGCGGAATCCGCAACGCCAACGATTTTTCTTATGAATTCGACCTCGCGCTCGTAAACCATTCGCTTGACGAAGGAATCGAAACGCTTTTTGTTCCGACCGAGCAAAAATATTTTACAATCCGCTCGAGCGCGATCAAGGAATTGGCGCGCTACGGCGGCGACGTGAGCAAGATGGTTCCGCCGGTGGTGGAAGAGGCTTTGAAGAAAAAATTCGCAAAAAGCACTTGACTTTTTTTTTCAAACATGATAGTATTTTCTCCACAATTCGGGCGGTTAGCTCAGCTGGTACGAGCGTCTGGTTTACACCCAGAATGTCGGGAGTTCGATCCTCTCACCGCCCAAAAAAGACTTCCTTTATGGAAGTCTTTTTTTTGTTTGTGCGATTGCCTGTTTTTCAGGCGGTTATGCCGTGTGCTTCATTGTAAACTTTTTTGCCTGTGGCGGTGAGTTTGTAGAAGTCCGCGCGCTTGATTTCTTTTATCGTATATGTAGTTTTGCCAAGTTCGCCGTCGCTTTTCCATGGATTGTATACGCCGACCGTCGCGGATTCCCAGCTGTTTCCGTAAGTCATGGATTTGAACAGCACCGAATGCTCGCCTGCTTTGTATACTCGCATGTGTATGAAATACTTTTCAAGCGTGTTGTTGTTGCATGCGACGATGCGGTTGAAAATGTCTTGGGAGTCAGCCAAAGTTCCGGCACTTTCAATTACATTTTTTTCTGCAAGCGTGTTTATTGCCTTTACATATGAGCCGTCATATTGATGTAAGGAGCCTTTTTCCGTTATGCCGTACTGATCCGTTGGATCGACAAATACATCTTTTTCTGTGAGAAGTTTGTTTGCCTCCTTTAGCGAATAGACTTTGCCCGTTATGGAATATGCGATGTACACAGCAGTGGACAAAGTGCATCCGTAGTCGCCAAGTGTGATTTCTTCTCGCGCGGATGGATTATATTTGTTAGTCCTTAAAAACTCTTCGTCCGCAAGTAGAGCTGCTTTTATATATTTTTTCATATTTTCGATATCAATTCCTGTTTTACCTTTAAGCCCTCTTTTTTCGTATTCTTTTTCGATTAGTATTTCTTTTAGCGTTGCCTCATATTCTTCATCCGTAAGATTCGCTTTTATGCTGCCTTTTATGATTTCGATTTCTTGAGGTGTTTTTCCTGTCAAATCCATTTTCGCCAATTTTTTTTCGGTTACAAAATCTTTTACCCGCGCCTCGTATTCTTCGTTGGACAGGTTGGTTCCTAGAAAATCATCGTTGTTTCCCTTGTCGTTTTGATACCAATCGAGGCGCAGCACGTACTCAAGATTTATCGTCGTGAGGGGAGACTCTTCTGTTCCATCGTTGCTTGTGCCGGAAGTTCCGTCATTATTTGTTGTGATTCCGTCGTTGCTTGCGGCGTTTTCTGCGCTTGCTTCGTCTTTTTGTTCGGCTTTCGCGGTTTCTTCAAGTCTTCTTTTTTCTTCGCTGAGAAGTTCTCCGTACAGAATGAACAATCCTTTGTCATCGCCTTCTTTGTAAAGTTCTGCGATTGCCGCAAAGTTTTCCGTGTTCGCCATCGAATCGTATTCTGAATCAAGCAAATCATGGGCGGCGAGGAATGCCGTCGCTATGTCTCTCATGGATTCCAGCGTGCGGTCAGTCTTTTGCTTTTCGGTTTCGTTTTCTGCGGCGGCGGAATTGATGCCGTTTTGGCTTGCGAGCAGCGAGGCAATCATCGCCTGGCTGTCTTTGTCGCCCGCCAAAAGATTTGATTCGAGAATTATTTTTCCGTCTTTCGAAGTGACGAGCGTATGAGGATCGTCCAAATTTTCAAAGGCGACTTCCATTTCGGAATTGAAAAGTTTTTTCGCGAGTTCGAAGTTGTTTTTCGTTCCGCTCCATGCCAAATAGTTCGCCGCGTTCAGGTTGACAAGTTCATTTTCATAGTCGCCTTTTTTCAATCGCGAGACTTTGCGCGCGTTCTTCGTGCCTTCGACCAGCGTTTTTATGAAATTGTCATTCATTGAAGTTTCCAAGCGCGAGTTGCCGTTTTCGTCCATCGCCATGAACATGTTCGAGCTAAGGAGCGAAAGCTGCGTTCCGCCTCTGCCGATGCCCGCCGAAAATTTTCCGTCTTTGACGCCCAATTCGAAAAGTCCGATTCCGTTCAAATCCGCAAAGTTGAACGAAACGTCTCCGGTGACAAGATAGTTCAAGGCCGCGCCGCTTAAGCTTCCGATGGTGGAATTCATTTTCTCGATGTTTGTGAAAACGGCGTTGTTGAGGCGAATGTGGTTTCCGTCCACATTGTTGATTTCGCCGAGCGCGCCGCCGACTAAAGAGCTTGCGATGTTCGTATAGTTTGATGCGTCCGTCCAGAATGAATTCGCCTGATTCCAATTCATCGTGCCGCGCATGAAGTCGAACGAATTGATGTAGTTCGCCGCGACGGAATTGGAAAAAGCCGCGGTCGCATTTTTCGCGCCGTTTAGAATTTGTCCGCCTTGTTTTATCGCCGAGCCTACCGTATCGAAGATTTTGCTGCAGGCGGCGTTTATTCCGCTGGCCGCGGCGGATACTAGACCTTGCCTGATTGCTTGGTTTGCGACTTCTTCAAAATTTTTGTAGCCCATTGACAAATCCATCGCTCCGAACACTATGTCATCGACATACTTTATCCAAGCCATTCCGCAGTTTCCGAGAATGTCGCAAATCATTCCGAACGCTTCGCGAATCGTGGGCAGTTGAAACCAACCGTCGCCGGATACGATTTTTTGGTCGTAGATGGCTTTCGAGAGTTCCGTGTAGCCTTGTGAATTTTTTAGCGAGTTCCATTGAAAATCCGCCAGAATTTTGCCCGTCTCTCCCGTGCCTTTTTTCGCGATGTTTTCGTCGCGCGATTTTGACAAGTCGAGGTTTTCGGAAGTCTTGAATTCCGGCCCTTCGCCTATGTGCTCGCCGAGTTTTCCTTTGTCTTTCGTGTTTCCGTTTTCATCGCTTGTGCCGAATATGTTTTCTTTCCAAGACTGAATTTGTCTTTGCATTTCCTCCATTTTTTTCAGAATGAAATATTCGTTTTGGCTTTCATATTCGGACGATGAAAAAGAAATTATCGGAATCTCTCCCGGCGTGGGCGCAAAGTATTCGTAGCGATGCACGGTTTGCAATTCTCGAATCGTTTTGAATGCTAAAGAGTCTACAATCGCGTCTCGATGAATTTGCGAATCGACGGTGTAGCCCGCCTTTCTGACCATGTCGAGTTCCCAGCTTTCGATTTGCTCGTTTTGATTTTTGATTTCGTCGAAGTGCGCTTGAAGCATTTCTTCGGCCTGCGCTTCGAGCATCTGCGCCTGATATTTCGCGGCCGCGTTTTTCATGTCACCTTCGACTTTTTCTTGCTTCGCATAAATTCCATCCAGATTTTCCAAAGCGGAAGAATCGATTTTATCGAACGCGCGTATTCCCAAGTCATAGTCGTACTTGTCGGCAAATGAAAGAATGTTTGCCGCGAATGCTTCAAGGCGCGAGAATTTTTCCGCGTCATAAAGCGACGAAACATATTCGGAAATCGAGTCGCCCATTTTGGTCGCGCGTTTTATGTGCGAAATGTTTGCGTAGTCCTTTGTTTGAAAATCGCGCGCGCCTGCCTGCAAATAGGACTGGTTTATCCATTCTTGTTTGTCGGACAAAAAATCCGTATAGTTCTCGTTCCATTCGTCGGTCTTCTGACCGTACTCGTCGAGCCATTCTTTTTGCCATGAATTGTACGCGGCGTTTATTTTTTCTTCCGCCTTTTCCCATTCTGCAAAGCCAATGTGCGCGGCGGCAAAAATTTTGTCTTGCCAAGAAGCAGCCTCTTCCTGCAAGTCGCTTTCAAGCATGGAAAAATAGTCGCGCTTTATTTCCAACTGCGCTTTTGCCGCTTCGAATATATGATTGAGATATCTTTCTTCCATCGCCGCGAAGATTTCAGAAAAATAGCCTTCCGTCGAATCGCCGAAGTGCGCCGGCAAATCTTGCAAAAGTTCTTCGCCATAAAACGAAATCATGTCCGAGTCGTGTTTCGCTTGCCCGAAGGAATTTTTTCCCCATGCGTTTTCTGCGGCGGATTTCAATTTGTCTTTGTAGTCGGAATTTTCTTTTGCGCCTTCGCAAAGGAGCGAAGCGAATTTCTCGGATTCCGATTCCTTTTGTTCGAGCTGCTTTTGGACATATGAATCGAGCGCGGCGGCTTTTTCTTCGCTTTCATTTTTCAAAATGTTTTCGATTTTCGTTATCGCGTTGTCCACTGTAAGAACGGTGTCGTCGGAAATCTCATCGAAAAGGTCTCGCAAATTTTTTCCGTCCATCGTGTGCAGGCTTTCGTAATAAGAATAGTCCGCGCTGTCTGAAGAGACGCAGAATTTTTTCAGGGCCTCGTCAAATTCTTCCCAAGTGAGTTTCGTTTTGTCGGAGGTTTGTTGTCCTGTCAAAATCTTTAAGTTTTCTTCTTCGATTTTTCTTTGCTCCTTTGCGTTTTCCCATGCCGCAATCAGCGCGTCCTGTTTGGTTTTTTGTTCCGCAAGGATTTCTTCGTGTCCTCTTTTCAGCTCGATTATGTCGTCCTTTACATCGTCTAGTTTGTCCGCCGCCATCGTGAGCGAAACTAAAATTACCGTCGCCGCCGCAAGCGGGACTGCCGCCCACGCGCCGAATATCGGAATTGCGAAAATGGCGGTGAATGTCGAGACTATCACCATTTGCGCGACAGCGGCTATGAGCAGCGTGTTCACTTGATTTTCTATTTTGTCGATTACTTTTTCAAATCCGCGCTTCGTCAATTCGTCGCGCTGTCTCTCATAAAGGTCGAGCGAGGAATTGATGTTTGTCTGCGAATAGAGGATGTAGTTTACGATGTCTTGCTCGCCGCCATTTTTTATGACTTTTTTGTAGGCTTCTTCCAACGCCGTCATGCGGCCTTCCTTGAACGTTTTCCAAATGTTTACCGAATGCATTTTCTCGGGAATGTCGCCTATCGGATAGTTTTTGTGGACGCTCGGATCTTCGCCTTCGCCGCTTTCGCTCGAAAAAAGCCAGCGCGATTTTTGCTCGTCGTCGCCTTGCATCTTTAGGTAGAGCAGGGCGAGCGCAAGGTCTTCGAGTCCGTAAGGTTTTTCGTCGAGGTTTTTTAGAAATTCAATCGCGTCGAGCTTTGCCTTCGTCGATTCGTGCTTGTTTCCCGAAGCGTCCTCTTCCGTCAAAAAAGTGTTCGTGTAGTAATCCGAAAGCAGTTCTTCGTTTTGCGAAATCTCGTCTTCCGATCTTTTGTTTATTTTGTCGAGCGAATTCAATTCAAACGAATACGATGTCTTTCCGTCAGGGTCGACATGCTCCATAACTTTTACAAAATCGCGTGCGATTGGCGGAATCGTTTTTTCATGTCCGTATTTTGAATTTTCGTATTCGCACACGAGCGCATCGAGCGCGGCTTTTTCCGCAATCTGCGTTTGAAAAAGGCGTTCTTTTTGCGCGGCAAGTTCTTTGCTGTATTCGTACGACAAAACCCGCGCTTTGTAATATTGAGAAATGCTCGCCTTGTATTCGTCCAGTTCTTTGAAAGACTGTGGCGTTTCCTCGCTTGAATTTTTTTCAGCCTTTATTTCCGAAAGCACTTCCAAAGCCGTTCGCACGTCGGAAAGTTTCTGCCGCGCGAAAAGCAAATCTTCTTCCAAATCCGCATCGAGATTTTGGTGGAGATATTCATTTTGCGCGTAAAAATAAATTTCCTCCGCCGCGCGATATTCTCGCCGCGCGCTTTCTGTCTGCTCGTAGAAATCCTGCGTGTTTTCAAGCGCGGAATTGTACGCCCTGCATTTTTCCAAGTACGAGTTCAGCGCGCTGTCTTTGGAGTCGCCTCGCAGTTCTTCGATTTTTTGCTCGTATTTTTTTTGCGCGGCCAAGATTTCATTTTTCTGGTTTTCAATTGCACTTTGCAATTCACGAATCGCTTTTTCCGTGTCGAACGAATCCAAATAGAATCTTTCAATTTTTTCGATGTACGACTTGCTGCCTTCCATCGTATTCAAAAGCGAGTAGTCGGAGTCGGAAATTATTTCGCCTTGCAAATTGTGCTCTCCGAAAAATTCTTCGAAAATTTTTTCGTGGAAATCATACTTCTTGATGAAAAATTCTTTTTCAAAAGTTTCGCTTATTTTTCCTGAAAGTTCCGCGCGGTCTATGGAATTCGTGTTTTTGCATTCGAGGGCCTTTTTGTAGAGCGCGAGAATCGCAAGCCCCGCCGAATCAAGCCCTGCACCCGCTTTGTCCAAAGCGGCGAGAAAATCTTCGATGTTTTCGCGCGGCGCGTTTTCGATGACATCGCTTACGGCTTTTCTCGCCTCGCGCTGCTTTTCGCTTTTCAAGGCGGGCGACAATCTTTTATAGTTTTCGCATCTTTCTTCAAGCTCAGGATTTTCGGAAAAACGCTTTTCGATTTCTTCCGCGCTCGCCGTGTCGTCGAACAAAAGCAGCACGGTGTCCCTGAACAGCATTTCTTCTTGGCACGTTTTTTCGATTGCCAAAATATTTTTTAGCATGTTTTCAAGAATTTTCTCTTCGCTTTCAGTTTCGATTTCTAAATCGCCTTTCTCTTTCGTCTCGTTTTCATTTTCCAATTCCAAATTTTCGATTTCAGTTTCGCTTTCGTCTGCATTTTCACGCTTGCTGTCGAGGGCGCGATATTTTTCGATTTCGCCTTTCAATGATTTGCCATTTGCTTCATCAAATTTTTCCAAGTCCGGAAGAATTGCTTCGAGGGCGGCAATGTCGATTTCGCCGCTTTCAATCATGGTTTTGAGCGTTTTGGAAAAATGTTCTATTTCGGAAGTGGAAAAAACTTTCGTGGAAAGTCCGACATATTCTGACAAGTCGATGTCTTCGCTTTCAAGCGTGTCCAATAGGTCATATTGCTTTATGTCAAGCATTTCTTTGGTAATCTCTTCTTCTTTTCCGTTTTGGAACGTTTCTTTTGTCGCTTTGATTTCCTCTTCAAAAATCTTTTTCTCCGCCTCTTGAATTTCAAAATAATATGACAAAAGAACTCCTTTGTATTCAGCGTCGTCAAGTTCGATTTTTTGAAGCTTTCCGTTTAGTTCGGAAATTTCGTCAAATGTTTTTGACGCATCCGCCGCTTTGAATCGTTCGTAAAGCTCGTCGTAGATTTCGCGTTGCGCTTCTATTTCGTCAAGCGCGGCCGCCGCTTCTTTTGTCGCGGAATCATATTTCTCTTGCGCTTCGCCGACTTCCTTTTGCAAGGCGGAAAGGGAGGACAGCATCGCTTGGTATTCGGCTTTTTTGTCTTCGTATTTTTCGAGGGCGGCTTCCAATTTTTTCGTCGTCTCGTCCGCGCTTTCGATTCCGCTCGATGAGTCTTGCGAATATGCGTAAACGCCAAGCGCGATTTTTTCGCGGCTCTCCCAGTAAGACTCAAGCGCGGTGAGTTTCGCCATTTCGTTTTCGATTTCATCGTAGCCGCTCTGCGATATGCCGCCGCCGGTTATCTCATAAATCTGCGAAAATGAAGCGAGCGTTTCTTTTTCGTACTTTTCGGAAATTTCAAGCCAGTCAGAAATTTCATCGTAATCCTTCGAAAGCGAATCGCAGTTTTCAAATGCCTGCCAAATTTCTTTTTCGATTTCTTCGTACAAATCAAAAAACGGTGATTGGATTTTGTTTTTTTGCGAGGCGATTTTTTTCGCGACTTCAGAAAATTCGTCGAGATGTGATTTTTCCGAAAGCACTAGGATTTCATCGCGGAGTGCCGCCGCTTCGCTTGTGTCGATTTTTTCTTTTGCGTGGGATTGCGCTTTTTCAAAATATCGTTCGATGATGTCAAGCGCGGTTTTTATGAAAGTGTTTTTCCATTCGGCGATTTTGTCGTCTATCGCTTTTGTGCTTAAATCGCTTGCGTCGCCGTCGGACGAGTCTTCGGTTTTCCAATACGAATAAAGACCGTTGTATTTTTCGCACCACTTGGCATAGCTGTTCGCAAGTCCGCTTTTCGCAATGCTAAGAATTTCGCGGCATTGGTTGTATGTTTCAATTCCCGCGCTGACGCTCTCTTTTTTCTGCTGAATTTCAAGAGAGAGCTTGCTTTGGAATTCGTCGAAATAGTCGCTGATTTGACTTTGAAGGAGCGAATGTTTTTCGTTCCATTTCTCCGTTCCGTCCTGAATTTGCTTTTCGATTTTCTCCGCCCAATCTGATTTCCTTTTGCCAAGTTCATTGTAAGCCTCCGTCCATTTTTTATTGTCGTCTATGAAAATGTTTTCCGCGCTTTGTTCCCATTCGACGCGTGCCGCCAAAAAACTGCGCTCTGCTTCGTCCCACTTCGCAAGCCCCGCCGCAAGTTCGCGTTCGAATTTTTCAAGCCACTCTTGCTCTTGCGCTCCGTTCACGGAATCTGCGCCCGCGCTTTCCAATTCTGTTTCCAAACTGTTGAAAAGGTGAGCCATGGATTCTGAAGTTTGGGATTCGATGCTTTCGGCGAGCTGTCGCGCGATGGTCGAAGCGGCTTCGCCGTCGCTTAGTTTTTTGAGCGAGTTTTGGTCGTACAAAAGTGAGTTCAAGAGCGAGTTGGTAATCGCAGTTTCAATCGAAAGATACTCGCCTTGCAAAAACGTCGCCGAATTTTCGTTCGCGCCGGAAACGAGGACGGCTTTTTCCGCTTCGGAAATTTTCAAGCCCAAAAGTTCGCGCGCGTCTACGGACAAATTTTCCCTGTTCCACGCTTCAAAATATTCCCGCACGATGGCTTCGGAAATTTCGCTCCATTGCGCTTTTGCCTCGTCGATGAAATCTTTGGAAACTATGCGGGTCGTGCTTCCGTCGGACTTTGTGAACGCGAACTCGAGCGCGGCCGCATGGAGCGACTTGTAGATTGCGTTCCTTTGGATTTGCTCGCGCTCTTCGCTTTGCCTTTTCAAAATCCATTTCGCAAGGCTCTCATCTTTGTAAATTTCCAAATCCTCCGCGAGGGCGTTCCTTTGCGAAATCCATTCGTCGTAGCCGTCGATTTTCTTTTCCAGAGAATCTTGCTCCCACTCGGCGATGGCGGCTCCGATTCCCTGCTCGGCGATTTTCTCGAACTTTTCCCTGTCGCCTTGCACCCGCGCGCGCTCAAGATATGAGTCAAGCGTCTTCCTTTGCGCCTGAAAATCTTGCGCGATTTGCGCCGCGTTGGCAATCGACAAAGAATAGACTGCCAGCATCAAGAATGCCGCGCCACGTTGAAACAATTCTTTCATTGATTTACCTCCAAACTATATATATACATTTTTGGAGATTAATGAGGGCGAAAACGCAAGAAATGGCGAAAAAAATATTTTTTTTCCGCTTGCACAAAAGAGAGAAAAATGCTATACTATGAAAAGTTGGCCCTTTAGCTCAGCTGGATAGAGCACCTGCCTTCTAAGCAGGTTGTCGGCAGTTCGATTCTGCCATGGGTCATCCGCGGTAATAATACATCGGTAGTATGCGGGCTTCCCAAGCCCGACAGGCGGGTTCGACTCCCGTTTACCGCTTATTCTTCGACTATGTATCGATCCATCGTGTTTTCCAAGCCTTTCGGGAAGAGGAACAAATCCTGTATTTTAAGGGAATAGTTTGAAAATCCGTTCGAGTCTTTTCCGGCGGTCTTGCTTGAAATCGGCACGGTGAACGAATAGTTCACGCTTTCGTAGCCATCCGCCTCGATTTTCAGGAGGACGTTGAAATCGCGCGTCAAATTTTCTTTCCATGCCTTTTCGGGAAGCACGCAAAAATTGTACGAGCCTTCTGTGGCCTTGAAAGTCTTGTACGGATTTTGCCACGTCGAGTCGAGCATCTTCGCCAGTTTGCCGTCGACGAAAAGCGACACTTGCGCGTCAACGAGCGATTCGAATGTCGTCCCATCGTAGACATAGCCCGACAGGATTGGAAAGAAAAAGAAAGGCTTCTGCTTTTTCGTGTTTATCATTTCGAGCGAAGTCATGTACGAAGAGTCGTGGTTCGGTCGCTTCGACGAGCTTATCAGGCGGATTCCGTCCATGACGATTTTTCCCACGTCGGCGGAAATCTGCTTGAGGTTTTCGAATTCGCGCTGCGTGTGGTTCACGCCTCTGGCGGAAACAGTGTACTTCGGCGGAACTCTGTTCAAGACATAGCAAAGAACGTCAAGGCGGCAGTTTTCGCAGTCGCACATTGGCGAGGACGGATTTTCCTTTTTTATCCGAGCGTACATATCATCGACTTGTTCTTTGACAAAGTGCTCCATCAAGTTCGTCGCTTTCATAAATTCCATTATAACACAATATCAATAATTGTGCAATAATCGCGCGCGTTTTTTTCTGCGCGATCGTCGCGATTTCTCCGTTTACAAAGTTTTGTTTCGTTTGACTCGCTCTTGCGAATTGAAATTTCAGAACGCGTTCACTATTGCAATTTTTCTGAAAGTCTGCTAAAATGAAAGGACTTTTTGTTGGGTGGAAAACAGTGTTTTTAAAAAGTTTGGACATTTTCGGATTCAAGAGTTTCGCCGACCGCACTCATGTGGATTTCGCGGATGGAATCACCGCGCTTCTCGGGCCGAACGGCTGCGGAAAAAGCAATGTCGTTGACGCGATGAAATGGGTTTTGGCGGAAAACAGGTCCAAGAATCTCCGCGCCGACAAGATGGAGGACGTGATTTTCAACGGGACCGAGACACGCCCCGCGCTCAACGTGGCGGAGGTCACGCTGACGATTCTGAACGAGAATTCTTTGCTCCCGCTCGAGGATGCCGAAATCGCCATAAAGAGGCGGCTTTTCCGCTCGGGCGAATCGGCATATTTCATAAACAACCGTCAGGTGGGGCCGCGCGAAATCAGGCAGCTTTTCATGGACACCGGCGTGGGAAAGGCGGCGTATTCGGTGATGGAGCAGGGCAAAATCGACCAGATTCTTTCGAGCAAGCCCGAAGACCGCCGATACCTTTTCGAGGAGGCCGCCGGAATCAGCCGCTCCAAGGCGGAAGTGGCGGAGGCGGAACGCGAGCTTGAGAAGACACGGACGAACCTCGCGCAGATTGAAGTCTCCCTTGCCGAAATAAAGACGAACTACGAGCGACTGAAAGTCCAGTCCGAAAAGACCACGAAATACCGCGCCATAAAGGAAGATGTCTTCAACTTGCAGCTTGACTTGCAGCTTTTGAAGCTGAAAGGATTCGTGGAGACGAAGACGCGCGGCGAGGCTTCCAAAAAGGAAATCGAGCAAAAGCGCGCGACCGTCCGCGAGGAAATCGACGCGATAAACAGCGCGCTCACCGAAAACACCGACAAGATAAAGTCGCTGCAAGACCAAGTCGCGCTCGGCACGCAGGAACTCATAAAGATACAAGGCGAAAAGAGCGGAAAGCTTGAATTGCAAAAGCAGTTCAATTCGCGCGCCGCCGAAATCGACGAAAAGATATCCACGCTCGAAGCGCACAAAAAGACGATACAGTCGCGCATCGACGACCTCGGCGAGGAATTGGGCGAGGCGGAGGCTTCGGTCTACGAAAAGCAAAAGCAGCTTTCCGACATCAAGGAAAACATCGCCTCGTTCAACGAGAACATCGCCTCGGCTTCGAGCAGAATCACGAACAACGACATTCAGGCGAACGAAAAGCAGGAGATGATAGACGACCTCAACTTGGCGCGCGCGAATCTGCAAAAGGAACTCACCGCCATCACCGAGGACATCGTGACCGAACTTGACGCGAAGCTCAAGGACGCGGGCTATTCGCAGAGCGCGATGGAAAACGCGAAGGGCGCGCTTGAAGAGCATTTGGAACGGCTCAAGATTTTCGTGGAAGGAAGAAAAAACATATTCGGCGACATCGCGCGTGGTGGCGAGACAGATCCGCAGAAAGTGGCGCAGGACGCGCTTTCCGCATTCGGCGAGACGCTTTCGATGCTTCAAAATCTCGAGGACGCGCTCTCGTCCTACATTTCGGCATCGCCGCAGTTCATCAGCGAATTTTTGAGTCCCGAAGGAATCATCACGAAAAAGCGCGGCATCGACGAAAAAATCCACGACAACATAAGCCAGATTTCCGCGCTCGAATCGCGCATCGACGAGCTGAAAAACGAGAATTCGTCTCTTTCGGAAAAAATCGACGAATACCGCCAGACGCTCGCCGCGCTCCAAGTGAACGAGGCGAAAATGAACGAGCAGATTTCCGCCGCGCAGTCGCAGATGTCGCTTTTGCGCAGAAGCATTTCCGCCGAGGAAAACACGCTCCGCCAAAACGAAGAAGAGCTTTTCACCGAGCGCAAGCGCAAGGAAGACTTGCAGGAACAGATAGAAGGCATCGCCGAGGAACTTTCCGAAATCGAGCGGCGCGGAATGGAGACCGCCGACAACCTCAAAAGGCTCGACGAGGAAATCAAGGACTACAACAACAAGGTTTCGGGCAAGACGAGCGACCTCAACAAAAAGCAGGAGGCATTGAACCGCTTCCAGTCGCAGTACGAGCAGCTTTCCAATTCGATGATTCAAGTGGAAACGGAAATCCGCAACGTCAAGCAGAATTTCCTCGACCAATATTCGCGCGACTTGATGGAATACGAAGAGCACATGTATACGATTACGACTCCGGCCGCCGAAATCCGCGACACGCTTTCCAAGAAAAAATCCGAGCTTGAAAGCCTCTCGCACGGAATAAACTTGATGGCGCCGGAAGAATTCGTGGAAGTGAAAGAACGCTACGAACGCCAGCAGGCGAACTTCGACGACACGCAAAAATCGCTCAAAGATTTGGAGCGCGTGGCGGAAGAAATCCGCTCGAAGTCCAGCGAACTTTTCCTCGAAACATACAACAAGATAAAGCGCAATTTCCACAATATGTTCCGCCGCCTTTTCGGAGGCGGACGCGCGGAACTTCGCCTGGAAAACCCCGAAAGCGTCCTGTCCACGGGGATCGACATTTTCGCGCAGCCGCCGGGAAAAAAGCTCGAGAACATCGCGCTGCTTTCGGGCGGCGAAAAGACGATGACGGCGATCGCGTTGCTTTTCGCGACGTACCAAGTGCGTCCAAGCCCGTTCTGCCTGCTCGACGAAATCGACGCGGCTTTGGACGACAAGAACGTTTCGAGCTTTGTCACGACGCTGAAAAGTTTCGCGAACGTGAGCCAATACATCGTCATCACGCACAACAAAAAAACCGTGCTTGGCGCGAGCACGACGCTCGGCGTTACCATGGAAGAGTCGGGCGTTTCCAAGGTCATCGCGCTTCGCCTTGACGATGACATTGAGAAGATAAAGAGCGAATACAGCGACGAAGCCTACGCGAGCGAGCCTTTCGTGGAAGAGGATGTTCCGTCCGAGGAAGGCGTCGTGATTCCGCCGCGCCCGCCGCGCCGCAAGAAAAACGAGGGCGCGCAAAATCCGCAAGAGCCGATTCCGCAACATAATGACGCGTCCGACGGTCGCCCTGACGAAACGTCCGCACCGGCGGACGGCGAAAGCACGGAGGCAGGCGAGTGATCGACTTTTCGCAAATCGCAGAAAATGTGCAGGATTTTTTCTCGGAGCGAAAAAAGGCGGTTTTGGTTTCCGCGATTCTCGTGCTGTTCTTTTTGATCGCGCTGGTCGTGATGGCGGTCGCGCCTTCCGCGAAAAAAAGCAACGCGCCGACTTATGAGCCTACTCCTTTCGTCGCCGACCAAGAACTTCTTGTGCCGCAAGATCCTTCCGTGCCGCAAGGCTATTCATTGGGTCGGCGGAAGGGCGAGCGTTGGAGCGAAAGCGAGGTCGAACGCCATTTCACTCGTCCCGACGATGCCGCGATTGAAAGGCTTTCCGCCGCGAACGACGCGATGATTTTTGAAATGCTTGGAGCCGCGCCGTGAAAAAAATGTCAATCTTGTTTTTCGCAAGCATGCTTTTCTTTTTCTCATGCGCGACGAGCGGCGAAGTGTCGAAAAGCGATTCGCTTTTTGAAGCCTCTCCGCAAAATGCCGAAATCGAAAATTCACTTTCACAAAATTCTGAAAATGAGATTGCAGAAAGCGAAATTTCTGATGCGCAAAGCGATGAAAATGAAATTGCCGAAAGCGAGATTGAGGAGATAAAAATTCCTGAAGAAGCGGATGAAGCCGAAATCGCGGAATCGGAAATTCTCGCGGAAAAAATTTCGCAGGAAGAACTTGACGAATGGGAAGGGCTTTTGGCGCAAGCTGAAATTCCAAAATCCGAAATCGTGATTCCCGACGACGATTTCGGGGCGGAAGAAGAAATTGAATATGACGTTGAAATCGCCGAAGAGGAAATTTTGCAAGAGCCTTTGGTTGACGAAGAAGAGCCGGAAATTGCCGTGGATGATGAAATTCCAGAAACTGAATTTCCAGAAAATGAAATTCCCGCGCCGAATGAAGACGTGCGGAGCGATGAAATGGCGGCGGATTTCCCTGTCCAAGAAGGGCCTTCGAGAGAAAATGCGAAAAATGAGCCGCCTTTGCGAAATGGCTTGTCGGAGGCTTATGATTTTTCGGGCGAAGAAATTGCGGATTCAGAAAGTGAAAATCTTGAAAGTGAAATTCCTGAAGCGGCGGAAACGGAAAGCGTCATTCCGTCCCGTACGATGAGCGTAAAGCGCAATCAGTATGTCGACATCGTTTATCCCGGAAGCGGCTGGATTTACCTCGGCGAGGCGGACGGCGCGGAACACTTTTCCTTTCACGGCCGCACGCTTGACGATGAGGAATGCACGTTCACCTTGCGCTCGAAAAAGAGCGGAAACGCGATTTTGCATTTTTATAAAAATGACGCGCTCACGGGAAACTACATAGACGACTACATCGCCATAGAAATAGGCGAGGAGATTGCGACGGACTCATCGCATGTCCTCGCTCCGTCCTATGCGCTGGCAGTGCCGAAGAAATTCGAACGCGATTCGGAAACGGTTTCCGATGACGGAGGCGGCGATTTGCAAGATTCTGACGGAGGTGAAAAGAGTGTCTCTGACGACGACTCTGGCAGTAAACCGAAAGAAGACGGCCCTTTTTCTGCGGAAGGGGAAAACCGTCCCGCCGAGCGCGTGCAGACCGTAATCCAAGATTCTCAAAAAAATTCGCAGGACAATGCTGGCGTCACTTCTGTAGCGGGTGTGGAAAATTCCGCGAGCGCGCAGGAGAAGGCTTCGTCTTCCCCTGCGCAAAACGGCGAGAGCGCGCAAGGCTCGGCGAACGCCGCTTCCCTTTTGGAAATGGCGCAAAAGGCTTACGATGAAAAACGCTACGCCGACGCTTTGTCTTTGCTGAGGCGTTTTTTCGAGGCGGCCACATCGGATTTTGACGCGGGGCTTTATCTTCAGGGACTTGTCCTCGAGGCGGACTCCGAAGTGCGCGACATAAAGTCCGCAATCGCTTCTTACGATACGGTCGTGAAAAATTTTCCGCAGAGCACATTCTGGACGAGGGCGAATGAGCGCGGCATTTATTTGAAGAGATTTTACATTGACATACGATAAAATTAAATTAGGAGATATGGTATGAAGCGTTTTTATTTTTTGGCAGGGACTTTTTTCCTCGCGGCGGTTTTTTCTTCGTGCGTCTTGCAAAAGCCGAGCGAAGAGGCGAGTCTGCCGCGAAGTGTCACCGTGAGCGGAACGGGAACTGTGAGCGTGCAGTCCGACATTGCCACTATAAATATGGCGGTGGTCACGAACAACCGTTCGGTAGTGGAGGCGAGCCGCCTCAACGCCGAGGCAGTCGCAAAAGTTCGCTCCGATTTAATCGAAGCCGGATATTCCGCCGACTCGATTGTCACGGACGGCTACACGATAAATCAGGATGTCTCGTACAGGAACGGACTTCCAGTTCGCGGCGACTACCGCGTTTCAAATTCGATGCACATCGTCGTGCGAAATATTTCCAACATCGGGAACGCCATCGATGTTGCGGTAAACGCTGGCGCGAATGAATTTTCTTCGATAGTTTTTTCCGTGAGCGACATGGAAGGCGCGTTGCGCGAGGCGAGGACTCAGGCGGTAAAGCAGGCGTATGAAGCGGCGAACCTTATGGTAAAGACCGCCGGCTCGGAACTCGGGCAAATCGTTTCGATTGAGGAACAGCGCGACAGGGGATTCATGCCCGTGCTGAACAATTCGGCGAAAATGGCGGCAGATTTTGCAGGCGAAGCCACGACCGTAAGCCCCGGAAAGCAGAGCGTGAGCGTCACGGTTTCGTGCGTATATGAAATTCAGTAAATAGAAAAATGCGAGGAAAAAATGCTTGACTACAGATTCATAAAGGAAAATCTCGAGGCGGTAAAAGAAAACATAAAGAACCGCAACATGAGCGCGGACGCCGATGCCGTCGTGGAACTCTACGACAGGCGGACGGCTCTCGTCACGAAGAGACAGGAACTCCAGCAAAGGCGAAACGAAAACGCCGCCGCGATGAAGGGCAAGATGGAAGCCGACGCGCGCCAAAAGCTCGTCGACGAAGGAAAGCGCATAAAGGATGAAATTTCCGAAGTGGAAAAGGATTTGGAAGGAGTCGAGGCGAATCTCGAAGAAGCCGCGCGGAAGATTCCGAACATGGCTCACCTTGACGCGCCCGTCGGAAAGCTCGACACGGAAAACCTTGAAGTGAAGAAAGTCGGCGTTCCGCGGAAGTTCGACTTCGAGGCGCGCGACCACGTTCAGCTTATGGAAGAGCTTGACTTGATTGACTTCGAGCGCGGCACGAAAGTGTCAGGGCCGAAATTCTATTATCTCAAGAACGAGGCGGTCTTTTTGGAGCAGGCTCTGATAATGTACGCGCTCGGCATTTTGCGGAAGCACGGTTTCACGACTTTCATCACGCCTGACGTGGCGAGGCAGGAAGTCTTGCAGGGAATTGGCTTCAATCCGCGCGGAAACGAAAGCAACGTCTATTGCATCGAAGACGAGGGAACGTGCCTCGTGGCGACGGCGGAAATCACGCTCGGCGGCTACCATTCGGGAGAGATTTTGCAAAAGGAAAAACTTCCGCTCATGTATTGCGGGCTTTCGCACTGTTTCCGGCGCGAGGCGGGCGCGGCAGGGCAGTTCAGCAAAGGCTTGTACCGCGTGCACCAGTTCGACAAAGTGGAAATGTTCGTGTATTGCGTGCCCGAGCAAAGCGACGCGCTCCACGAAAAATTGCGGCTCATCGAAGAGGAAATCTTTACCGGGCTTGAAATTCCTTTCCGCGTCGTGGACACGTGCACCGGCGACTTGGGCGCGCCCGCCTATCGAAAATGGGATTTGGAAGCGTGGATGCCCGGACGAAACGGCGGCGAATACGGCGAAGTGACTTCGACTTCAAACTGCACGGACTATCAGGCGCGAAGGCTCGGCGTGCGTTTCAAGGATTCGGACGGAAAGAACAAATTCGTGCACATGCTGAACGGAACTGCGATCGCCGTGGGACGCGCGATGCTCGCCATCGTGGAGAATTTTCAGAACGCCGACGGCTCGATTACGATTCCGAAGGCTCTCGTGCCGCTTTGCGGATTTGAAAAAATCACTCCGAGAAAATAAATTTGGAGAAAATTATGGAAGATGAAAGCGGGCGCGACTACACGCGCGGAATCTACAATGTGCTCCTCATGCTTGGCTGCGTGCTTTTCGTGGCAATACTGAAAATCACGCAGTCGTTTTCGATTCCGCTTGTGATAGCGATTTTCCTTTCGCTCGTCGTCCTTCCGCTTTTGCAGAAGATTCACAAAAAACTGCGCGTTCCGTGGTTTTTGGGAATCGTGTTCACGCTGGCATTTTTCGTCGCCTTGATTGCGGGAGTGGCGAGCCTTTTGCAAAGCAGCGTCAGCGCGATTATATCGGCGTACCCGAAATACGAAAGCCGCTTCCTTTCGATTTACAGGCAGCTCTCCGTGACTTTCAATATGAGTTACGACGAAGGAAAGACCTTGATTGAAAACCTTCTTGCGCAGTTGCGGATAATGCAATATTTGCAGCGTTTCGCGCTCTCGCTTTCAGGCTCGGCAATCGGATTTGTCAAAAACATTTTCATAGTCTTTTTGCTCTATACGTTTTTGCTCATCGAGGCGAACGATTTCCAGACGAAAATTTCGCTCGCTTTCGAAGGAAAGATGCGCCATCGCGTGAAGTCGATAATCATGAACGTAATCGTGGACACGACGCGCTTCTTTTCGATAAAATTCATCGTCTCTCTTGCGACGGGAATTTTGGTTTACCTCGGCGCGCTCGCCATAGGCCTTGATTTCGCCCCGATTTGGGCTTTCATCGCGTTCGTGCTGAATTTCATTCCGACTTTCGGAAGCACGATTTCCGTCGCGCTCACGACATTCTTCGCGTTCGTGCAGTTTTTCCCGAAATGGCCGCCGATTATCGCCGTGGCAATCTTGATGCTCGCGGTGAATTTCGTTTTGGGAAACATCGTCGAGCCGAGAATCGAGGGCGAGAATTTGGGAATATCGCCGTTTTTCATTTTGGTGAGCCTTTCGATTTGGGGATGGATTTGGGGATTCGTCGGAATGATTTTGGCGGTGCCGTTCATGGTTTTCATAAAAATCGTCTGCGAGAACGTTCCGTCGCTGAATCCGGTGGCGATAATCTTGGGCAACAAAAAAAGCGCGCGCAGGAGGAGAGGAAAAGGTAAAACGGGCGGGGCACATTAGCCGCCGGTTTGAAATCCGTTTTTTTTTGCGAAAGCCGCGCGGCAAAAAAAATGCAAATATTTTTGTTTTTCCTATTGACAAAAAAATAAAAATATCATATTATAATGAAGCAACGCCGCTGTAGCTCAGTTGGTAGAGCGGTGGACTGAAAATCCATATGTCGTTGGTCCGATTCCAACCGGTGGCAAAGTAGCGTTTCACGACGCTACTTTTTTTATGCCCGCCTCCTTTTGCCTTTGCATTTCGCGTTGGAAGAATTCGCGCCGTCCGCTTGCTTTTGCGTTTTTTTGGAAATTTGCTTTTCATTTTAAATCCTGATTTCAACCTTGCCAAATTTTCTTTTCCGTGCTACAATGAAAGAATGAGCATACATATAAACGCGCCCGAGGGCGCAATCGCTCCGGCGGTGCTTTTGCCCGGAGATCCGCTCCGCGCGAAATACATCGCGGAAAATTTTTTGGAAGATGCCGCATGCTACAATGAAGTCCGCGGAATGCTGGGCTTCACGGGAACATACAAAGGCAGGCGCGTTTCGGTGCAGGGTACTGGAATGGGGCAGCCTTCGATTTCGATTTACGCGAACGAACTTTTTTCGTCTTACGGCGTGCAGACGGCGATTCGAGTCGGCACGTGCGGAGGGCTTTCCGAAAAGACGAAAGTGCGCGACACGATAATCGTGAACGCGGCTTCGAGCGAGTCGGCGATGCAAAACGGAAGGTTCGGCGCTCTGCATTATGCTCCGGCGGCGGACTTCGAGCTTCTTTTGCGCGCGTATGAATCGGCGAAACGGCTTGGCGTTCCGTTCCATGTCGGGCCGTGCGCTTCGAGCGACGCGTTTTACGATGAAAACGAAAATTGGCGGCTTTGGGCGAAATACGGCGTGCTCGGCCTTGAGATGGAAGCCGCCGAATTGTACACGCTCGCCGCGAAATTCGGGAGAAAGGCGTTGTGCATTCTCACTGTCAGCGACCACATGATTACGAATGAAGTCACGACGGCGGAAGAACGGCAGAAAACTTTCGCAGACATGATAAACATAGCACTTGAAACAATTGCGAATGTTTGATATGATTTAAAATTATGGAAAACAAGGGAACCGATTTACTCGATTACGATGACGCGGATTTCAACACCATCATCGCGCCGGACATCTCTTTCGACGGAAAGATTGCCTTCAGCAAGCCTTTTTTGGTAAGGGGCAAGTTGAGCGGAACGATTACGGCTCAAAGCGATTTGGTGGTGGATTCGGGCGCGGTCGTAAACGCCGACATTCAAGCCGAGCGGGTTTTGGTGCGCGGCGCGGTGAACGGAAACATAAACGCCGCCTCGCTTGTCTTTTTGACTTCTACGGGCTCTGTCAACGGCGACATCTCTTCGGCGCAGGTCGTTCTGGAGCAGGGCGGCACTTTTACCGGCCGCTGTACTATGGGGGGAAGATGAGACGCATTTTTATTTTTGTGGTTTTCTCAATCGCGGCTTTGTGCGCCTTCGCGCAGCGCGGACCTGACGCGCTCGCCTTGTACAGGGCGGGAAACTATGCCGAGGCGATTCGCGTTTGCGAAGACGAAATAAAGTCGAGGCCTTCGAATTTGGATTCTTACGTCGTGATGTGCTGGGCTTTGATTGCGAATCGGGAATATGCCCGCGCCGAACAGATGGCTTACGAAGGGCAGAAAATCAGCCGTTACGACATTCGCCTTATAGAAGTTCTCGGCGAGGCGAAATATTATTTGGGCAAGAACAGCGAGGCTTTGAAGCAGTTTCAGGAATACATCGCGAACACTCCCGACAAGACGGGCGCGCGCATAGACACCGCGTATTATTTTATGGGCGAGATTTACATTCGGCAGACGAAATTCCAGCATGCGGACATCGCGCTGAGCGCGGCGACAAGGAAGCGCACTGGAGCGGATGGCTGGTGGACGAGGCTCGGATACGCGCGCGAGATGGCGGGAAACTACTACGAGGCGATGGAGGCTTATGAAAAGGCTTTGGAGCTTGATCCTCAAAGGACCGACGCGATAAACGGAAAAAAGCGTGTTTCCGACCGTCTCAGGTAAAGAATTTTTCGCACATTTTGAAACTCTTGGTTGCCGCTTGAACCAAATCGAAAGCGAGGGCGCGGCGGAAGTTTTTTCCGAAGCCGGATTTCGCATCGACATGAGTCCGATCGCCGCGAAGGACGACGCGCGGCAAGATGTGTGCGTCTGCATCCTGAACACGTGCGCCGTGACCACGAAGGCCGAGCAAAAGGCGAGACGCACCGTTCGACTGCTTTTGAAGAAATTCCCGAACGCGATTTTGATTGTCACGGGATGCTACGCGCAGCTTTCCGCGAAAGAAATTTCTGAAATGGACAAAAGAATCTGCGTTTTGCCGGGACTTGCGAAAAGCGCGCTTGGCGGCGTTCCGCAAAAAATCAAGTCGGCTTTAGGCTTGAGACACGGCGCGCTTGAGGCGAGTGATATTCTCGAAGGCGGCTTTGATTTCGAATCGTCGCAAAAAAGCCACGTCGCCATCGCGCCGTTTGAGCTTTTGCCGAAGACTTTTTTTTCGCATTCGCGCGCTTCCCTGAAAATCCAGGACGGCTGCGACAACAATTGCTCGTACTGCGCGATTCATTTGGCGCGCGGAAAAAGCGTCAGCCTGGATGCCGCGCTTGCGCTCGAACGGATTTTGGATTTGGAAAGGGAAGGGCACAATGAAGTCGTCTTGACCGGCGTCAATGTCGCCCAATATTTGGGAAAGTTCGGCGAAAAGACTCTCGACATATCCGGCTTGCTCGAATTGATTTTGTCGCGCACGAAGAAAATCGCGCTGCGCTTTTCGAGCATCTATCCTGAAACTGCGAGCGCAAGGTTTTGCGATTTGATAAAGGACGAGCGCGTGATGCCGCATTTCCATCTTTCGGTGCAAAGCGGAAGCGACGCGATTTTGAAAAGGATGAACCGCCGGTATGCAAGGCAAGATGTGATTGAAGCGTGCCGCCGCTTGGGCGATGCGAAGAAAAATCCGTTTTTGGCTTGCGACATAATCGCGGGCTTTCCCGGCGAGACGGAAAAAGATTTCTCTGACACGATGGACATGCTTGAATCGTGCGGCTTTACGGACGTGCATGCCTTCGCTTTTTCTCCGCGCAGGGGGACTGACGCGTTTTCTTTTGCGCCGAAAATTCCCGAGCGAATAAAGGACGAGCGCGTGAAAATCCTGAATGAATTTTCGTCCGCGCGAAAAATCAAATATATAGAATCTTTTGTCGGAAACGTGCGGCCCGCGATTGCGGAAAGCGTTCACCGTTCTCAAGCTTCGGGTGGCGCGATTCCGGCAGGGAAAAAAATAATGCGCGCTTTGACCGACAATTTCATTCACGCCGAAATCTTGCTCGATGAGAAATATGTCACTCCAAAAGAAGGCGAGCGCGTGCGCGTGAAAATCCTCTGCGCACAAAAGGAAAAAATAATCGCGGGGCAGGAATGGGAAGCGTTCGGCGAACTGCAATAATTTTGATTTTTTATGGTGAAAACGGTTTCAGTTTGTGAAAGAAGTTTATGAGCTATGATGGATTCGAACCATCGACCCACGCCTTAAAAGGGCGTTGCTCTACCTACTGAGCTAATAGCCCGGCTGATTCACAGCGGCACTTTCAAAAAGTGTATATTTATTATATCAAAATTGTGCAAATTGTGTCAAGTGCTAATTGCAAATAATTTAAAAAAAATTAAAAAAATGCTTGACTTAAAAAAATAAGCGAATTTTGGAACAAAACGTGAACGAGACATGATAGCGAAATTTTAAGGCGGCAAGTTTAAATGAATTTTTTTAATCCTTGTCAAAAATCTAGTCTTTTTGAAAAAAACTTCTTGACTTAATCTGCTTTGCATTGTATAATGAGAGTAAGTTGGATTTATCGCATACGATTCTTTGGAAAAAAACTGATTCAGGCGTATGAAAATGGCAAAGAAAAACATTGACCCTGTGGGCGGAAAGGCCTTGCAGGGAAAAGACACATTTTGGTTTTCGCTGAAAAAATGCATTCCGCTGGTGGCGACGTGCGTCTTGGCGTATTTGGCGGCGGCGTTGCTCGCGTTTTTTGGCGTGAGCCGCAATACCACGGTGGCTTCGTTCGCGCTCGAAGAGTACGAAGTGGGGCAGATTTCCGACCGCACGATAATGGCGGAGAAGAGTTTGCCGAGCACGATGGAATATCCGACGGCGGTCAAGGAAGGCGAAAAAGTCATCAAAAAAGGTTTTCCGATTACGGAAGAAGGCTACAAAAAGCTAGAGAAGATGGCGCACACCAAAGAGTACATCGATTATTCGGCGTTCGGCGGCTCGCTGATTTATCTCGCGCTCGTGATGGCTTTGTGGATTTTCCTGTATTCGCCCGCGCTTTTGGGAAGGAAGCCGCCGCTCAAGGAAATCATAACGCAGATAATTTTTTTCCTCGCGCTTTATTCGACTACGGTTTTCGCGCAGAAATTGCCGTTCGTGGCGGACAGTCCGTATCTGCTTTGCATTTTCATTCCGTGCGTTTTGTTCGTGCTTTTGAGCGCGATTCTTTTCGGGGAAAAGTCGGCCCTTTTCTTTTCGCTGATTTCCGCACTCGGAATCCTGAACGCGTCGGACTACGAAATCGTGACTTTCCTTTTCGTGCTCATAGTGAGCGTTTCTTGCTGCCGCATAGTCCGAAAAATCGAAAACCGAATACAGCTGGTTTTCGTCGCGATAATCACCGCGATTTTGAACTGCGTCGTGGCTTTCGTGCTCAAGGCTCTTTTCAACGACTCGATGAACGGCATGCCGCGCCTTGTTTCGTCTTTGGCTGCGAACGGATTTTTCTGCGGAATTTTGGCGATGGGGTTTTTGACATTGCTCGAGCAGATTCTGAACACAGCTTCGGTTTTCCGGCTCATCGACTTGAGCGACTTGAACAATCCGCTCATGCGAAAGATGCTCCTCAACGCGAGCGGCACTTACAACCATTCTCTGATGGTCGCGCAGCTCGCGGAAAATGCGTGCAAGGCGATCGGCGCGAATTCGCTTTTGGCGCGTGTGGGCGCGTATTATCACGACATCGGAAAAATCGACCAGAGCGAATATTTCGTGGAAAACCAGACCGGCGAGAACAAGCACGACGAGATAAATCCCGCGCTTTCGGTTTCCATAATTCGAAGCCATGTGAAAAAAGGCGTGGAGATGGCGAGGCAGATGCGACTTCCGCCGCAGGTAATCGACATCATCGCCGAGCACCACGGAAACGGCGTGATTGGATATTTTTACGCCGAGGCTTTAAAAAAAGATCCGAACGCGAATGCCGAAGATTTTTCGTACTACGGCAATCCGCCTTCGAGCAAGGAAAGCGGCGTGGTGATGATTGCGGACACCGTGGAAGCCGCATGCCGCACTTTGGAAAAGCCTTCCGTCCCGCGATTGGAAAAATTCATCCAGACTTTGATTGACGGAAAATTGCAAAAAGGGCTTTTGGACAAATGCGCGCTCACGTTCGCGGACTTGGCGAAAATCAAGGCTTCGTTTGTCTCTGTTTTGGCGGGCTACTATCACAGCCGCATCGAATATCCGAACCAAAAAGATCCCGACGCTGATGCGAAATCCGAAAAGGAAGGCGATTCTGCCGCCAAGAAAGGCGAAAAGTCGGAAGTAGGCGCGAAGTCGAAAAAGGGCAAGGAAAATGGCAAATAGGATTCTTGTTTCCACGGAAGACGGAATGGCGGAACCGGGGTGGCTTTGCAAGGTCGAGCCTTTTTTGCAAAAGTCGCTTGCCGCGCTCGGCCTTGACGGGCGGGAAATTTCGGTTTTGTTTTGCAGCGACGATTTCATAAAAGTCCTCAACAAGGATTACCGTAACGTCGACGCGCCCACCGATGTTCTCTCTTTTGAGAGCGGCGAAAAATATTCGGACGATGACGGCGAATGGCTCAACATGGGCGACATCGTCGTAAGCGTGCAGACGCTTTCGCAGAACGCGCGCTATTTTTTCACGAGCGAAAACGCCGAGCTGAAACGGCTTTTGCTTCACGGCGCGCTTCATTTGAACGGAATGGATCACGGAGACGAGCACATCGAGGCGGGAAAGCCTGCCGAATGCGAAATGCTCCGTTTGCAGGAAAAAATTCTTTTGGAATTGGAAAAGGAGGAAATAATAAGCGGCAAGTAAGGAAGGCTTTTTGAATTTTGAATGAGACGCAGATGAACGCGGATGAAAAAGATTGGACGCTGATAAAATCTACGAAAATCGGCGTTTGTCCGCGTAGGATTGCTTTGCGTAAAAATTCGCATTTCAAAGGCACTTTCAATTACTTATTCCTTATTACCCATTACTTATTTTATGAGTATCTTTGATTTTAGGCGCAGAAAAGAAAATTCGAAGGAAAATGAGCAGCTTCAGATTCTCAACGAAGAAAAGAAGGACATGATTCGCGGCATCGAGGATTTGTCGGAGACGAGCGTCAAGGAAGTGATGGTTCCGCGGATTGACGTCGACTTCATCAACATAAACACGCCGCAAGACGAGCTTATGGAAAAAATCGCGCAGAGCGGACATTCGCGCTTTCCTGTCTACAGCGACTCGATTGACAATGTCGTGGGAATTCTCTACGTCAAGGATTTGATAAAAAACATTTCCAAAAAAGAAGAGACCGTTTTGGACAAAGTGATCCGAAAGCCGTTTTTCGTGCCCGAGTCAAAGCGAATCGATTCGCTTCTGCGAGAATTCAAGCGCAAGCATGTGCACATCGCGATTTCCGTGGACGAATACGGCGGAGTTTCGGGCATCGTCTGCATGGAAGACATCATCGAGGAAATCGTGGGCGACATTCAGGACGAATTCGACAACGAGCGCGAGGACATCATTTCGCTCGGAAGCAACGCGTGGCTTTGCGACGCGCGGACGAATTTGGACGACTTGAACGAGGAAATCGGCTCGGAATTTCCGTCCGAGGAATTCGACACGCTCGGCGGATTCGTGTTCGACTTGTTCGGAAAAATTCCCGTCAAATACGAAAAAATTTCTCAAGGCTCTTACGATTTCATCGTGCAGGACATGGAAGGGCACAGAATCAACGTCATAAAGATAATCTTGCGCGGCGAAAAGGACGATAATAAGAAAGAGGAAACATGATTTCGCGTTTAGGCGCGCGAAATGTGGGGGTGGGAATGAGACGAATCTTTAAAATCGCGCTTTGCGCGGCGGCGTTCTTTTGCGCGGCGGAAATTTTCGCGCAGACAAGGAACGCGCAAAGGCTTTTCGCGCAGGGAATCGAGGCGGAAGACGAGCGCGACTGGTGGGCGGCGAGCGAAAAATTCCAGGCGGCCGTCCGCGCGAATCCTGCCTACGCCGACGCGTGGTTTCACCTTGCAAAATGCCTTTACCAAATGCAGAGTTTCGAACTCGCGCTGCAGCATCTCCAGAACGCGAAAAAATATTCGCCCGAGCGTACGGACATTTTAAATCTTGAAGGAATGTCGCTGATTTCTCTCGGACGATTCGACGACGCGGAAAAAATTTTCTCGCAAATCCAAAAAAGATATCCGAACGACATCGAGTCGCGTTTCGGACTGGCGGAGCTAAACCTTTTGAAAGGACGCACGACCGTCGCCGAAAAACTGTATTCGGACGCGCTGTCAAAAAGTCCCGGAAATGTCAAGGCTCTCCTTTCGCTCGCGCTTTTGAAGTCCGAGACGAAGGATTCTCCGAGGGCGGAACGCTATGTGAACGAAGCCTTGCGCGTGGGAAGCGCGGATCCGCAGGTTTATTACATCGCGGCTTTCCTCGACTTTACAAACGGAAAATTTGACGTGGCGGAAAAGCGTTGCCTTTCGGCGTTGCAGCTCGACGGAAACTATGGCGCAGCTTATGAGCTTTTGTCGCTGGTTTATTTCGCGCAGGGAAGGTTTGCAGAAGTCATCGACTTGGCGGATTTCGGAATTTCCCGCGACCGCGAAAACGGAAACGTTTGGTATGTCAAGGGACTCGCGCAGCAAAAGCTTGGCCTTGAAAATGACGCGATTGAAACATGGCTTTTGGGGCTTGATGCCGTGCCGGACGACGAGATAATGCGCGCGGCTTTCGAGCTTTCGGTTTTGAGGACGCTTCCTTTGGAAGATCCACGTCGCGCGGATTGGGCGAAATTCCACATCCAAAAAGGCGCGGAGCACGCCAAGCGATATTCCGGCCGCGCGATGCGCTACGAGTATCAGGCGGCGTTGCGTCTCGATCCGCACAGTTTCCGCGCGCGGAACGCGTTTTCAAATTTGCTTCGCGCGGAGGGCTACAGCGAAAATTATCTTTCGCAAATGCGTTTCATTCAGGAAAACGAAATTCTTCAAAGCGGAATCCATGCGTTGAAGGACGAGGGAAAGAGAATTGACGCCGAGGACGAGAAATTCGCGCTCGTAAAACTTTCGGACACTGTGGAAGGCTACGAGTCGCTTTTGGAAAACACGCTCGCAAGGAAATGGGACGTGAATCCTTTTTTCCTCGACAAGCGCCGATGGAATCTGCGGATTTACTACACGGATTCATCCGCGCCGCTCGCACATCCCGAATTGAGCCGCGTGGCGGCCGAACACCTTTGCGTCCTTTTCGGCGGAGTTTTGGGACAAAGCGTAGAGATTTCCGCGCGTCCTGCGCGCGACTTTTCGGCGGCGTATTCCGACGCGTACAAAGGCGGCTTCGACTATTTCCTGATTTTGGATGCGTCGGAAGACGAGCGCGTCCTTAAGTTCGATGCGGCGATGTATTCGGGGCGAAACGGAACTGAGGCGAAGAAATTTTCCACGTACAAGACCGGGAACGATCGCTACGCCTCGTCGCTTTTGAACTTGCGCTCTGCGATTTTAGGCTCGCTTCCGATTCGCGCGAAAATCTTGAACCGTTCTGGAAAGGACATCCTCGTGGACATCGGGCGTACGGAAGGAATGACCGTGGGCGCGAAATTCGCCGTGATAAAGCGCGGCGCGCTCCGCACTGCTGACACCGGAGTGGGCGTTTCTTATTCCGAAGAAAATTTCTTGGGAACGGTGACGCTTTCCAATGTCGGCGAGGACATTTCCGAAGGCGTTTTGGGCGATACGGGATTTTACGATTTGGTAAACGCGCGCGATGAAATCGTCTTGGTGGAAATGCCCGGGTTGGAAAATCTTTCAGAAAATGACATCGCCGAAGACACTTCGCCCGCCGCAAACCAGCGGGGCGTTCCTGTCTTGGTGGAAATGCCTGAAATCAATGACGATCCGCTTCGCGGCGCGTTGAGCACCGGGCAAAAGAATTCCACGCTTGTCGACATGATTCGACGAATCCGCTAGAAAAAATTCGCGTGGTCGCTTGAACGGAATTCGATTTTCAAAAATCGCGTTCCATCAAGTCGAGGCTCGAGTCAATCCATTTTTTTGCGAGCGCGGGAAAAATTTCCTGCACGGAAAGAAAGCATTGCACCGCCTTTTCGTATTCGCCGCAAAAATAAAAGCTTTCGCCGAGGTAGAATTCCGCGCGGTTCGTGACATCGGCATTTCGGTTTACGCTCAAAAAATCCGTGAAAAGTTTCACGCTTTCTCGATATTTTCTCTGCACGAGACCGTCGCGCAAAGTCTCGAACAAAATGTAGCCGTCGCCGCCCTCTGGCGCGAACATGTCGTCCTCGAAAAAATGCGGCGCTTTGAAAGGCTCTGCACTTTTTTTTGCGGAGACGTTTGCCAAATTCGCGACGCTTCGCCGCGCCTCGTCGCTGAATTCTTTTCGCTCGTTTTCAAGCCCGAGAATTGTTCCGGGAAACGGAAGCGGCGTTTTTCGAAGTTTTGGACTAGATGCGTTCGGAGCGGAATTTTTATTTGAAATCACATTTCGCGAAAAATCGGATTTCGAGATGGAAGGAGCGTTTTCTTCGGAATCGGATTTCGGATTTTCGCTTGTCTCTTGGCTTTCTTTCGCCGGAATCCGCGGTCGCGCTCCAGTCGTGGTCGCGTTCATTCCGGGAATTATCGCCTTGTAGTCGCCTGTTTCCGTCATCGCGATGACCGCGTAAAAATATTCTCCGCCCTTTGAAACTGTGTCGAGGTATTGGAATCCAGTGACCTTCGCGACTGGCGAAAGACGCTCGATTTCGCTGTACGAGGAAATTGGCTTTGCCGCGCGGTAGACTTTTGCGCCTGTGATTTTTGGAACCGTCCTTTCGGGAAAAGTCCAGACGATTTCTATGTTTTTTTCCGCGCCTGCCATTGCGGAGATTTTGTTTGCCACAGGACGGCTTTGGGAAAATACGCTTTCGGCGCACAAAAAAGTCGCCAGAAAAAGCGCGATTTTTTTCAAGGCTTTCATACATATATATTATCGCCAGATTTGGATTGTTGCAAGCGCAATCGCGTGATTTTTGGAATTTTTTTCCCTCACACACATGGGGCGAATTTTATCATTTCGATTTGAAATTGTCATTCTTATTCCTTGCAATTTCCCGCGCATTCCGCTATAATGTAATCGCAATTTTGCTTATGACTTTTTTATTAGGAGAAATGATAAAAACGCCGCTGAAATAGCGCGGCATTTTTATCATGGCAAGTTCGCGTTGCAAACTTGCCTATATACTTGTGCGCGTCGCAACACGTTGCTTAACGCGCACGTTAAAAAGCCAATGCGAAAGTCGCAATCTTTCAGATTGCTAACAATTTCGCTCTTGATTTTTTATAGGAGAAAATTATGCTTGAAGACCTAAAGCAGCCGATTGGCGAACTCAAAGAAAACATCCTCAACGTTTGGGGGCGTCTTTGACGCGGACGCGGTTTACAAGAAAATCGCGGAGCAGGAAGCCCTGACTTCCGCGTCGAATTTTTGGGACGACGCGAAGGCGGCGCAAAAGGTGATGAGCCGGATAAAGATTCTCAAAGGGCGCGTCGAGCCGTGGAAGGAACTCAAGGCGCAGATTGACGACATCGAGGCTCTCTACGAACTTGCCGTAGAATCGGGCGAGCAGGGCGAGGAGGGGGAAATCCGCGCGCAGCTGGACGAGGCGCAGAAGAAGTTCGAGCACGAAAGCCGGATGAGCCTTCTTTCGGGCGAAGTGGACTCATCTTCGGCGTTCCTCACGATTCATTCGGGCGCGGGCGGCACTGAAGCCGAGGACTGGGCGTTTATGCTCAGCCGCATGTATTCTCGCTGGGCGGAACGGCGCGGTTTTAAGCTTGAGACTGTCGACATCCTTGAAGCTGAGGGCGGAATCAAGTCCGTCACGTTCCAAATCGAAGGCGAATATGTCTACGGCTATCTCAAAGGCGAGGCGGGAATCCATCGGCTCGTGCGAATAAGCCCGTTCGACGCGAACGCGCGGCGGCACACTTCGTTCGCGAGCGTCTATGTCTTTCCCGTCCTCGACGACACGATTGAAGTGGAAATCCGTCCCGAAGATTTGCGCGTGGACACTTACCGCGCAGGCGGCAAGGGCGGCCAACATGTCAACAAGACGGATTCTGCGGTGCGTTTCACTCACTTGCCCACGGGAATCGTCGTAGCCTGCCAGACCGAACGCAGCCAGCTCATGAACCGCGCGACGGCGATGTCGATTTTGAAGTCAAAGCTTTACGAATATTACCGCGAGCAAAGGGAAAAGGAAAACGCCAAGTTCGGCGCGGAAAAGAAGGACATTTCGTGGGGCAATCAGATTCGCTCGTATGTTTTCCAACCTTATACGATGGTAAAGGACTTGCGCACGCGCGAGGAGACGGGAAACATTCAGGCGGTGATGGACGGCGACATCGACTGCTTCATCGAAGCGTATCTCAACGCGATGTGGAAGGGACTGCCGCTTGAAGCGGAAGATGCGGACGACGATAATTAGGTAATAGGTGAGGCGGGCGTTTTTTTGGAAGAATGTGGCGAAGAAATGGCGGTTGTAGGCGCGTGAATTTTTCGCGAAGGTTTTTCAATTTAATCTTTCTCGTTTTTCTATTCGCGGGCGCGAATTTTTTCGGCGAAGAAAATTCATCCGATGATGAGTGGATTCTCGCGGCCGAGAAATTTGAAATCGACGGGAACAAAGAGCATTCCGCCGCGCTTGAAGCCGCCGCCTCGGTGATTCCGAAATTGATTTTGGAGCAGATTTCGCTTGACACGAAGCGCACGGTTTTGCGTGACGAGCAGCTTTCGCAGAAATTGGATGCGCTTTTGACGGAGCGGCTTTCGCTTTTTTTGGATTTGAGCAAGGAAGTGAAGTCGCGCGACGCGCTTGTATTGAACAGCTACACGATGTTCGAATATCAGAGCGCGCTCAAGGCGCAGCAAAAGAAAATCGATGACGTGCAAAAAAAAATCGACGCGAACTTGAAGGCCGAGGAGGAGGCGCTCTTTCCCGAAACGGGAAAAAAAAAGGGCGCGCGGAAAATGCGAAAGATGTGGGAGCCTGAGTCAAAGCCGGTTTCGCTTTACAAGCAGGATTCGGAAAGCCTTTTTTCTCCGGGCGAGGCTTCCAAAAATGACGGCGTGGATTCCCGCGCGTTCGCGAAGGAAATCGCTTCCGCGAAAATTTCGGGACTTGTGCGCGGCTCGATGGTTTCATATGGAAATTATTTGAGCGCGACGGCGGAACTGTACGTTTTTCCGGGCGCGAAAAAAGTCGCCTCCGCCACGGAAGTTGGCTCTTTGAGCGACATCCGCCAAGTCGCGAAGAATTTGGCGTTCGCGCTTTTGCCGAAAATCGCGAACGCGATGCCAGTGGAAATTGAGTTCAAGATTTTTCCTGAAGCCGCGGCGGAAAACGCGACGCTCACGGTCGACAGCGTCGTGTATCGTCCTGTTCCTGAAAAGATTTCTCTTGATTCGGGCGTGCATTCGCTTTCCGTGGATGCCGAAGGTTTTGCGCGGGAGAGTTTTTTGTATGACTTTTCAGGGCAGAGGAAATTTTTGGTGGAAGTGAATTTCCGCGAAGAGTCCAAGGGCGAGATAAAGTTGGCTTTGAGCCGCTTCGTCCCGGGCACGATGTTTTTCGACGGAAAATTCGCGGGCGAGTCGAGCGCGGGCGATTTCGTGAAAGTGCCGCTCAAAGTGAACGGCAACACGGTTTTCGGATATTTCGAGGGAACGGTAAAGGACAAGGACGCGCCCGGGGGCGAGCGCGTCGAAACGATGTTCATGATGATTCCGTCGAACCTGATGACGAACGGCGCGGAATTGGAAATGAATTTGCGCGTGTTCGATGTGAGCAAGAATATCGACAAAAGGCGAAAGATGCTGTATGTCTCTTACAGCGCGCTTTTGCTTTCGCTTCCGATTATGTTTTATTCTTATGGTCGCTATGATTCGCTTATGAAAGGATATATGGCAGGATATGGGAATTATGATTACGACGAGATGAATTTTTATAGGACGCTTTCGTTCGTCGGAATCGGGCTTGTTTCCGCCTGCGGAGCGTGGATGGTGACGGAACTTGTTTTGTATTTGCTTGCGGTCGAAAAGACGCTTCCGCCAAAAGCGAAAAAGATAAAAAGCAAGACGCTCCGAAAAATGGAAGCTGAACGCGAACTTGAAGAACGGCGCGCGCTCGAGTCGGCTTCGCATGATGAGGACGCGGAAGTTTCGCAAGAAGATTCGGATGATGGAAATGAAAATCTTGGCGTGGAAAATTCGGATGAAAATTTGAAAGAAGAAAATGCGATTTAGTCGGAGGTGAAAAATGTCGAAATTGTCTTTTGCGCAGAAAATCAGGAATTTGTTCGGGGGAAAGAATGCTTCGGACGAGGATTTTTTTGACGAACTTGGCGACGCGTTGATTGAAGGCGACGTGGGCGCGGCGCTTGCGATGCAGATTGTCGACTCGCTTTCGGAAATTTGCCGAAAGGAAAAAAATTCTTCACAGGACGAAATTTTGAAAAAGCTGAAAAACCTTTTGCTTCCTTATGTAAAAAGTTGCGCGCTTTCCGTGGAATCTGGCAAAAACAACATTTGGATGCTGCTCGGCGTGAACGGTGTCGGCAAGACGACGAGCGCGGCGAAATTGGCGCGTCTTCAAAAAAACGCGACGGGCGCGAATGTCTTTCTTTCGGCGAGCGACACTTTCCGCGCGGCGGCAGTGGACCAGATTTCGATGCACGGCGAGCGGCTCGGCATCCGCGTCGTCGCGCACCAGATGGGAAGCGATCCCGCTGCCGTGGTTTTCGACGCGGCGGAATCGCTCAAGGCGCACGGCGGCGGACTTGTCATCGCGGACACGGCGGGGCGGCTTCACAACAAGGAAAACCTCGTGCGCGAGCTTGAAAAAATCGACCGCATTTGCCGCCAAAAGTCCGACAAAGGTTGCTACAAAAAGTTGCTTGTCGTGGACGCGACCACCGGACAGAACGCGCTTCGCCAGGCGGAAGTGTTCAACGAGGCGGTCGGCGTGGACGCGCTCATTCTTACGAAATACGATTCGAGCGCGAAGGGAGGGGTGGTGATTTCCATCGGCAAGGAACTCTCTCTTCCTGTCTGCTATGTCTGCACCGGCGAAGGCTACGACGACATCGCGCAATTCGACGCGGAAAAATATTTGGATGAATTTTTGGGAATGTAAAATTAGGTGATAGGTAATAATGAACCGCGAGTTTTCGCGGTTTTCGGTCGCGCAAGCGAACGAAAATGCGAGCCTTTCGGCGAGCAAGAGAAAAGTCGTAAGCAACCGCAGGTTGCGTAGTAATGGGTAGTAGGTAATATTTTGAGAGCTTTGCTTGGCGGTTGGTCGGTTTTCAAAATGAATGGCATCGCCCTCAATTTTCGCACGGATTTTTTTATGAAAGCGATTTTGTTTTTTTTGATTTTGATTTTCTCGTTTTCGATTTTCGGGCAGACTGACGAAAAAAAATCCGCGCAAGAGATTTCCGCGAATGAAAATTTTGGAAAAGGAATTTTTGCCGAGAAAAATTCTGACGATGAAAATTCTGAAAACGGAAATTCTGCAAAGCGAAATTCAGGCGAAGAAAATTCAGATGGAGGAAAATTTTCGCAAGAAAATTCCGCGGAAAAAAAATCACCCGAAGAAAATTCCGCGCAAAAAAATTCGCTGGAAGAAAATTCCGACGACGAAAAAAAATCGCTCGAAGAAAAATATGTGGTTTTCAAAACTTCGTCGCAGGAAATCCGAATGCTCGAAACGAATTCGGACATTTTTTCCGCATCGCCATCTGCTCAAAAAAATCGCGCGCTTACGAACATCGCGGACGGCGAACTTCAGCGGCGTTTTTACGACGAGAATTCTCGCCTTTATAAAGTCGAATATTGGCACATCGCCTCTTCGAGCGCGCAAAGCAAAATGCAACGGCGGCTGGAATATGATTTCGACGCGGACGGAAAAATCCGCTCGCTTCGCGAAAATGATTTTGACGCGTTTGCTTCCGCCGTTATTTTTTTCAATCCCGACGGAAAAATCCGCTCGAGCAGAAAAAATAAATTGCGTGACGGAAAAATCGATTCGTTTGAAATTTTCACTTACGAATACGACGGCGAAGGACGCGTCTTGCAGGAACGCCGCCAGGTTTTTCAAATCCAAGGCGAAAAGCAAAAGCACGTTTTGTCACAGCGAAGCGTGAACAAATATTCGGGCGAAAAACTTTTTGAAACTTCGTTCTACGAAAATTCGGTTTTGCGCATTCGCACGATTTACGCGGACGGCGAAAATTATGTTCAGACGACTTATTTTGACGGCGGATTTGCCGTGCGAGATTTTTATGAAAACGGCCGGAAAATTTCTTCGGCTTTTTCAAATGAAAAAAGGAGCGGCGCAAATTGAAACGCTCAAATCTTGGCTCGAATTTTCGTTGGGTTTATTTTGTGGCGAAACGATTTTCGCTCGTGGACTTGAAAGGCGCGGCGGCGTTCACTTCGAAACTTTCGACTTTGGGAATTTGTTTCGGCGTGATGACGCTCATAATCGTAATCAGCGTGATGAACGGTTTTCAGCGCGAATTCATCGACGCGATAATGGAAGTGTCGTCGTACAATATCCGCGCGGAAAATCTCGATGAAGTGGAGCGGTCGACGTTTGAAAAATTTGCGGCGGAAGAAACTGGAATTGAATGCGCGGTGGCTTTCACGGAAAGCGAGTCTCTTTTGGTGGGCGCGGGCGGAAGGCAAAGCGCGGCCCTTGTTCGCGCGATAGAAGACGACGTAGTGGAAAAAGATTTTGGCTTTGCGCGTGAGGCGAAAATAGTGCGCGGCGCGTTCGACTTGCGGAACACGGCGTTTTCAGAAAGCGGAGATTTGCTTTTGCCGTGCGTTTTGGGAATTACGCTCGCGCGCGCTTTGGACGTGCGCGTCGGCGACGAAGTGAATTTTTACGCGACCGATTCAGGGAATTCTTTGCTTGAAGCTTTTTCCCGTCCGAAAAAATTTTTCGTCGCGGGAATTTTCCTCACCGGCTATTCCGACATCAATTCAAGCTACGCTTTTGTAGCCCTGCCTCCTCAAATCGAAAAAATCGAAAATGTGATTTACGGAATCAAGACGAAAAATTCTGCGGGCGATGATACGCTTGCGAAAAATATGCGGCGCGAATTTCCTGACGCGAAAATTTCGCTTTGGAAAGAATACAACCGGAGTTTTTTCAGCGTGCTTCGAATTGAAAAGAACATGCTTATGTTGCTTGTGGTTTTGATTTTCGTCGTGGTGGCGATAAACATTTTCAATTCCATGCGGAGAATCGTTTTCGAGCGGCGGGCGGAGATTTCCACATTAAGCGCGCTTGGCGCGAAAATTGCTTCGGTGAAAAATATTTTTGTCATGCGCGGATTTTTGATTGGACTGCGCGGCGCGATTGCGGGACTTGTGCTCGGCTTGTTTTTTTGCGTCAATATAAAAAGCGTTTTTACTTTTTTGTCGTCCGCGCTTTTTTATGTGCAGTATTTTTTCGTATTGATTTTTTCTCCGCAGAACGCGGCGGCAATTTCTGAAAATCCGATGTTCGCGGTGTACGCCAACATTCCCGCACGAATGTACGCGCACGAAATCGCTTTCATCACGCTTTTCGGAATTTTTTCCGCGACGTTCTCGGCATGGGCGGCGAGCCGAGAAATTCTGAACGCTTCAATTTGTGAAGTGCTACATGAAAGTTAGTATGGGCAAAAATGAAACATATGTGCTAAAAATAGAGCATTATGAGGTCTCTGCGGGAGCACATTTTCAAGAGACCGATTTTTTGGGAGAAAGCGATGGACGATGAGAATGTGATTGTCAGGATTGAGGGACTTGAAAAAAATTATGTCAACCAAAGCGAAACCCTTCGCGTCTTGAAAGGACTTTCGCTCACGATAAAAAAGGGCGAGCGAGTCTGCATCATCGGAGAAAGCGGCAACGGAAAAAGCACGCTGCTCAACATTTTGGGCGGCATAGACACGGCGAGCGGCGGCACGGTGAATGCCGGCGGAAATGAGCTTTCCGCTTTGGACGAGGACGCGCTCACCGAATACCGCGCTCATTTCGTCGGACTTGTTTTTCAGTTCCATTATCTTTTGAAAGACTTCAGCGCGCTGGAAAATGTTTTTTTGCCGGCATACATGGCGGGCATGCAAAAAGCCGCCGCGATGAAAAAGGCCGAAAAACTTTTGGAAGATGTCGGGCTTTCGGACAGGAAAAATCACCTGCCTTCGGAACTCTCGGGCGGCGAACGTCAGCGAGTGGCGGTGGCGCGCGCTCTCGTGAACGACCCCTCCCTTGTTCTGGCGGACGAGCCGACCGGCAATCTCGATCCTGCGAACGCTTCGATGATTGGCGAATTGCTCTTTGAAGTGGCGAAAAATTATGGCAAGACGCTTTTGGTCGTCACTCACGATATGGATTTGGCGGCGCGTGGAGAAACGCTTTACAAATTGGAAAACGGAGTTTTAAGAAAAGTAATAGATGCAGAAAGTAATAGGTAATGTTTGAATTGCTTTTATTACCTAAATTACTCATTACTTGCTGCTTAATTAAACATTGCTTGAAATAATTATGAATGTAAAATCGGCATTTTTATTTGCAAATAGGATTCTCTTTTCGAAATCGTCGGGAACAAGCGTCGCGAAAAAAAGTCTTGCGGGCGCGGTCTTGTGCATCGGGATTTCGCTCGTTCCGCTTGTCGCGATAATCACGATTTCAAACGGAATGATAGACGGAATCACCGAGCGGCTCGTTTCGCTTTCGTCGTCGCATCTTGAAGCCGTGAGCTTTTCGAAGAACGCGCAGGTCTTGGAAGAGGCGAGCCTCGCCGCGAAAAACATTCCCGGCGTTACGGCGGCATATCCGATGGTTTCTTGCCCCGCGATGGCGATGTCCGGAAAGAATCGTTGCGGCGTAACGCTGCGCGCGCTTTCGAAAAATATTTTTGAAGAAGATTCTTCATACAAAAAACTTTTTTTCACAGAGGACGGAAACATTTCGGATTTCGCGGCGGACGAAAAAGGCGTGTTGATTGGAAAAGGAATTTCCGAGCGGCTCGGCGTGAAGGCGGGCGACACGATTCGCGTGGTCAATGTCATTTCAAATCTAAGAGAAGAAAGTGAAACTGACGGCGCGGAATCTTCGCGCAATTCATTTTCGATTCGTCCTGTGATTTCTTCGTATAAAATCAGTGCCGTAATTTCGTGCGGCTATCAGGAACTTGATTCGCTTTGGCTTTTCGTCGGATTCGGGGAAGGAAAAAAAATCATGGGCGCGGCACAAACGGTGAATGCCGTGATGATTGAGACGGCGGACGCTTTTTCTCCCGAACTTCCGTCGCTTCAAAAAAAAGTGCAAGGCATTTTGGGCGGGGCGTTCCGCGTCTACCGCTGGGATCAACTCAACCGCGCGCAATACGAGAATTTTTCATCCACGAAAATTCTTTTGGTCTTCATACAGCTTTTGATTGTGCTCGTCGCTTGCGTGAACATTTCGAGCGCGCTCATAATGCTCGTGCTCGAGCGTCGGCGCGAAATCGCGATTTTAAAAAGCCTCGGCGCGAGCGATGGGGGCATTTCGTTTTCGTTTTTGCTCGTCGGGTTTTCGTGCGGAGTCGCCGGCATTTTGTTCGGGATTCCGCTCGGACTTTTTCTTTCGGTGAACATAAATGGCCTGATTCATTTTTCGGAAAAAGTAATAAATTTGGGGGCGCAGGGTTTGTATTTTTTCGTAAAAGGTGATATAATGAATTTTCAGGAAATTCACCTTTTGGACGAGGCGTATTATCTCAAGGAGATTCCCGTCGAGATTCCGTTCGGCGAATTGTTTTTCATCGGATTTCTCACGCTGGGCCTGTCGCTTTTGGCTTCGCTTTTGCCCGCGAGAAAAGCCGGAAAACAGCGTCCGCTTGAGATTCTGCGGACGACTGGATGATTTGGAGCGAAAATGATTTGCGATATGTGCAGGAAAAACGAGGCGATGATTTATGTCGAGCAGACCAGCCGTCTCGGAGTAAAGAAAATAAATCTGTGCCAAGAATGCGCGGTGACTTGCGGGATTTCGCCCGGAAGTCAGGAAATCGACAGGCAAATCGACTCTCTTTTCGAGAAAATGCAGCAGTTGAGGCGCGAACAGGCTTTGAAAGATGACAGCGCGTGTCCGGTCTGCGGACGACTTTGCTCGGAATTTTTGGCGACGGGAAAACTCGGTTGCCCCGAATGTTATGAGATTTTCAAATCCGAGATTGAAAATTATTTTTCAAAACGAAAGATTGCCGCGCGCTATACTGGCTCGATGCCGCGCCGCCTTGCGAACTTCCGCTCGGTTTTGACTGACCGCGCCGTAATCCGCGAAAAACTCGATGCCGCCGTAAAAAGCGAGGATTACGAAAAGGCCGCCTTTTATCGCGACTATCTCCACGCGATTGAAAAAAAGGCGGTGGCGACTTCTCCGAAAGGAAACGCTGACGGCGAGGACGGCGAGCGATGAGCCGCGCCAAAAGAGGTTGGGGCGACGCTTGGTATAATTGTGCCGCCGAAGATGACGACGTGATTGTTTCAAGCCGAGTGCGCCTTGCGCGGAATCTGGCGAATTTTCCTTTTCCTGAAAATTTCGACGAGCAAGTCGCGTTTCAAGTGCAAAACATAATCTTCGATTCGTTCAATCATTTTGACGATGCCGAAGCGTATCAAACCGTGATGCTCACGAAAGTGCCGCCGCTCGGCGCGGACATTTTGCGGGAGCGCGGACTTTTCGAAGACAATTTTGGAACGGGGCTTGTGATGCGCATCGACGGAGTTTCCAGCTGCCTGGTGAATTGCACCGACCATGTTCGCATTTCGAGTTTCGCGCCGGGACTCGCATGCAATGCGGCCTACGCTTCCTCCCGCGATATCGACATGCGGTTGCAGGAGAAAGTTCAATTCGCGGCGAGCCATGATTTCGGCTATCTCACCGCGAACGCCTGCGAATCGGGAAGCGGAATGAAGCTGTCGCTTCGGGCGCATTTGCCGGCGACTTCATTTGCCGGCAAAATTCCTGAATTGGCGAAAGTGTGCGATGGGCGCGGATTTTCTTTGCGTGATTCGTTTGGAAGCGGAACGCAATTCGGCTCTTCGCTCGGCGGCTTCTACCAAATTTCTTCGCGGCAGTCCGTGAGCGGAAGCGAAATCGATCAGCTGGCGGAAATCACTTCGCTTGGAAAATATATGTGCGAATTCGAGCGAAAGATTCGTGCGGAAGTTGCCGATAATAAATTCACCGAAGTGCGAAACATATTTTTGCGCGCGTTCGCGAAAATGCGGTATTCGCTTTTGATTTCAATGCGAGAAGCCGTCGACTTGATTTCAGCGATAAAATGGGGCGTGGATGTGGATTTCTTTTGCGGCTTGAAGGACTACGAGATTTCCTCGCTTTTGTACAAAGTCCAAAGCGGACATTTGGGATTTTTGCTTCGGACTACGGAATTTAATTTTGACGATGACGTCGCTTCGGACGACGCGCTCAAGGAAAAGCGCCTTCGCTCGATTATAATGCAGGACTCGTTGAAAGAAGTGACATTCACTTAAAATTAAGTCCGCAGGAAACAGGCTTGAAACTTCGCCTAATGGCTCGTTGCCAGAACAGTTTCCGAGGAACGTAATTTCGCCTGCATTAGCAACTTGTTGCGACGAGGCAAGTAAAATAAACGAGTTTTCGCAGAAAACTCGTAAGCAAGTCGAAAGACTTGCGACATATTTTAGCCGTTTACTGTAAACATTCGCTTAGAAATTATGCGAAGCGAAAGACATGAAGTCAAAAAAATCGCGCGACTTTATTTGGCGCGAATGGATTTTTCTTTTTGGAGAATTTTAGAAATCTTATGAAACCGTTTTCACCGCGCGCGCAGCGTCTTGTTGTCGCGCTCTCTCAAGACGAAGGACGAAAAAGCGGAAGCGCGCAGCTTCTTCCAGAACATGTGATGCTCGCGCTTTTGAAAAACGCGGAGGGCGTGGGATATCTGCTTTTGCGCCTTATGCATGTCAACGTGCTTACGTTTCAATTGGAACTTGAAAAAAGCCTCGCAGGTGGAACGTCCAGTCTCAATGACTTTTCGGAACTTCCTCCGAGCCGCAGGCTTTTGACGCTTTTCGAGGCGGCGGAATTCGAGTCGCGTTCGATGCGCGACAACTACATCGGCACGGAACATCTCGTGCTTGCGGCAATCCGCGAAAACGCGAGCGTGACGAACCGATATTTTGAAAAAGCCGGAGTGAGATTTGAAGTGGCGCGCGAGGCGGCGTTCGAAGCGCGAGAACGAATTCCTACTTCTTGGAATTCGGGCACGAATGGAGGAGATGCTGATTTCAGGCGAATGCTCGGTCAGCGCGGCTATGATAGGCAGTCAGTCGGAGGACGTGAAGGAAAGAATCCGCGCGAAGGTTTTCTGAAAGCCTATTCGCGCGACATCACGGAAATCGCGCTCAAAGGTTTGGCGGATCCGGTCGTCGGGCGCAAGGCGGAAATCGAACGCGTGGTGCAGATTCTTTCACGGCGCACGAAAAACAATCCGCTTTTGATAGGCGATCCTGGCGTGGGAAAGACCGCGATTGCAGAAGGGCTTGCCGCGCTCATCGCTTCTGGAGAAGTTCCTTTCAACTTGCTCAAAAAGCGAATCCTTTATTTGGACTTGACGGCTTTGATTGCGGGTACAAAATATCGCGGCGAATTTGAAGAGCGGATGAAACGCCTGATGAAGGAAGTCCGCGAAAACAAAAACATAATTTTGTTCATCGACGAAATTCATACGATAATCGGCGCGGGCGGACCTGAAGGCGCGCTCGACGCTTCGAATATTCTAAAGCCTGCGCTCAGCCGGGGCGAAATCCAAATCATCGGCGCTACGACGATTCGCGAATACCGCCGCTACATGGAAAAAGACGCGGCTTTGGCGCGTCGCTTTCAGACCGTCACCGTGGAAGAGCCTGGCGACGAGGAAACCGAACAAATCATTTTGGGACTGAAACCGAAGTACGAGGAATTCCACAACGTGGTTTACGATGACGACGTGATTTCCGCAATCATAAAATTTTCGCACAGATATCTGCCGGAGCGATTTTTGCCCGACAAGGCGATTGACATTTTGGACGAGGCGGGGGCGCAGAAAAAAATCGCGGAACGCGAGCAGCCTGCGGAACTTGCGGAATTGGAAAGTCAAATCGATTCGCTCGTCAAAGAAAAAAATCAGCTCGTAGAACACCAGAACTATGAACGCGCCGCAGAAGTGCGCGACAAGGTTTTGGAACTAAAATCCAGTCTCGAACAATTCCGTTCGAAATGGATGCAAGAAAATGGCGGCGAAAAAAAGCGCGTTGATGTGAACGATGTCTGCCGCGTCGTGAGCTTGATGGCGGGCGTTCCAATCGAGCAGCTTTCGGGCGACGAAAAGTCGCGGCTTTTGAAAATGGAAAGCGAATTGCACAAGGAAGTGGTGGGGCAGGAAGAGGCGGTGAATTGCATTTCATCCGCCGTGCGCCGCAGACGCTCGGGCATTTCAAGTTCGCGCCGTCCGCTCGGCTCTTTCATTTTTCTCGGTCCAACCGGCGTGGGAAAAACGCAGCTTGCGAAAAGTCTCGCGAAATTTCTGTTCGGAAGCGAAGACGCTCTCATCCGTCTTGATATGTCGGATTATATGGAAAAATTCAACATGAGCAAAATGGTCGGCGCGCCTCCGGGCTATGTCGGATTTGAAAGCGGCGGACAGCTCACCGAGCAGGTGCGGACGCATCCTTATTCCGTCGTGCTTTTCGACGAAATCGAAAAGGCGCATCCTGAAATCTTCAATTTGCTTTTGCAGATTTTGGAGGAAGGGGAAATCGTCGATTCGCTCGGGCACAAGATTAATTTCCGCAACACGCTGATTTTGATGACGAGCAATGCGGGCGCGCGCGAAATCACGATGGAGGGTCGTGCTGGATTCGGCACGCTGCAAGACGGCGTGCTTTCTTACGATGAAATCAAGTCGAATTCAATGCAGGCTCTCAAAGAATTCATGCGCCCCGAATTGCTGAACCGCATAGACGACATCATCGTTTTCGACACGCTGAACAAAAAGCAGGTGAGCGCGATTTTGGACTTGCAGATTGCCGACTTGAATTCGCGGCTTTCCGAAAACGGAATCTCGCTTCGCCTGAAACCTTCGGCGCGCGCGTATCTCGTCGAACACGGCTACGATCCTGCGATGGGGGCGCGTCCGATGAGGCGGCTTTTGCAAAGGGAAATCGAAGATCCGCTTTCCACGATGATTCTCGAAGGCAAGCATGAGTCTTCGGGCGAAGCCGCCGCCGAGTGCGTTGACGGAAAGATTTCGATAAAATTCAAAAAGGCGAAAAAAGCTTCGCGCTTGAAAATTCCTGCGGAAAGCGTTTAGCGAGAGTTTGATTCGTGCGGATGTGTTCATACCTCGATGCTCTGCGTCGAGGTTGTTGATTGCCAACGAAAGAACATCCATGCCAAACGCAAACATTATGGTGGTCTCTTCTAAAAAACAAAAATTTCAAGTTTTTTTCTGCAATTTTTGATGTTGTTCGCTCCGAATATTTGGTGGATAATCTCCTTAAATACATATTAGGAGGTGTATTATGAGCAAAGTGGTTTCAACCGCTAAATTGGTTTTGTTTGCGGCAATCTTTGGCGCAATGATTTTTTGTTGGGGGGGGGTGCAACAACTCTTCTTCGGACGATGACAATCCGCCTGTAGAAAATCCTGACGATACAAACAAGCCCGATGATTCAAACAACCCTGGCGAGGACAATACTGGCGATTCTAGCACTAGTGGAAGTGAACTCGAGGAAAAGACTATTGAAGTTCCTGTCAAACTTGTTAAGAAGGAGAATGAAGAAGGGAAAGCAGAGTACAGTGATGGGAAAATTACCATTTTTGAAGGAAGTGGTGGTGAGGACAAGAATCAGATTGTGCTATACTTGCAAAAGATCACAAATATTTCTGATTATGACAGCCTTTCCTTTGATTGCGAGGGGAATGGTGGAGGTATCCAAGTTTATAATAATAGTTGGAGTTCCTATGGTAAAGACGGCTATGGCGACTTTAATAACTGGTGGTTATCTGCTCCATCTTGTGATGTACCTCTTGCTGGTTTTACAAATGGGGTGACACAAGTACAAATATTTGGTCTTGTTAAAAATTTAGGAAATTTTGCTATAAGTAACTTAGGTTTGAAGGGAAAAAACAAAGTACTTCACCTCACGCCCGTAATAGAATATGAAACGGAGTCTGTTGAATAATCCACTGCGCAGATGCACTCCGTGCTAATCCGTAAAATGCGAAAGCGGCGAGTCCAAATTGTTTGGCTCGCCGCTTTTTTATGCTTCGTGAGCCGCTGAAATACCGTTCGTTCGGCGGGCGGTATTTTTTGGTTAATGTGGCACTTGACTTTTGTCGATTTTAAAAATGCTGATTTTTCATTTTGCGGTTGCAAAAAAAACGTTTTTACGATAAAATTGAAATATGAAAGGAATAATTCTCGCCGGCGGTTCGGGAACGCGGCTTTACCCGATAACGCGCGCGGTCTCGAAACAGATTCTGCCGCTGTACGACAAACCCATGGTCTACTATCCGCTCTCCGTGCTGATGCTTGCCGGAATCCGCGAAGTGCTCGTTATTTCCACGCCGCGCGATTTGCCGCTTTTCAGGGAACTTTTCGGAAGCGGCGAATGGCTTGGAATGAGATTTGAATACGCGGTGCAGGAAAAGCCTCGCGGACTTGCGGACGCTTTCATTTTGGGAAAGGATTTCATCGGAAACGATTCTGTCGCGCTTGTTTTGGGCGATAACATTTTCTACGGACAAAGTTTCACCGCCACATTGAAAAAGGCGAGGGCGGCGGTGGAAGGTGGCGAGGGCGGCGTGATTTTCGGCTACTTCGTGAAAGAGCCTTCTGCGTATGGCGTGGTGGAATTCGACGGCGAGGGAAAGGTTTTGGGAATCGAGGAAAAGCCCGAAAAGCCGAAGTCGAACTATGCCGTTCCAGGGCTTTATTTTTACGACAATTCCGTGGTGGAAATCGCCGAGGGCGTGAAGCCGAGCGCGCGCGGAGAAATAGAAATCACTTCTGTGAACAACGAATATTTGCGGCGCGGCAGGCTTTCCGTGGAACTTCTCGGTCGCGGAATGGCGTGGCTTGACACGGGAACGTACGACGGACTTTTGGAGGCGAGCAATTTCATAGCGACGATCCAAAAGCGGCAGGGGATGTACGTTTCATGCGTCGAGGAAATCGCCTACAAGAACGGCTGGATTTCGCGCGACGCGCTTCTGGGACTCGCGGCGGATTACAAGACGGCTTACGGCGAATATCTGAAATACATCGCGAATTGATTTTTCAAGTAACGTTTAAAACGGCTAAAATATGTCGCAAGTCTTTCGACTTGCTTACGAGTTTTCTGCGAAAACTCGTTTATTTACTGTCGTTTTTCGTTCCACTGCGAAACGACTTTTTTAACAGTTCGAAAGTTGAAACTTTCTTCACTGTTAAAAATTTAAGGAGAGAGAATGTTTGAATTCAAAGAATGCTTTGAAAAGGGCGGCTTGAAGATTTCCGGCCTTTATGAGATACAGCCGAACGTTTTCGGCGACGCGCGCGGATATTTTTTTGAATGCTACAGCGAGCGCGACTTTTTCGAGGCGGGCTTGACGATGCGCTTCGTGCAGGACAATCAGTCATTTTCGCGAAAGGGCGTTCTGCGAGGGCTTCATTTCCAGAAAAGGCATCCGCAGGGAAAGCTCGTCCGCGCGGTGAGCGGAAAAGTCTACGATGTCGCGCTTGACTTGCGCGCTGGCTCTGCGACATTCGGAAAACATTACGGCGTAATCTTGGACGCGGAAAAACAAAACCAATTCTACATTCCAGAAGGCTTTGCGCACGGATTTTGCGTCTTGAGTGACGAGGCGGTTTTCGCGTACAAATGCACGGACTTCTACCATCCCGAGGACGAGGGCGGAATCCTGTGGAACGACACGGCGATTGGAATCGAGTGGCCGGATTTCGGCGCGGAATTGAACCTAAGCGAAAAGGACAAAAGGCAGTCGCGGTTCGACTCCGGCGCGGAATATTTTGGTTTGGACGGAAAGTGGCTTGGTAGGTGAGCGTTTGACATTGCCGCTGAGGTGTCGCGACAATGTCAAATATGTATGCTGCTCCGAACCTAAAATGAGTATTATCCTTATTTTGAGAAATAGTCAATGGCGGTTGACATCCTGCCACACACAGTGCGTTTCGTGCAATCTCGCCGCGCCGTTTTTTGCCAATTTCAAACCTATGCCTTGATTGTATATGTTATTATAAAAACAAAGTATTTGACATGCAAAGTATTCTCTGCTAAAATTCTCTACATAAAATTGATTTCGCGTGTGTGCGAGAAACACATTGCGACAGATGCAACGAGACAATGTGAAAATTATAAAATGGCTTCTTCAAAAAACGAAAAAGTTTGAAACTCTTTCCGTTTTTGAAGGCAGGAGGAAACATGGCGTGTTTTACAGTTCCATTGGCGGAAGCGGTGGTCGTTTCCGTGGTAAAGGTGCTTGCCTTGAAAAAGGGCAATGCGAATGAAAAGGTCAAAGTGGCGCGTGAAAAGGTGGCGACGCTCGAAAAGATGCTTTACGGTGGAAGCGTCTTGCTTGCGGCGGAGCATTTTTATCACGGCGAGATTTCGTTCGTGCCGCCGTTTTTGACAGCGATGAAAAGTCCTGAGGAAATTCCTGCGATGCTTCATGAAATGGCGACGGTCGGCGTGGGAATGGCGCTTCTTGTGACGGCGGCATGGGGAGTCGGGTGCTTGCTTTCGCGTTTCGTCAAAAAGCATTTTGCAAGCGCGAAGCCTCGTTCGCTCGGCGCGGCGACTGCGTGATAAAAACAACTCGCGTTGAGATAGTGAGACTTTTTTTTAACGCGAGTTGTTTTTTTGAACTAAAAAATTCTTTACTCATGACACTTCGCATTGCGGGCGAAGGTTCGCCGGCTTGTTTTTCAGCAGGGAAAATGTTTTGTTTTTTTCATTTTTGAAAACTGTTTACAGGGGAAAATATGTGCCTGATTATGACGATGATTGCCGCCGCGGTAACCGGAGGCGTTTGGTTTGTGCTTTCCAAGCGCGGACGCGCGACGAAAAGCCTTTCGTTCACTGCGCTGATGTTCCTTTCGGCGGCATTGATGTGGTGTGTTGACGGAATCGCGTCCGTTTTGGATGGCGGCGAATTTTTCGACTTGAGCGCACAAGACGCGGTTTTGGGTGCGATGATTCTCGCGCTTGGATTTGCGGTTTTTGCCGTGCTTTCTGTTTTGGAAAAGGCGAAATCAAAAAGAAATTCGGCGGCGTGAAAGTTTTTATGGAAAAAATTAGCGTCGCGCCGGACTGGGTTTTCAGCCCGCAGCCGATGTATATCATCGGGACAAAAAATGAAAGCGGCTCTCCCAATTTTTGCGTCATCACGTGGATTGGATTTTCGTTTGACAAAACGCCGCATCTTATGATGACGATTGGCGGAAACAAGCAGACTAAGACGAACATTCTCCGCGAGAAAAAATTTTCCGCGAACATGATTACGGAGGACATCCTTTGGCTTGCCGACTATTTTGGAAATACGAGCGGAGTGCGTCGTGAAAAGAACGACGTCCCCTATCGATACGAATGGGGAAAGCGCGCCAATGTTCCGGTGATTGAGGAATGCCATTGGGCTTATGAATGCGAGGTGTCGCGCGTGCTGGAATTGGATGGGGCGCATCTTTTTCTTGCCGAAATCAGGAACATTCAAATCGACAAGGAGTATGAAGGGATGGACATGAAAAAAATCGACCTCGCGAAAATCCGCCCCGCCGTGTACGCGCCATACAATTATTTTTCCATTGGAGAAAGACTCGGAGAAATGGGCGAGTGGAAAGAACATTTCCCCTTGTGATTTTTTTTCAAAATTGAATTTGGTTTTCAACTTTGAAAAATCGATTCCTTAAATTTTTGACAACGAAGAAAGTGTCAACTTTTTCATCGTCAAGAAACGCGCTTTCACAACACCGTGCCTTCGCAACGAGTACGCAAGTCGAAGACTTGCTGTCGAAGTTTCAAGCGGAAAGCGCGATAGATAAGCGAGTTTTTGCAGAAAACTCAAGTTAAAATTGACGACGCAAATGAGTCGGCAATTTTAAATATTCAATTATTTTTATGGAGGAAATTCAAAATGAAAAGAATTGTTTCTGTTCTTGCGGCGGCGTTGGTCTTGTCATTCGCGTTTGCGAAGCCGAATCCTAATGCGGCTTCTTACAAAACGTATGAGACGAAAGACGCGAACGCGCCTGTCGTCTATTTTATCCGCGACATCACGCCGGAGAGTTTGGCGAAAATCTATGACGCGCTCGGATTCGAGGCGAAAGGAAAGGTCGGCGTGAAAATCAGCACTGGCGAGTCAAACCGTTCGAACCATTTGCGCCCCGCGCTCATCGGCGATTTCGTGAAGAGTCACGGCGGCGTTATCGTAGAATGCAACACGGCTTACGGCGGAAACCGCGCTTCAAACGCGGCGCACAAGCAGGCGTTCAAAGATCGCGGCTACGACAAAATCGCCACGTTCGACTTGCTTGACGAGGAGGGCTCGATGTCGATTCCCGTTTCGGGCGGCGTTCGGCTCAAGGAAGATTTCGTGGGCACTCACTTCGCGAACTACGATTCATTCATCGTGCTTTCGCATTTCAAGGGACACGCGATGGCGGGTTTCGGCGGCGCGATGAAAAATCTTTCCATCGGATTTGGAAGCGGAACTTCTACGAAAAATTCCGGAAAGGCTTTGATTCATTCTGGCGGCGCGAGCGCGACAAAAGTGTGGGGATTTCCGCAGGATAATTTCACCGAGGCGATGGCGGAAGCGTCGAAAGGAGTATGCGACTACATGGCGAAAAAAGGCGGCATGGCTTATGTCAATGTGATGAACCGCCTGAGCGTGGACTGCGACTGCAGCGGAAATCCCGCCGAGCCCGACATGCACGACATCGGAATCCTCGCGAGCATGGATCCGCTCGCGATTGACCAGGCTTGCATCGACTTGGTGTGGAAGGCGGCGGATTCGGGAAGCTTGATTGAGCGCGTGGAACGACAGAACGGAAGGCACATTCTCGACCACGCCGAAAAAATCGGGCTTGGCTCGCGACGCTACAGGCTCGTTGAGTTGAAGTGACGGTGTAAAATGAGGATGAGGGATGGTTAGGCGCGTCCGCGCGAAGCGCGGTCGCGCCTTGTTGCGATGTTTGCGTAGAAAAATAGCTAAGCATGGCACAAGCATTGCGCCTCATTCCCCTTCGCCACAAAAAAAGGGCTGCCGCAAAAGCGACAGCCCGGAAATGAACTACACATTTTCTTTATTCCTTTGGTCAATCAATTCGTTTTTATTTTACGTGCGTTTAGCGTCCCAGTGCGACGCAATATGATCGTTGATTTTCTAATCTAATTGTTGAACGTCAAAGTTTCAAGATTGTGTCTTGAACTCAAACCCCGACGCGCCCTAACGCGCCTCGTATACGACTTCTCTAAGCCGCGTCTTCAGCGCGGAACTCGGAACGAAAAGGATTCTCGTTCTCTTAATGTCATTGGCGGTAACTTCTTCTTTCTTGTTCTGTCCGTTGCTCGAAAATGAAAGCCTGAATCGTCCGAAGTCGCCCATTTTAATCGAGTGCCCCTCTTCCAGATAATCCGGAATCTTGTCAAGGAAACTTTCCAAAACGGCGGCGATGTCGGCAGGGGTGAGTGTGCAGTTTTTTGAAATTCGCCTTTCTCGTCAAATTTTATCTCATCGACCTTCATTTTTTGAAAAACTGTTTTTGCGGACTTTTGCGCGCTGAGCGATTCAGAGAACAGTTGAGAGAGCTGCTTGTTCTCCGCTCCGCCGCTTTTCTTGTAACTGACTTTTGTTGTCGCCATGTTTTTCCTCCTTGCCCTAAATTGCGTCCGAAATTTCTTTTAGAACGCGGAGCGTCTCGGCCTTTGTTTCGGCGAGGACTTGAACGGGAACTTTCAAGTCCTGCGATTTTGGAAATGCCTGGTCGGTCGGAATCACGAATGTCGTGAGGCCTTCAGGGATTGCGTCGCTCAGTGTTTTCAGCATCGCCTCTTGAATTTTGAGCCTGTGGTCGCGTTTTGTTACGATGATTTTGTCCATTTTCGGGCGGTCCGTGTCGAACCGCTCCTGCATGTCCTTGATGTTGTCGAAGAGTTCCGCAAGCCCGTCGTGGGAAAATTCGTTGAGCTCGGTGACGACGATCGCTTCGTCCGATGCGAGCATGCACATTTCCACTACGGAAAGAAAATTAGGCGGGACGTCGAAAAAAGCGTAGTCGAAGCTTTCCGCCTCGAGTTTCCGCATGAGCTGCCTCATCGCGAAAGGCGACTCGTTCGCCCTCGTTTTTGAGTACAGCCGCAGACTGCCGCCAAGCCCGATTGTCGGCAGCATGAAAAGGTTTTCGGTTTTTGTCTGGACAAGAGCGTCGGAAAGTTCGCTCCGTTTCAGAAGAACGTCGGCCAGTTCTGCCTTCAACGGCATGTCGCCTAAAATCCAGGACGAGGCATTCGCCTGGTCGTCGCAATCCACAAGGCAAGTTTTGCGTCCGCCCGGTCGCCTTGTGAATCGCGACGCTCGCCGCGACGCTGGGCTTTCCGACTCCGCCTTTTTGGTTTGGAAGGACGATTGCTTTCATTTGT